>JAAIGG010307865.1_pt1 | contig 16572 bp, 19 predicted proteins | sample 6487391 | NCBI WGS metagenome assembly JAAIGG01 (sample SAMN13974130, study PRJNA590717) | phyllosphere metagenome | biome: asymptomatic weeds; feature: pooled weeds collected from a community garden; material: weeds; isolation source: pooled asymptomatic leaves from various weed species from...
CCTGCGTCTTGATTCAGGCACACGAGCAACGTGATAGCGGTCAAGACGAGCAGTAGGTTGCGGACGGTGAAGTGTTTCAAATCAGCGATCTCAAACGGGGCGCCTACTAGACTGCGAATCGCTCAAGAACGCGACTTTTGTCGACAATCAGCTGATCTACGGGGACAGCCGGCTCGCTTCGTGGGAGGTCATACGTCTCATGTTTCAGAGGTGTTACAGGCTGTGACCAGGTATGGCCCGGAGCTGAGCTGCAGCACGTCGCAGGGCCTTCTGCCTGTCGAATCACTGCAACTCGATGCGCGACAGGGCGCACAGGTTGTTACGGCCTATGCGCCAGGTCCTCTCGGCGAGTCTGATGTGCGGTGGAAGACGAGCATGAAGGGCCCCACAAGACATACTGCAGACAGCAATATCCAGAAGGTGATGAAAGTCGCCTCGCCACGCTCAAAGCGCGGCGCCTCGCTGCCAAGTGCTCCCTGGCCACACCATAGCAACAGGGCTCCCAACGCCAGCCCTATCGCCCACAGAGCCGGAGTGTAGTCCTGCCGGATATCCAGGTTGATGCAGAGTTTCCACAGCCACGCACCTGCGTTGCAGACGCTGGCTATCACGCAGAGCCACATCAGGGCGTACATGACGTCGGCACCGAAGGCAGGGATGATTTCCATTCCCCTAGCTCCCGAGGTTAGCCGTCAGCTCGTAGGCGACGAGCCAATCGCTCCCTGCCTCGCCGGCGTCGCCCACAACGCCGCTATCCAGCTGCTCCCGCAGGCGGGCTGCAAGCTCTTCGACCGAATCGCACCCCATGTCCTCGAGCTCGTCCGCTGTTACTTCAATGCGTACCTTCATCGGTGATCCTCCTATAGGCCAGGTGACCATCATCCTCGCATAGCTCAGCACTGCTGCGGGCCAGGTTCACGCCGGCCAGGGGTGTGAACCTGCAGTTAGCTCGTCTCAGGCGCTAGCCGGCACGTTCGCAGGGCGCAGCCATATCGGATTGGAACGCGACGAGCGAGGCGCGCGCCTGGCGGCACGCCTCAAGGTACCCTGGAAAGGAACACGGAACATCGGCCAGCGCATCGGCAAGCGCCTGGCAAAAGTTTGCGAGCGCGAAAGGCTCGTCTATCTCCTCTCCTACACCAACCAGGTAATTTGGCGAGACCTCAACGACCAGCCCGGGATTTGCGGCTGCCTCGCGCCGCAATGTGAAGCGGCCTCCCGAAAGCTCGCGGATCAGCCGCCCCAGGGGTATCCGCGCAAAGCTGCGAGCGTCATCGAAGATTCCGGCGAGCTCATGAATACGGGCAAAATGCGCGCGCCAGCGCCCCTCCTCCTCAACCTGCGCACGCGTAGCCCTGTCCAGGTACCACCGTTCGTACTCCACCACCGATAGCCCTCGGTACAGCACATCCTCGAGCTTGTTTTGCTCAGGACTATCGATCCAGCGGTCCCGGGTATGCGACACGTAGGCAATCAGAAGGTGCGCGCATCCATGCTGCCGCAGGCGCTCAACCTGGTGTTCAAGTGACGCGGCCGGATCCCACATCCACGCCGGCTCGAAGCACCGGATCTGCGCCGTGAGCGCGGCGGTCGCAGCGTGCACGTCAGCCAGTACCTGGAACCAGAGCTCTGCCGTGATGGCGCCGGCCTGGTGATCGAGCGGGAGCCGAGACAGGCGGTGAGGCAGGGCCAGGGCCTGGTCTACGAAACTGGGCATCCGCCGCACGCCGAAGGCGTGGCGTTCCGCGGGGCGGTGGCGCCGCGCCCGTGTATCCGCCTGTAGCGCGCGCTGCAGGATGTCTGGCAGCCACGGAAGCGCCGCGGCCATCCGTGAGCGCTCGGCAAACTGGCGAGCGCTGAACGTCCGGTTCTTGCCGTTCGGCACCACAAACCAACCACACTCGACGGCTTCGGCTATGAGCTGGACGGGTCGCTGCAGGCGAGGTGGCACCGCGGCCAGCACGTCGCGGTGAGCTGCCGACTGAAGGGCGGCGAGGTACCTACGCGCCCAGGGATAGGCCTCCTTGCACAGGATCGCCTGGCGGTAGTGTTCTAGGGGGAAGGAAGCCCTTTCCTGGGCGGGGGGATCTATTGAATTCATCTTGGCGGCCTGCAGTTGATGCAGCCAGCGTACGGAGAACCGGTAAAACGCAAGGTGCCAGTGTTCGACCCGAGGCGGCCTTGTGGGACGCTGTCTGTTGTCATGAGCGCCCAGCGATTCAGGTAAGTCATTACAACAATAACCGTTGAGCTTGGCGCATCTCATCAGCAGGTCGGTACCTGCTATCAATCCCCCGTTCGTCACCAAGCTCAGTGCACAAACTGACAGCCTCTGCTGAAGCTAGGTCTAGGTGCTGGAAATCAGGTGCCACAAGGCTTATAGTCGTATCGCGTGTCAGAAAATCTCTAACGCTGTTCTGACAACATAGGAGTCAGCCATGTCTGTCGCAGAGTCTATCTCGAACCGTATCAAGCACATGCCGAAAGGCAAGCCCTTCGCTGGCGCAGTTTTTGCTCACGCGGGCTCGCGAGCCTCGGTAGACAAGGCGCTATCTCGGATGGTGCTCAGCGGTTCCCTGGAACGCGTTGCTCGCGGTGTCTACATGCGCCCTAAGCAGAGCGAGCACACGGGTAAGAAGGTTCGGGCCAACCCGATTGCCGTCATGCAGGCAGTTGCTAAGGCTAGAGGCGAGACCATCCAGGTCCATGGTGTAGAGGCTGCTCGTCGCTTGGGGCTTAGCACACAGATGCAGGTTCTGCCGACTTACTACACCAGTGGATCGACGCGTGAAATCAAGATCGGTAACGCGGTGGTTCGACTGCGTCATGCGTCTCGGCAGCGGCTCCAACAAGCTGGCACAAAGGTAGGGACTGCTCTGACTGCGTTGTTATATCTAGGGAAAGAAGGGCTGACTGAGCAGGCCAAAAATAAGATCGCTAGCTCGCTCAGCGCTGAGGAATTCAACAAGCTCATGGCCTGTAAGATGCCTGAGTGGATGCGTTCGGCACTTGTCGCTTACGTTAAGGAACATACGTGCCAAGATCGTACTTCGAACTAACCGCATCTGCTCAGCGCGAAATCTTAGGCGAGGCTTACATTGAGACTGGTCGTTCGCCAAGCGTCATAGAGAAGGATATCTGGCTGACGCTGGTGCTCCAGCTCCTTTTTGCAATGCCCGGTCGAAAGGCCATGGCGTTCAAGGGAGGCACCAGTCTTTCCAAGGTTCATGGCGTGATAAAGCGCTTCTCCGAGGACGTGGATATCACGGTTGATTTCAGGGGGCTGGGCTGTGAGCACAGTGTTTCTGATTTGTTACAATTTTCTGGTGGCAAGCGTCGCAGAATAGGCGACGCCCTTATTGCAGAAGTGGGCCGCTACACTCGTGAAGCTGTATTGCCTTATCTAAAGGCCCAGCTCCAAAATTACGGTAGCGCTTCGGAATGCCAGCTTTCCGTGAGCGAAGACGGCGAGTCGATCCATGTTCACTACCCAACGATTTCCGCAGACGCAATGGGCTATTTGCGTGATCATGTCCTGGTGGAGTTTGGCGGTCGTAACATCATTGATCCGAATGCAGTCCACTCTATCCAGCCGGACATTGCTGAACTATTTGCAAGCATAGACTTCCCGAAGGCCGAACAGGTGGTGGTTCTTAGCCCGGCCAGAACCTTCTGGGAAAAGGTTACGCTGATCCATGCGCAGTGCAACAAGCCCATTCCTGAAGGCAAAGACCGAATTTCGCGGCATTGGTACGACCTTGCAATGCTCCTACAGCATGACGTGGGCGCATCCGCAAAGAACGACGTCGAATTGCTTAAAGACGTAATTGAGCTCAAGTCGGTCTTTTATAATAGTGCCACGGCCCAGTACGATCGATGTCTCAGTGGCGAACTGAGTCTGATTCCGGACCGGGATAATTTTTCTCGGCTGGAGAATGACTACAACGCCATGGAGGCCTCAGGCATGCTAAATGGGCATGTATATCCATTGGGGCAAATCATGGAAGACCTCACCTCGCTCCAAGAGCACGTCAATCAGCTGGTGCTACACAAGGCCTCCTAGGTAACTGCCCCCTTGCATTCTGAAAAGCTGTGTCAGGGTGGATGGCAGATATCAACCAGGAGCCTTTCCATGAACACCGAAACCCTACCCTCCCCTACCACTGCTACCGCACAGAGCGCCGTCGTATTGGGCCGCCTGGTCTTTCATCGCGATGAGCCATCCCGCTTCGGTGCCATCGAAGTAATGAGCCAGGATGGCCTGGTAAAGGGCCTGTCGACGAAGCAACAGCAGATCCTGCCGTTTGAGCCGGAGGCGCTCCTCACCGCTGCGCAGCTGGCCGGCGTCATCATCGATCTCGCCGGCCAAGCGGCAACACCGGTGAGCGCTGACCAGTTGGCGGCCTACGCTCGCACCCTGGCCGAAGCCTATGGTGCGCACAGCCAAGCAGGCGACCTTGCCGTCGGCGACTTCGCGTTCTATCACGAGGATCCGGATGCATACGGACCTCTCGCCATCCAAGCGATTGCCTCGAAGGTCACCGCCTACAGCAAGTACAAGGAGCTGGAGTTGGACTTCGACCAGGCAGATCTGAGCACTGCCGACCAGCTGGCTGAGGAGCTCATCAGCGCTCTCGCCATCGAAGACGCCGAGCTGCGCCAGCTGAAGGTGTCAGCTCGCGCAAAAGCCCTGGCCGCGGCCTTCGCCAGCTAGCCATTCCGGCCGACCACAGCCCCCGTCTCAGCAGGCCCTTATCGCACGGGCCTGTACTCATGCTTACCCTCTCGCCGGCACGCCCGGCGAGTTGTCTCGTACCCACCTACCATCGTACGGTGTTGGATCTCGCTATCGCAGATCCGCGTTCTGTAGGTAACCCTCTAGCCACCGCAGCGGGATCCGGGGATGCTCCCAGGTACTCCTCGGCAGCACCGGCTGCAGGAGGTCAGGCAGCGCACGCAGTCGCTCGGCGTTTTCCCTCAACGCGAGCCACAGCCTCTCCGGGTCGTCCCATGCCGCCAACAGCCGGCAGACTTCCCGCCAGTTGATGGTGCCGGCCTGCTCCACCGGCGCCGGCCACTTGGTCGCCCGGGTGACGCCCTGCTCATCCATCACCATCGGCGCCAGGTCGTAGATCGGCGCCAGCCGCACGCCCTCTCTGTCGCGCAGGATGGCGGTATTGCGGCCGTGGTTGTCCGTGTTGCCGACCACCTGATTCAGCAGATCTCGCAGCAAGTACTCATCGAGTAGGCCTGGAATGGCCGCCTCCTGGCCGGAAGCCCGCCACACCCTTACCAGCGCCTCGATAGCGTCGAGGTGCCCCAGGTAGCTCCCGGGCACCAGCGTATCCGTCAACGAATAAATCGACTCGACAGCGACCCGCTCAAGACCCGCGGCACCGGGCCGGCGGTCGAACCGCGGCAACCATAGGCTCGGCTGCCTCCCTTCCTCGAGCGCTAGCCCATCAACAGAGATCGTCTCCAGGCCCAGGCTATCGAGCGCCAGGTAGTAGCGGTACTCGCTACGAAGCACGTCCTGGTCAGCAGCGCGCCCCTGGTTGCGGGGAAATTTGACCAGCCAGTGCCGAGCGGCCAAGTCATCAGCAAGCATCCCGTCCAGGTAAAGCTCGCCCTGATTGACCTCGGTCAGCAGCAGCTTTGGCGCATCGCCACCGGCGCCGGTGGCGCTTCCCAAGGGGGCACCTTGTGCATAGGCGTGATCAAGGAAGTCCGGGCCCAGATCGATGACCTGGTCTCGCCGGAATGCGATCGGCGCCACCTCTTCGCCGATCGCTACGGCTTCGCGGATCCGCAGCTGACCGATCGGGGCGCGGGTACCGCGCGATAGCAGCTCAAATGCCGGCTGGGTGGCTGGTCCGCTTGCACGTGGCAGACGAGGAAGCAGGAATCGACGCGCAGCACCAGAGGGCATGATGTCGAACAGAAATGCCGGCCAATGCGGAAGACGCACAACGTCCCAGCTTAGCGGGAGATTTGCGCTCACAGCGTGCTGCAGCGATGGGCCAGGTCCGGTGAGGTACTGAGCCAGAAATGGCGCCAGGTAGCGGCAGCTGCAGGGGCTGTTGAGAGGATGCCTGCCTGGGTCGTCAAAGTGGATACTGAGTGCGTCCTGCCAATGACCATCCACGAACGCCTGGACGACTAGATCGGCCATGGCTCGCCGCCCGAGCTGTCATCGTGGGGTGCTGAATATCGGCGTGTCGCCGGCGCAGCGGAGTGCAGTTGAAACGCCATACGCTATTGCTTCGTTCCGCACGCGGGCATTGTCCCGCCAGCCTGCTGGGCGACCGCTGCACTTCTCTCTTCGTAGGTGGCCTGTAACGACAGCCAGAAACCCTCCGATGTCTTGAACAGTGCAGCCAACTTCGACGCCAGCTCAGGCGTCACAGGCGCGCGCTCATTCACCACCGCCTCCACCGTAGCGGCCGGAACGCCAAGCCGCTCAGCAAACGCTATCGTGTCGGTCTGCAGCGGCACCAGGAACTCCTCCCTGAGGATCTCGCCCGGGTGGATCGGCGGCATACCGTTTTTGATCACTGCGATTCTCCTGGGGGCGGCTTGTCAGGTCAGTATGCCGCCATTGAGCCGCGGAGAGGAGGACAGCTCGTAGAGGGCTGCTGGCGTATCACCAGGTGCCGGCCAGGCGAAGCATCAGCAGCACCTGCAGCGAGCCGGTGGTGTCTCGGGCCTCATCCGCGCTACTGGAGTTGATCAATACCCCTTCCGAGCCGGTCGATGCTCGGAAGCTTGCCACGCTGCTCCTGGCCGAAGGAGGCCTTACCGGGGAGTGATATCCGGGGACTTGTTACTGGAAGGATCCTTGCCGAACAGGAACACCGAGGCTTCGGCTTCCAGGGCGTTCTGGCAGTCGGGCGTGGCCTCCTCCCTTGCATCATTCCGGCAGACCTCTACCCGCGCTTTGCGCTCACTGTCGTGGTCTTTGTACCACTGCTTGGTCTGCACAACCTTTTCATCTTTACAGCCCAAGAGGGCCAATCCTGCGAAAACGACAACAACTGCCTTGTTCATGACTTCTCGGATCTAAACGGTGGAAGCCCGATTATCTCCGGCGCCTTTGCATACCGAACAGCATCCCGGTCCGGGAGTGTGTTGCTCGTCTAACTCTGCGCCAGGTCGTTGCGCTTAGGGTCGTAGCGCCGCCACATGGATTCTGGTCATAGGTACGCCCCGCCCACGATGCTCCAGGGCCAGGTGCGAGACAGCGGGGAGGGGTAAACGCCCAGGGCCTGCTGCTGCAGCATCACAGCAGAGACAGCTGCCGATTTGCATCCGCCTCGCCTTGAAACGCCTGAATCGCCTCGTCATCGGCGTCGCACCCGCGGCCGGCGCCGAGCAGGCCGGCGAAATGCGCCTTCAAGGCCTGTTCGCCCTGGCCGCCCGGGGCGAGCTGGTCGATCGCATGCCAAGGCACCAACCGCTCCGGCGGCAGAAACCGATAGGGATCGGCCACCAGCCCGCAGGCAAAACGACCGGCACTGAGCGGCATCAGCGCCCGGCACTGCTCTTCGTCACCCAGCTCCTTGCCGAGGTCGCACACCTCGGCAATGCAGCACAGGCCACATCCATTACACGGCTTTCCATGCGGGGGCTTATCGAGCGAGACCAGGTCAAGCAGATGCCAGACGGTGCCTGCAGGTTCCGGCTTATCCATCTACCCTCCCCTTCTCACCGACGCGGCCCGACAGAACCTTGCCCAGGTCACCCGCGCGCCATTGGGCAACCGGCTCATCGCAGTCGGCGCAATAGAGGATCTTTCCATCGCGGACCTTCAGGTTCGAGTACATGTCGGTATTGTCCGCGGTCCCCCCGTCCAGGTCGACGTAGTACTCGCCTGACCCCTGGTAGTGTCGTTTGATGAAAAAATTTGCCTGGTTTCCGCAAGACGGACAGGACACCGGCTCATCGATCGTCTGCAGGTTGCTACTGCGCATTATTTGCCGCCTCGTCGCGCGGTACCGGATTTTCTGCCTGACCGACCTTTTCCGCTGCGGCTCTTTCGGCCCTTCCTACCTTTCCGGCCTGATTTTCCCCACCCCGCGCCCCAGGGGTCAACCCGGATGTCAGGATACTGATCCTTGACCGCGTTCCAGCTCGCCTCACGCGCTGGCAGGGTGGCTTCGACATAGGGCTCCCAGCCGACCCAACTGATCGCATCCATGAGCTCTATGCACAGCTCACCCGCGTCAACCGGTGACGGGGCGCCATGCTCATCGACAATACGGGTGGCACCAAACGACCAGGTCTGCTCGTGCAGCTCGACTGCCATGAACACCTCCCACTCGGTCGTATCGTCATCCGGGCCCGGGTAGGCCACCCAGGCCTCGCCGATCTGCAACGGCCCGTACTGCGTCTGGAACGTCACCGTCACGTGGCCGCGGGCGTAGTGCAGCCGCGGATTGCCAGTGCCCCGCACCTTCTTGATCACCGACGTGACGGTCATTGGCGGCAGGTCTTTCGCCGGCGCGTGAGCAAGGTGCTCGAGTAAGTCCACGAAGTCGTCGTAGCGGATATCCATCGTCTCAGGTCCATGAGGGGTACCCCGATACCCTGGCACCTTTCCTGAGAATGCAAGGGCAATCCCGCATGTACCCAAACCGTGCAAACGTTGCATTCCTGGAGAATGGGAGATCCTGCAGAGGTCCTTCCAACTGCGGATCTCCCCATGTCTGTCGTCGCCCGTACCGCTGAAATCGATGCCCTCCTCTCCCGTGATGCTGTGGTCGCCATCGGCGTCAGCGGCGGCAAGGACTCGGACGCCTGTGCACTGGCCACGGCCGCCTACCTCGACCAGGTTGGCCATCGCGGGCCCCGGCTGCTGATTCATGCCGATCTTGGCTCGGTGGAGTGGGAGCAGAGCCTCCCGAAGTGCGAGGAGCTGGCGAGCGCGATCGGCTGGGAGCTCGCCTTCGTACGCCGTGAGGCGGGCGGGATGATGGAGCGCTGGGAGGGCCGCTGGGAAAACAACGTTCGTCGCTACGCTGACCTTTCGTGCGTCAAGCTGATCCTGCCCTGGAGCACGCCGTCGATGCGCTTCTGCACCTCGGAGCTCAAAAGCGCCGTGATCGCCAGCTACCTGAAGAAACGGTTTCCAGGACAAGACATCATCAACGTCACCGGCATCCGTCGTCAGGAAAGCTCGAGCCGCAGCAAGATGCCGGTATCCAAGGTGGACACCCGACTCAACCGGCGAGGTCTGCAGGGCCTTGTGTGGAATTCGATCATCGAATGGACGCTGCCAGAGGTCCTAGGAGAAATTGCGGACCACGGCCGGGAGCTGCATGAGGCCTACACCCGGTACGGTATGAGCCGCGTGAGCTGCTCGTTTTGCATCATGGCTTCCAAACCGGACCTCATCGCTTCTACGACCTGCGTTGGCAATCAGGACACCTATCGTCGGATGGTCGCCTTGGAAGCAACGTCCTCGTTCGCGTTTCAGTCTGGTGCCTGGCTCGGCGACATTGCGCCTCATCTCCTCGACCCTAAAGCGCTGGAGCAGCTCCGAAACGCGAAAGAGGTATGCCGCATACGCGAAGCTGCAGAAGCGACCATCCCTCGGCATCTGCACTACGTCTCGGGATTGCCCACCTGTATCCCCACCGCTCAAGAAGCAGACCTGCTCGCTGACGTACGACGGACCGTCGGGCGACTGTTGAAGCTCGACGTTGCGTGCACTACCGGGCCCGAGGTTAGGGCTCGTTACACGGAGCTGTACGCGGGCAAGCCTGAAGAGGTCGTGGAGGCTCCCATTCGGCTGATCCATCCCGCTGCACCGCAGATCGCGTTCGAGTTCTGATCCGTAGGTTGGGTGCTGATGACTCAAATCTGATGTAAGGAAAGCTCCGTAACCCGCATTCTAGGCGGGTTGCAGAGGTAATGGCGGCCTAAAAAGGGAGGGATTTGGTGTGCTATCCACAGGTCATTTCCCCTTTTTTATCCTTTACTACTTTCTCCTTTACAGGCCCCTCAAACCCGCGCCTATCAAGGCTTCCAGCACTTTAAAAGGGAGGGATTTGGTGCATTAAAGGGAGGGATTTGGTTATTGCCGGGGAGAGATTTGGTGTGTGGCAGGGAGGGCTCTGGTGCTTAACAGGGAGGGATTTGGTGTTGCGTTACTTACGCTCTTTGCGATGGTGAATCGGCGGTTACATGTGCGATCACGACAGTGGAGCACTGTCGGGTGAGGCGGACCTCGTTCCGGCTAGTCGCTATTCAGATCAGTCGCAGAAGAAGCACAGGGCCGGCAAGGCGAGACGATTCATGCCGCGATCCATTTGTCGTATGCATACGACAAACTAGGTACGCAGGGCCAATGCCGGCGCTGGAGCAGAGCTGACCCTCCTTTGTCGTATGCATACGACAAATCATAAACAGCCGTCTTAGGGTCGGTACCGCTGTAGCTGCCGAGAGCACAGGTACAAGCTCTGTCCGACGCCGGGCCTTTACCTACTAACTAATTTCGCAGCGCACGGCTGAGCTTTCGTAGTGCCGCATTGGAAGCGCTAAATTTGGCTTGCCGTGCTCCGAAACGCTGCTAGACCAGCCGCCTATCAATAGCAGCGATACTAGAGCAAGTTACCTAGGCAAGCCGGGCAACACGCAGAAACCTCGACCCTATACTTGCTTACGTAAGCGCTTGCGCGCTTAAGCACTTACCCGCGTGCGTCTGGGATATCTAGACGGTGTACATCGCAATGCTGGTCGAGGTCGTTGAGGAACGCGTGCGACCCTCACGCGTCGGAGGCCGTCGGTGGACGCTTGAACCGGCGGCGCGCCTCGGACAGCATCGAAAGGCTAAGCTTGCGGACCTCGATCTTGCTCTGCTCGATATGGGCCCTCAGCATCAGCTGGGTGTCATCGCGCTTGCGCAGGCGCAGTGCCTTAAGGATGCTTACGTGCTCGTTGTAGGTCTCCTCGATGCGGGCGCGCTGGGAGAAGTCCAGGCGTCGGACGATGCGGATGTGCTCCGTCACCTCGCGATGCACCCGCAGCATTTCCCGGTTGCCCGTGGCGGCCACCAGCTCGCTGTGAAAGGCTTCGTCCAGTTCGGCGACCGTCTGCATGTCCGTGTGGCGCTGGTGCTGCGGTACGATCCAGACCTCGCAAAGGGCTTCCAGCATTTCCGGCAAGTCGACCAGCCCACATAGCCGATCCACGGCGGCGGATTCGAGCACGATACGCAGATCGTAGAGCTCGTCGATACGAGCAAAATCGAGCGGCTTGACCATCCAGCCGCGGCGGAACTCTACCTCTAGATAGCCTTCACGTTGCAGACGGTACAGGGCGTCGCGGACCGGCGTGCGTGACACCTGGTAGCGCTCGGCGATCTGCGTCTCGGTGAAGCGGTCATGGGGCAGAAGATAGAAATCGAAGATTTCCTGCTTGATTCGCAGGTAGATCTGCTCGCCGAGGGCGTTGGTCTGGAACTGGGTCATGGGTTATCCCCGGGCGTCCACGCTGCTCAGGTCGATACTGACGTGCGCGGCGACGACCTTCCATTCCCCGTCCAGGCACAGCCAGCTCTGCATCTGGCGCCCTACCCGTGCGGTGACGCCATCACTGAACTCGGTGCTGACGGTGGCGCAGTCCTTGCCGAAGGTGGTGATCACCGTGTGGTGCAGACGCCTGCCCGCTCCGACCGGTTCGCAGAGCCGACGGTACGCGGCGATGGCCTCGCTGCCATAGAGATTTTCCGCCACCCCGAAGCGCACCGTGTGGGGCGATACCCAGAAGTACCCATCGAGCGTTTCCAGCTCGTTGGCGATCAGCGCCCGTTCGTAGTCACGAAAGGCCGCGGTGACCGCGGCCACTACCTCGGGAAGATTGATCGCGGAAACCGATGTCATGGTGTGTCCTTATACAGAGCGGCCTCCAGGGCCGCCAAAGAGGCCGTCCGGCCGACGATGCCGCTCTGGGCGACGATCATGTCCAGTGTCGCGCGTTTGAACGCCGGGAAATAGCTTTCCGTGGCCTCTTCGATCAGCAGACAGCGATAGCCGCGGTCATTGGCTTCCCGCATGCTGGTCTGCACGCAGACCTCGGTGGTAACCCCGGCGAACACCAGGTGACTGATACCCCGGGCTTTCAATCGCTCGTGCAGACCGGTCGCATGGAACATGCCCTTGCCCGGTTTGTCGATCACCCACTCGCCCTCGACCGGCGCGACCTCGGCGATGATCTGGTTGCCGGGTTCGCCACGGACCAGGATGCGGCCCATCGGGCCGGGGTCGCCGATACGCAGCCCGGGGAGGCCGTGGGCGTGCTTGGCCGCCGGGCAATCGGATAGGTCGGGAAGATGGGATTCGCGGGTATGGATCGCCAGCACGCGGTGCTGACGGGCCAACGCCAGCAGCCGCTGCACCGCCGGAACGATGGCCTTCAGCGGCGTCACGTCGTTGCCCAGCGCCGCGCCGAAGCCGCCCGGCTCGATGAAATCCCGCTGCATGTCGATCACCACCAGCGCCGTGCTGGCCGGCTCGAAGGCGAAGGCGTCGGGATGGGCGTTCACCTGGATCATACGGCCTCCGCCTGCGTCGCACCGCCGGCCATGTGATGACCCAGCACGGCCCGGTCGGCCTGGGCGCTGGTGGTCTCGAAGCCGATATAGCCATCGTGCATCACCAGGATGCGGTCGGCCAACTCCAGCAGCTCATCCAGGTCTTCGCTCAACAGCAGCACCGCCGCCCCGGCATTCCTGGCCGCGACGATCCGTTGGTGAATAAGCGCCGCCGACGCGAAGTCCAGCCCGAACACCGGATTGGAGACGATCAGCACCGCAACCCCCTCGGTCAACTCCCGCGCCAGGACGGCGCGCTGGACGTTACCTCCCGACAGGGTGCCGATGGGCCGCTCCGGATCGGCCGGCGTCACCTGGAAGCGCGCGATGAGCGCCCGCGCCTGGGTACGGATGGCGCGGCGGTCGAGGCGCCAGCCATGGCGGCACAGCGGCGCCTGGTCGAAGTTGCGCAAGGCCAGGTTCTCCGCCACGCTCAGGCCGGCGATGCAGGCATTGCGCAGCGGCTCTTCCGGCAGGCTGTAGACCCGCAGCTCCTGCATCTCGCGGCGTGTGGCGCGATAGGGACGGCCGTTCACGCGGATCTCGCCACCGCTGGCCTTGCGCTGCCCCAGCAGGGCCTCGGTGAGCTCCCGCTGGCCGTTACCGGAAATCCCGGCGATGCCCACGATCTCGCCCGGGTGCACGGCCAGCGACAGCCCGCTGACCGCCAAGGTCCCCTTGTCGCCCGGCACATTGAGCGTGTGCACCTCGAGGCGCGGGGCGCCGGCAGCCACGGCGGGCCGCTGCAGCGTGGTCGCTGGGGTCCCCGCCTCGCCCATCATCCAGACGGCCAGGGACTCGGGCGAGGTGGCCGCCACGGCGGTGCTACCGACTAGCCGACCTTTGCGCAGTACCGTCACGTCATCGGCGAAGGCGCTCACTTCGCGAAATTTATGGGTGATCATCAGCACCGAGATATCTCCTCGGTGGGCCATCTGCTGCATCAACCCCAGCACCTCATCGGCCTCCTGAGGCGTGAGGACCGAGGTCGGCTCATCGAGGATGATGAGGTGCCGTTCCAGATACAGCTGCTTGAGGATCTCGAGCTTCTGTTTTTCACCCGCAGCCAGGCTGCTCACGGGGCGCTCCAGGTCCAGCCGAAAGGGCATGCGTTCCATGAAGGCCGCCAGTCGCTCACGCTCTCGCGGCCAGTCGATACGCCAGCCTAGGTCACCACGTGACAGCACCATGTTCTCGGCGACGCTGAGCCCAGGGGCCACGGTGAAGTGCTGGTAGACCATGCCGATCCCCAGGGCATGGGAGTCCCTCGGCGTGCGAATCTGTCGCTCGCGGTCGTTGACCAGGATCGCGCCTTCGTCAAGCGGCCCATAGCCGACGATGCCCTTGACCAGGGTGCTCTTGCCCGCCCCGTTTTCGCCCAGCAGGGCGTGCACCGTCCCGGCCCTGACGTGCAGCGCGACGTCGGCCAGGGCACGGAAGCTGCCGAAGCGCTTGCCGGCGCCGATGATCTCCAGGCTCAGGGCACGCATGGCTCAGCCCCCTGCCAGCACGGCGAGCAGCGTGGCCGAATCGCCCACCGCGCCGAAGACGCCGCCCTGCATCTTGACCATGTCGAGCGCGGCCCGGTGGTTGCCGTGGTCCGTGGCGCCGCAGCAGTCTTCGAGCAGGATGCATTCGAAACCGCGGTCGTTGCCCTCGCGCATGGTGGTATGCACACAGACGTCCGTGGTGATGCCGGTGAGGATTAGGTTGGCGATGCCGCGGGTGCGCAGGATCAGCTCGAGATCCGTGGCGTAGAAGGAACCCTTGCCGGGCTTGTCGATGGCGATCTCGCCGGGTAGCGGCGCCAGCTCGGGAATGATCTCCCATCCCGGCTCACCGCGAACCAGGATGCGACCGCAGGGACCATCATCGCCGATGCCGGCGCCGATGTTGCGCGAGCGCCAGCGCTTGTTGGCCGGTAGGTCGGACAGGTCGGGACGATGGCCTTCGCGGGTATGGATGATGGGAAACCCCTGGGCCCGCATGACCTCGAGCACGGATTTTATGGGCTCGATGGGCGCGCGGGTCAGCGTCAGGTCATACCCCATGGCATCGACATAGCCGCCGACCCCACAGAAGTCGGTCTGCATGTCGATGATCACCAGGGCGGTGTTGCCCGGATCGAGGCGACCGTCATAGGGCCAAGGGTAAGGCGCTGAGGCGAGGTGACGTTGACTCATGGGTCACTCCTGGGCTGAGGGGGTGAACAGGCGCTGCGGGGCGGGTAGTCCGCAGGAGGTGCCATCGGTGTGGACCACCTGGTCCTCCCACGGCGGCCGGTAGCGGCCGGCCGCCAGGTCGTGCATGTAGGTATAGGGGCAATCCTGGGCGCCGCCCTTGACCGCGGAATAGCCACGATGGCCGAACTGGTAGATGTTGTTCTCCACGCCCCAGTGCAGGCGCGCTTCACGCACCAGGTCCGGACGCATCTCGCAGCAGACGATCTCGTCGGCACGCCCGCCACCCTGGTTCATCAGGCTACCGTCGAAATCGACGAACATGGCTTCGCCCATCGAATCGAAGGTGCCATCGGAGCCGCACATGCAGACGCTGGCGGTCTGCATCAGATTGCAGAAGGCGTTGGCCTGATTGGTGATCTGCCAGGCCTGGCGGATCGGGGCGGTGTAACCCGCCGTGCGGATCATGATCTCGGCGCCCTTGTAGGCACACTCGCGCGCCATTTCCGGGAACATGCCGTCGTGGCAGATGATCAGTGCCAGTTTGCTGCCACGCGGACCGTCACAGACCGGAATGCCCTGGTCGCCCGGCTCCCAGGGCTCGACCGGCACCCAGGGATGCATCTTGCGGTAGTACAGGCGGATTTCGCCGGTGTCGTCGACGATGAGGCCACTGTTGAAAGGATTGCCATGGGGATTGGCCTCCATGATGGAGAAGCAGCCCCAGATGCGGTTATCGACGCAGGCCTGGCGCAGCGCCGCCACTTCCGGCCCGTCCAGGGAGCAGAGGATCTCCGGCGAAGTATCCATGGACAGCCCGTGCAACGAGTACTCCGGGAAGACGATCAGGTCCAGGCTGGGCATGCCCCGCCGGGCCTTGCCGACCATCTCCACCACCCGCTGGGTCTGCGCCCACAGGGCCTCCCGGGTATGGGGATCGGGCAGCGACAGCTGCGCCAGGCCGATCACGACGCCATTGGGCGACTTGTTCAAACCACCAAGACCACTGGACATGAGCTTTTACCTCTAGCGGGTGAGACTGAGCTCGCCGGGAGCACCAGTCAGGGTTCGATTCGGCCGGCAGGTGACGAACATCACCAGCAGCGTCAGGGCATAGGGCGCGGCGGCGAACAGGTAGTACCCCATGCTGATCCCCACCGCTTGCAGGGCGGGACCGATGGCACCGGCCGCGCCGAACAGCAGGGAGGCCCACAGGCAGTTCAGCGGTTGCCAGCGCGCGAAGATCACCAGGGCCACGGCCATCAACCCCTGGCCACTGGAAAGCCCCTCGTTCCAGCTGCCGGGGTAGTACAGCGACAGGTAGGCGCCGCCGACACCGGCGAGAAAGCCACCGACCGACGTCGCCCAGATGCGCACCCTGATCGGGTGATAGCCCAGCGCCTGAGCCGATTCGGCATGATCACCGACCAGGCGCAGCATCAGCCCCCAACGAGTGCTGCGCAGCCCCCAGTGCAGCAGTACGGCCAGGGCGACACCCAGGAAGAACAGCACATTGATGTTCAGCGCCGAGCGCACCCGCTCATCCGCGGACCAGTGCCTCAGCGCGAACGACGGCAGCATGGGTGCCTGCGGCTGGATGAAGGCCTTGCCGAGGAAGAAGGCAAGACCCGTTCCCAGCAGGATCAGCGCGATACCGAAGGCGATGTCGTTGACCTTGGGTAGCGAGCAGACGATGCCATGCAGCAACCCCAGCAGCAGGCCGGTACCACCTGCCGCGAGCACGCCCAGCCAGGGTGAGCCGGACAGGTAGGACGCGGCGTAGCCGGTCATGGCTCCCGC
>JAAIGG010469976.1_pt1 | contig 16559 bp, 18 predicted proteins | sample 6487391 | NCBI WGS metagenome assembly JAAIGG01 (sample SAMN13974130, study PRJNA590717) | phyllosphere metagenome | biome: asymptomatic weeds; feature: pooled weeds collected from a community garden; material: weeds; isolation source: pooled asymptomatic leaves from various weed species from...
CAGATCTGGAAACTGCGCTTCGCCAGGTCGATGGCGAGAATGTGGACGTCGGTCATCTGCTCCTCCTTCGCTTGGCACCTTCCGGTGCCGGTCCGGCATCATACGACGCCGCTCGAAGGGGGCATCCACCCCATCAGTTCACAGCAACCGATTCACGATTAGAGATACTTACGTACGCACATAGCGTCGTCGACATCGTAGTTCAGGTCTCTCGCGATCGAGGCGAGCGAAAAGTAACAGAAATCGAATGGCGGTCCGCATTACAACGATGATACCTTGCCATGAAAGCCCGGCTCTACCCTAATATCGAATGGTAGCCTACAAACCTATAATACCGATTGTTTCTTGTCAAATGTAACGCCTGCAAGATGCGCAGTCACTAACTAGTGGAAGTCCTTCCCGTTATTGGTAAGAATTGGTGAAATTCTTAAGCATATTGCATTTTGGATAATGCCTGGCAACGGCGTTCGTGGTTTTAAAACACCATTCCGACCGTCCGGGAACGCCATTCTGAATACCATAGCGCAGCGGAACGGTGTAGCATGGGGGACATGGAGTACGCCGTAGGTCATGTCCGCGATCAGGGCCTCTCACGAAAGGGGCCAAGCGATGGTTACTGTCGCGAGGCATGGGACGCGGTGTGTGCCTCTCAGGCGGTTATCGAGTTCGATGTAACCGGTCTGGTAACCTGGGCTAACGACGAGTTCCTGAGCATCGTCGGCTATAGTCGGGAAGAGCTGATCGGTCAGTATCATCGTGTGCTTTGCAAAGAGGAATATGCCGCGTCGCCGGAATATACCGGCTTCTGGGCCAAGCTGCGTGCCGGTCGCTTCGACCGCGGTGCCTATCCGCGGCGCCGACGAGATGGAGCTGAGTTGTGGCTTCAGGCTGCTTATTCCCCCATGTTCCGCGACGGGCAGGTTCATCGCATCTTGAAGATCGCGACGGATATAACAGAAAAGGTCATGCTGGAACGCGCGCTCGAGCATCGCCAAGCCGCGCTACGCGCGACGGTTGCCGATTTGAGCGAAATCGTGACGTCGATCTCCGGGATTGCGGGGCAGACCAATCTACTCGCGCTCAACGCAACGATAGAGGCGGCGCGCGCGGGCGACGCGGGCCGAGGGTTTGCCGTCGTGGCGAATGAGGTAAAGCGGCTGGCGGGCGACACCAAGGCCGCGACAAATAGAGCCTCTCACATGGTCAGCCGACATAGCGATGATCTGTAGGCCTCGATGCATGCGTGCGTCGATTGCGCATCTCTCGATGACAATCAAAATCCTCCTAAGAGGGGCGGTTTGGAAACCCAGCGTGACGGAACGGGATAGCCTGCGGACATGGCACGCATCGGAGGCCATTCGCGGGATCAGTCGTGGCTGCTGCCGGGATCGGTCGCGGACGATCTGACGGACTACATTTTGGTTCGGTTCATCGACGCTTTGGTCGACGGCGAAAGGCAGATTTCATCAAGCCCGATGCGCGCGATGGTCGCCCATGACAAGGTGATCCTAGCATGTGATGCGCAGGCTCACGGCCGGAGACCTGGCGCTCCGTTAGCCTGCGAACCGCAGTGTTGCGCCGCACGCTGGCGGCGGACGCCCGGCGCAGCGACGCCTGTCAGCTACTCATGTCTACGACCCGGGGCGGCGTCTTGACTACAACCTCCTCCGCCGCCGCGTTTGACGAACGAAGCAAACTTAAGCGCTTGTGATCAATTGGGGGCATGGCTCGGCTTGACGACCCTGCGCTACCAGTCCGGTGAGGTCGACGATGACGGGCACAACTTCAGACGAGATGACAGCCGTCTGAGCGTTCTGCTCTAGCACGCCGCGACGTCGCTGCTGACCTGCGGTAGGGCGCGACCAATCTGCGTACATCCGTTCTGAGAATGCGCGAATGGCTCGGCTTCAAGCGTGGCGCGGTCGCCATAGCCCTCGAGCTTGCCAAAGGCATGCACACCATGCTGACCATCGGCGAATTGCTTCCGAGCACACTCGCCACGGCCTGCCGCCCCCCACTCGTCAGCATCGCACGGTGCCAACGAGACGTTTTGGAAGGACATAGGCTAATCCGTGCCGTGACGTTCGTTGCGCTAGCCGCCCGAGCGCGACCGAGTGCGCCGCAAATATCGGATGAATCCCCCGCAAAGCCCCGTCATACGGCGGCCTCTAACGACCGCGAAGACGGCCTTGCTTCCGACACCGACAGCTCGGAATTGACTTGCAACCAGCGCAAATAAATGACGATCGACCAGCGAGACGGCCAGCACGTCCCCGATCGCCGCGGGGGGGGGGGGGGCATTGAAAATATCGGTGCAATCTAATCGGCAGGTTTTGGCTGCCGGGGCAATGCTGATAGACCACCGACACCTCTATGCGGAGGGGCTTCGCGACTGTCGCCTGTTTGTCGCCGGTCCCGTACGGCTGCGCGCCGCGTCGATCCACTCGGGTGTTATTGCAATCTTTCAGCCACCACCGCCTTCCTGGCCGTTCTCCCGTGCTTTTCGCTTCGGCGCTATAGCGGCGCCACCAAGCGCAACAGAGCCGCCGATCAGCGTCGCCGTCAGTCGATCCCAATCTGTGTCAATGACCCCGCTTCCAGCCAAATCGATCATTAGCACAACGGTGGCGGTGATGGCGGTCGCCAATATGGCGTAGCGGGCCTGCTGCAGACCGAAAGCAGACGCGGCGAACACGGTCGCCGCCATCAGTCGGACGAACGGAGACCCGTTTGATAGGATGATCGCGGTCGCGATCATGATGCCCAGGATCGTCCCGCCAATCCGCTCGATTCCGCGCAGCGCCGTGTCGCGCAGGCCTGGCTTCAGCACGATCATCGCTGTCATCGGCGCCCAATATTCGTGAACGATGTGCGCCGCCCGGCTCGCTAGCAGCGCCACTCCGATGCAGGTTGCCGCACGCAGGGCATGAAGTCTTATGTCACGGGCGCGTACGTCCTCTTCGGGCGGAGAAACCGTGACGGCCGGGTCGATGTGCCGTTTCATCAGCGACACCATGCCGATCTGAACGCCCGTACCGAGCGTGACCAGCAGGCCGCGGCGCAGCCCGTCTGCCAGATCACCGGGGTAGTTGGCGGCGATCAGGAAGGCGATGATGACCTGCAACCACACCCACCATAGCGCACTGTCCCAGCGGATGAGCGCGCCGCACAATCCCCCCATGCTCATCGTCACGACGAGTTCGATGACCGGATCCCGACCCGCCAGCGTGCCCAGAATGCTGACGATCGTCATCCCCGCGCCAGTTAGCAGCATCGCATCCAGGTTGCGGTGCCGAACACGCTTGGTCGCGCCGAACCCGACGGCGAAGGCGGCACCCGCCGCGATCGACGCGGGAACACGATTCTGGGTCAGCACGCCGACGAGCAGTAACAGGAAGAAGGCTGGCATCGCGACGAGCGCGCCCCGCCAGTCGAAGCGGAATATCTGTCGTAACGTGTCGCGGGTCTCGATCCGAATGCCAGGCGCCTCTTTCTTCGCGTTCATCATGACGGCCGGACTCCGAGCGCGGCGCCTCGCCACGGTTTTCGCAACCCGGAACCGATCGCCGCCAGAGAAATTAACCTGGGTCATGGTCAATGTCGACGGAGAAGGTGGAACATGACGCGACGTGTAGCCGATGTGATCGTCGATACTCTGGCTGTTGCAGGGGCCAAGCGGTGCTACGGCGTACCCGGCGACACGCTCAACTACGTCACAGACGCCATCCGCCGTAGTGACATACGCTGGATCCATGTCCGGCACGAGGAGGCGGGCGCCTTCGCTGCGGGTGCAGATGCGCTGCTGACAGGGGAGTTGGCCCTGTGCGCGGGATCCTGCGGTCCGGGTAGCCTGCATTTCATCAACGGCGTCTGGGAATCGAACCGCAACCGCGCGCCGGTGGTGCTGATCGCCAGCCAGATCGTGCAGGACGAAATCGGTTTCGACTTTCCGCAGGAGGTCGACTTCAAGTCGATCTATGCCAAGGGAACCGTTTTTTGCGAAGAAGTTCGCACCCCCGCTCAAGCGCGGCGGATGACGGCGATGGCGGCACAAGCTGCACTGGCCAAGCGCGGGGTCGCGGTGCTGATCGTCCCCGTAGACGTATCCAAGGCCGCCGCCCCCGACGAACCCGACTTTACTGTTCACCGCGCCGCGCCAGTGATCCGTCCATCGGATGACGAGCTGAACCGCATCGCCGGTGCGCTGAATATCGGTAAGCGTGTGGCCATCTATGGCGGATCTGGTTGCGAGCACGCGCACGATGCGGTCGTCGCCCTGGCCCAGCGCCTACAGGCCCCGGTCGCTCGGACCAGCCGCGCCAAGGACTTTCTCGAGCACAACAATCCGTACGACGTCGGCATGACCGGGGTGTTCGGAACGGCCGGCGGTTATCAGGCGCTGATGGATTGCGACACGCTGCTGCTGCTCGGCTGTGACTTCGCGTGGCGGCAATTCTATCCGAGCAAGGCGACGATCATCCAGATCGACTTGGAGCCGACGCACCTGGGTCGCCGCCATCCCGTCGACATCGCGGCGGTGGGTAGCATTGCCAACACGCTCGAAGCCCTGATACCGCGGATTACCCCGCGGGACGATCGCAGCTTCCTAGACCATGCCTTGTCCCATGCGCACAAGGCGGAAGCGGCGCTCGATGCACGACAGACGGCCGGTCACCGCGATCTGATCCATCCGCAATATCTGACCGGCCTGATCGCGAAGCATGCCGCGCCCGACGCAGTGTTCACTGCCGATGGCGGCTCGCCCATGGTCTGGTGCCTGCGGCACATCCCCTCGACCGGGTCGAACCGGACGGTGGTCAGCCTCAGCCATGGCACGATGGCCAATGCCATGCCGCAGGCGCTGGGCGTGCAGGCCGCTTATCCGGGGCGGCAGGTCGTCTCCATGTCGGGCGACGGCGGCCTGACCATGTTGCTGGGCGACATGCTGACAGCGGTGCAGGAGGATCTGCCGATCAAGGTCGTCGTATTCAACAACGGCACGCTCGGATTCGTCGAGATCGAGCAGAAGGTGGAGGGGTTGCTCGACGCCTTCACCGAACTGCACAATCCCGATTTCGGCCGCATGGCCGAGGCGTTGGGCTGGTGGGGACGGCGGATCGAGCATCCCGAAGCGCTCGACGAAGCCGTCAGAGCTTGGCTCGCCGAACCTGGTCCAGCGTTGCTGGATGTCGTGACGGTGCGCGACGAGCTGGTCATGCCACCTAAAATCGAAACAGGCCAAGTCTTCGGTATGGCGCTTTATTCGGCCAAGGGCATCCTGTCAGGTACGGAACGAGCGAAGAGCGTCGTGAAGATGCTGACTGATGCCGTACTGCCTTGAGAGGTGCTCCTTGGCTACTAGTGCTTCGCCGCGAAACCGGACACCCGATGTTCGCTTCCTCAAAGTATTATCGTCACAAAAACGCAATAAAAGCAAGTGATGCATTTTAATCGAGACGGTCGATCGAGAGACAGGGGCTTTGGAAGGAAAAGCGTTCAGGCATCTGCATTAATCTGCATCTATATTGCTCTATTAGCGTTCAGTTCGTGGTCGTAGCGGTTGTACGATTTCAAGTACTTCCAACACACGATGACATTTGATAATATTTTTAGTGTACAGGAAAAATTATGAAGAGTTTCATAAGCTTGATTGCAGCCTCCATCCTTATCGCTAGCCCCGCCACCGCACAGGTCGAGAGCTACAAAAGCGAGACCAAGGACGGCGTTATCACCACGACCGAGCGGCTGAAAACAGGAAAGGATATCGAAAAGATCACTTGCAAGCAGTTCAATGCGCTGGACGAAAGCTTCAAGCCGCAGGCAGTCGCCTACGCCATCGAATACACCAAAAAGGGCAAGGTCAAGGATCCCATGATCGATGTGGCCGGGACCGAGAGCGTTACCCCGGTCGTTATCCGTGACTGCAAGACCCGCACCAGCGAGCCCCTGATGGCCCGGATCAAGGAGGCTTTTCACCACAAGCGTTGACGCTTATGTGGCGCCGACCTTCGGGTAAGGTGCCACACAATTTTGAAACGTTTCGCCGCTTCGTCGATGTCAGATTTCCAGCACAAGAAATTGGGAATCCAAGTGTACTGGTCAACAGTCTGTTTCGCGAAACGACCTACTCCACCCCGTAGCATCGTTATATGATCCCTATCGCGCGACCGCATTTGCGCCGATCGTCTAAAGGACCATGAATGAGCGAGTTTGTTTCCAGCTGGCAGCCAAAAATACTAAGCGTCTTGAGGATAATGTCCGCGTTGCTGTTCATGGAACACGGCTTGATGAAGGCCTTCCACTTTCCCATACCGCAACCTGGTGTCCCTGATCCGTTGCCGATGCTCCTTGTCTGCGCTGCGTCCATAGAGATCATTGGTGGTGCCTTGCTGACGGCCGGTTTATTTTCGAAGATGGCAGCGTTCATTTGTTCGGGGCAAATGGCTATTGGTTATTTCATCTCCCATGCGACTAAGGGGTTCTGGCCGGGCGCGAACGGGGGAGATGCCGCGATCCTGTTCTGCTTCATCTTCCTATACATCGCGGTTGCCGGCCCCGGTGCGTGGAGCCTCGATGCCATACGGGCCCGCCGTTCCGCCCGTTGACCATCGTTTGCGCGCGTAGCCGTGTGCTTCGCGCAGAGCACTGTTCAAGCAAATTTCTGAAAGGAATTTTCATGAGTGAAGCTGTCAAACGTGTCGCCGATGCACGGTCGCTTCAGCTCGCGGTCAACGACCGTAATGCGGTGATCGAGATCGAGGGTTCGATCGCCGATTTGCAAAGCGTCAAGTTGCCGGCCGGGGTACATTTGCGCGGAATTGGCGGCGATGCCGAATTGCGCTTTAAGCCCGGGCAACCAGGGCTGCTCCTGAGCGCCGATCACACCGTCAGTGGCTTGCGGCTGGTGGCCGACGAAACCCAGATCGCGCTGGGTCTGGCCGACGATGCCGACGATCTGGGAACGCTCTCGATCAGCGAAATCACGACCGTCGGGCGGGTCCATCTCGAAGGCGCGCGCGCGATAAGCGGCGATCTGAAGCTCGACGACGTTCACGTCGAGCGCGCCGATGCGCGGATGGCGGCGCATCGGCCGGCAGGTTTTGGAGTGGAGGTCCTGCTCGGAGGCATCTCGATCTACAACTTCTCCAAGAATAGCACCAGCCGCTGGACGCTGGAGGCACGCAATCTCTCCGGCGGAAGCAAGGAGCATCCGCTGCGCGGCAGCGGCGTGTTCGTCTTCGGTGGCTGGTTCATCCCCGTCGACGCCGATCCTGCCACGGCTCCGGCGCCGACACAGGCGGGCGGCAACATTGAGTTGCGTATCCTTACGACGGGCGAGGTCCATGCCCACGGCGGCATACCGCAAGGAACAGGTAACCTCATCACCGGCGGTGTCTTCGTTGGATCCGGTGTCCATGCGCGTGAAGTCGTCAATCTCGGGAAGACGACAACCTATGGCCCTAATGACATGGTGCTGGACAACTGGGGCAAGGTCGATGCCTGGACGGCGCAGGCGCCAGTGACATCGCTCGGCAGCAGCGGCATCGGCTTTGTCAATTTCGGCGACATCGATACACTCGAAGTCGACGCCCCGATCGAGACCCACGGCCTCGGAGCCCGCGGCTTCAATCTATATGACGGCTCGCTCAAACATGCCGAGTTCGACAGCATCACGACCTACGGCGACGGTGCGATCGGCGTTCAGCTCTCCAAGCCGTTCGGCTCGATCATGATCCGGAACGACGTCCTGACCAAAGGCGGCGAAGGTGACAGCCTGGTCCGCGGTAAGGTGGTTCACCTCAAGGCATTCGCCTTCAGCATCAAACCGGGAACCAGAGGGGACAGCATCACGGTTGGAGGAAAGGTTACAGCCGAAGACGAGGCGATCAGCGATTGGGACTTTGAGGCACCCGCCAATGTTATAACCGGCATCAATGTTGGCGGCCGACCGTTGCAATAGAACTGCGGTTGCGCCCCCGATCCAACATGTACCTCGGAAGCTGAAGCTCCGATAAGCATGTGGCCAGGATGGCTGTGCGATAGTTTGACAAGAAGTATCGCTCCACTTGGCCAGCCTGATGACGAAGCAGTAACCTTGTGGACAAAACATGCGGTCGGGTGCAAGATTTGTCTCGAGTGAGGGCAGCGCAAGTATGCGCTGCCCTCACTCGTAGACAGACGCCGCCAAGCAACAGGATTGAGGTCATTTGCAATCTGCGCGGCCGTGACCGCAGGTACCTACGCGGCCAAAAATGCCCTCGTCATGGTGGCTCAATAGTTCAGAATACGATCGGAACTCGGCTGTGGTGCGAGGTGATCCAAGGAGCGAGGTCGACGTCTTGAGCAGGTTAACAAGTAGCAACGACACGCTTGCCTCGTCGTGAATTGCGCAGGCGACATCATGGTCCAGTATGGCGTCGCCTATCACCCCCATCCGAATGGCGGCCGCGTGTTCGCCACTTTTTTGTTTTCTCGTCATAAAATTGACTACAAACGGTTCATAATGAGGATTCATTCCAAAAGCGTCAAACGGCCCCTGAAAGCCGCGCGAGTACCGAAAGCCCGTTCCGGCTATGGCACTGACATCAACTAGCCTGCTGCAAATACAGACGTACATGCCCAAAGTTTCTCCTTCGGCCGAGATGGTGGGCGAGGGCTTCTGGATCGGCTTGTACGAACCTGAGCGGTTCATGCATATTATTCCCCAAGGCGTGTGGTCTATAGATCAGACGGTCGCATACCGTCGCGTCTTGAGAGCTGCTACCGGACGCATGGTGAGATCGGGCGGTTATAAAGGGGCGGTATTTGATGCGTCGGTTTACCCCGAACAAGATATAGAGGTTATGCGCCACCACTCCGCTGCGATGCGTATGGCGCGATGGATATTTAACGTTAAGGCTTCAGTGTACTTGCCGCATGATGTAACTGGCAGCCAACTCGAAGCAGTAACCATACAGGGGCACCAGCGCATCTTCAGCAATTCGGCTGATACGATGGATTGGCTTTTGGCATGATATGGGAGCCTTGTGAACGTGACTGCGACCGTTCGCGATCGATCAATGTGAATCCGCCGCACATCTTTTGCGCGCTCGGGTGACCGCCAGAGTAGTTCATGAGCGGTAGCAGCTCAGACACGGGTCAGTGTCTGGCTAAGGTTGCATGAAAAACGGGGTGACGCCACTTCGCATATGTTTGCTCCTGTTTATACAATAACCAATCCTGAAGGTCTTTCAGGGACGAGGCAACTGTGTCTCCTGCGTTCCGATACCACTCATAATTCAAGTGAGATGCTTAAAGAAATTTTTCGCCAGCGTGCTCGCGGAATAGCTCTCGGCTGCGTACATAGGCCGCGAGTACCTGCACTGATTTGTGCCGGCTCACTTCCTGCATTTTGAAGATGCTGGCGCCTGATGCTTCGGCTTCGGTGAGAAAGCCAGCGCGAAGACTATGGCCCGCAAATTCGGAAGGATCGTAACCGGCTGCAGCGGCATGCTTCTGCACAAGCCTTGCAACCGCGCGGTCTGACATCGCGCGATCGGTCAGCCGATCACCGGGCGTGAGTTTGCGGAATAATGGACCATCTTTATGTGCGGCCTCCTTCATCCAGGCCAGCAGCAACGCTTTAGGACGAATACGGCGACCTTCCGGTACTGCGATCACTACGCCGGCACGCTCCTGATCAGTTTTTGAGCTACGGATGATTACCTTCAATCCCTCCGGCACGAGTTCAATATCGTCGAGCGTCAATGCAACGATCTCGGATCGGCGCAGAGCTGCTGCCATACCGAGCGCTAGGACCGCTCGGTCGCGCGCGCTACGCAGCCCGTCTCCCTCAATGGCGCGCAGCATGTCGCGTAGCGCATCACCGTCCGCCGCGCGCTTACGTACCGGCCGCACGCCTTTGCTGCGGCGAATGCCGCCGAGTACTTGGCTGATCACCGCTGCACCCTCACGGGCCTGAGGTGGCTGTAGCCCGGCCCGCTTGTGATGATATCCGATTGCGGCGAGCCGCCGCCCGATCGTCGCGGGCTTTGCCCCTTTGTCCGCCTCGGCTGCAAGGAAAGTCGCGACAGCGCGGGGATCCGCTGGCAACGGCTCAATCGCCCGATCGACGCACCAAGCAATGAAAATCCGCCAATCGGACGCGTATACCCGCTGCGTGGAATCGGCCCGTGACGCTTTGGCATAGGCAGCCGCGCTCTCGATCTCAGCGATCAGCAAACCCGGTAGCGTCGGCGCGCCATCGTCTTCGACCCAGATGACCGGAGAGGGCGCGCTTTCGTCAGGATCAATCATCGGCACCTTCAATATCGTCAACAAAGCCGTTCGCCAAGAGCTGTCCGAGAATCGACTTTATCGGACAGCGATGCGGATGCGCAGGGGACTGGACGCCTTGACGCGTGATCGTCAGGTGCGATGGCCCGCTGCGCTTCGTGTATGTCGCGACGCGACAAGCGGCGCGCGTGCTGCGGAAAAAACCGACGTTAGTCGAGGGACGATGTCAGACGACGGGCGGTCAGATTGCGCCGACAAGGTCGAGCGCCGCCATGCCGTCCATCGGACGCTTGGATTGCCAAGGTCGCCTACGTCTCGATTTGAAACGTCACGAGTTTCCACAAACCTCGAACTGCCGCCGGCAGGCCGCCGGTGGGATGTCAGAATCGCGACCTGATAGCGGACCAACATGGATTGCAAAGGTTCTGGCAGAGAATCACTCCATCTTGCAGGGTGAACCAATGGAAGTTTCTCCTGATAGGCCCGGGCGGTCGATTCCCGAAGACGTCGTCTCGACGGCGGAAGAGACGAAGAGACCCTCGCTTCGCGTGGGGCAGTTGAGCGAACGCCAGCTCTCCTACCTCCGCCTCGTTTATCAGCATCGCAGTTCGAAGGAGATCGCGGCGCTCACTGGCGTCAGCTCGCGTGCTGTCGATAAGCAGTTGTTGAAGGCCAATAATCTGCTCGGGACGACCTCCCGGGTAGACGCGGCCCGGCTGGTGGCAGACTATGACGAAGGGGTAGAGCTTTTACCCCCTGCAAACAGCCCACCTTCCGAGGAACGGCTGTTTCCTCTTCCGTTGCCGCTGCCGACCACAGGGGCGGCAGCGAACATGCTCACCTGGAAGCAGGCGGCGATGTGGAGCGCGATCATTGCGATCGTGACCCCGATCGGCTTGACCGTTGCCGGTATGGTGATCCTGACGCTGACGTTCCTGTTCGGCCTTAAGCTACGGTAGTGGCGCTGCGGCGCCAAAGGAGACGTAATGCAGGGACTCGAGAACACCAGTCGGATCGTCGCGGACGAGCTTCGCAAGGCGGAACGATCGATCAACCTGGCCGCGCGGGATACCGCGCAGTTTTTGCTGACGACGCTTGATGCCACGGAGGCACATCGGCTGTCGCCGGCGATGGCTCAGCGGACCGTCAAGGCGACAGTCGCCGCCTTGGCAGCCTTGGTCGAAGGCCAGGACCAAATTGCGATGCGGGCTCACCCCTTCACGGAAAAGGTCGGCCGGCAACTCGGGTTGACGGAAACAAGTTGGGGTGAGGGCGCCCCAAAGCCCGCAATGACGGCGCTCGAACTCGCCGATCACGAGACGGTCTGAGTTATTTCCCGGGAAGGCCAATGTCGATACAGCTCGTTTTGGCGTTGGCCTTTAACACGGTGTTGCTCACCGTTTGTACAGGCGCTTTCGTGCTAGGTGGACGTCCCGAGCGATTGGGTGCGGCGATAAACATATGCGCGTCAGGCGCAACTACTGCGCTGCGTTTGGCAAATCCGTCTTACTTCGCACCAGCAGAAGCGATTACGTTTGCGATAGATCTGAGTGTCGTGGCCGGTTTCTTCTGGCTGGCCATAACGACAATCCGATTTTGGCCCATTTGGGCAGCAGGTTTCGCGTTGGCGAATCTATTCATGAGCTTATGCGCGGTTCTGCTGCCAGGCGTTCCGCTATTTGCCTATCATACGGGTCTTGGAATTTACGCATACTTCGCGCTCGGCGCGCTGGCGCTAGGCACGCTGCGGCTGCCGCGTGATGCCCAACCCTATCTCCGGAATGGATCGAGACGATCATGGCTTCAACACCAGGGGCCGACGACCTGATAGACGTCGTCGTGCGTCTCCCACGTAAGGCCGTCGAAGACACATTGCTCTCTGCCGCCGCGTCAGCGGGGACACTGGCGGAGAGGCGGCTCGGAGAGGCGAAGGCGCTTCTAACCGGGCGCCGTGAACGCGGCCGCTGCTTCAAGGGCGTACGCTTTGGTGACCCGAGCTGGGATATGATCCTTGAGCTCTATGTCTCGAATGCCGAGGAGAGAGCGATGCCTGTCACGCAGCTATGCGTCTTGAGCGGCGGATCGACGACTACGGCCTTGCGTCACATCGAGCAACTGGAGGCGCTGGGATATATAGACCGGCGGCCCGACTTGGAGGATCGACGCAGGGCGAACGTGACGATGCTGCCGCGCCTACGGTCTGCGATTGAGCAGTGGCTCGACCTGCAGATGACAGCGTTCCATATGCGTGGATGAGCAGGGCTGTTTTCGCGAGCAGCCCATCCCTGTGATCGAGCGGCTCATCGGGGCGGCGCCTCGGATCGGGGCAAAGCGTCGTTCTACGACTGTGATATCCGCAACCGACCTGTTAAACGTGAGCTTATGATTCCAAGCCTTCCCCTTATCCTCCAGGTCGACCGTTGGGCGCCTCAGGGCGGGCTGACGGTAGGTCCGCAAAAACACGAAGATCACTCCAACTTGGCTCCGATCGTCACTTGTCCTCTCGTGGGAAGCCCCTCGTTTCGTGCTTTCGCGGACCTTCAACGAGGGCTTTTCGTGCTTTTGCGGACCAAGGGCGCAGCGGCATGACTGAGGTTTCCCCCAGCCAAGGCGACCTGTTCGTTCTAGACAGCCCTCTTCTGACAGAGGTTCGCGGCGAGCATTCGCTGATGGCCTACCCGTTTTTCGCGCTTGCGAAGGCCGGGTCCAAAAAGTCGCTCGTCTACAAGACCGATACCGTCTCGATCGAAATCGGTGCTGGCCCAAGCGGGGTTGCGACGATCTACGATAAAGAGATCCTTTTATATATCGCAAGTCTTTTGATAGCGAAGATGGACGCTGGTGAAAGCGTTAAACAAGAGTTCTACTTCACGGCTCATGACCTCTTTCGAGTGACGGGAGTCAACGGCTCCGCTCGATCCTACACGCGCCTGCAGGACGCCTTGGGACGTCTTCAGGGCACGCAGATCAAGACCAACATAGAAGCAGGCGGTGAGGGGCAAACTGGCTTCTTCTCGTGGCTTTCCGAAGCAATCCTTCAGTACACGAAGACGAGAACCGGCGAACAGCGACTCAAGGGCGTGAAAGTTCGCCTCTGCGATTGGCTATACCGTGCAATTTTGCAGGACCGCCGCGTTCTCGAATATTCACCACACTATTTTCAACTCGGCCCGGTCGAACGCCGTTTGTATGAAGTCGCGCGGTCGACTTGCATCGGCGGGCCTGTTCAGGTCGGCCTGAACGATCTGCGCCTCCAACTCGGTTATCAGAACACCCTCAAGCATTTCCGGCATGTCCTTAGGGGTATCGCTGACGCGGATTCGATCCCGGATTACAGCATCATCTTGAATGAGGCGGATGTACCCCCGGAAGGCGCTGCGAAACGTCGAGTGGCGGCCCCTACCTTTGTGACGCTGATGCCGAAAAAGGCCTCAGTCGCCGGCTAAAGCCGCTCGCGAATCAGGCGCGGGCCGATTCGGCGATTGGTCCCTCAAAGCACGAAAGCTCGTCGATGTGCTCGGTGGATTTGGTCCGCGAAAGCACGATCTTTGGTCCTTCAAAGCACGAACGCCGCGCCCCTAGGTCCGTCAAAGCACGAATATTAGACGCTCTCGGTCCGTGAAAGCACGAAACGTACCGCTTTTGAGACAATCGGCGGGCTGGCATCTTCCCGTTGTGTTCCTGGCCGTCGGTTGTCGACGTGTACGGGGCGAACGGAAAGGGCGACCGTGAGCACATAAACGAATGCCCGGCACGAAGGCCGGGCACCCAGAAATCGCAACGTGGCAGCGTCGCCAAACGCTGACCGGTCACACAGAGACCCCCTGCGTAGCGGTTTCCGAACCTCGGTTCAAGGGAGCGCGCTTCGCGCCACGCCTCTGTTTTGCCTGCTGACGGTCCCTCGACAGAGGGGACGAACAATGACCTATACCCAAACGGCCTTTACCGGCGGGACAGGCGCCCGACCGATAACGGCCTTTTCGCGTCAGATCGCGAAAGCACTGGAAGCACGGCTCGCCGATGCGCCTGCCGAGGTCGAGCGCAAAGCCGTCTTCGCGATCGTCAAGCGAGCAGCACCAGCGCTCGGGATCGGGATCGGTGCGCTGCAGACGCTTGAGCACCTCATCAGCTATACGCATGCAGACGACTGGAAGGCCGGTCGTTCGCCGATTGCCTGGCCGAGCAATCTGACCCTCGCGGAGGTTGCAGGCAAGACCGTAAGCGCCATCAAAGCCCGGCTCCGCCAGCTGCGGGCACTGGGTTTGATCCTTGCACGCGACAGCGGTCACGGACGCCGTACGGGTCGTCGCGACGAGAACGGCGCGATCTCCGCCGCCTTTGGCGTTGATCTCTCGCCATTGCGTATCCGCTTTGAGGAATTGCGTCAGCTTGCAGACGCGTATTCGGCGCAATCTCGCCTCTTCAAAGAAGGACGTCAGGAGATCGCCCGAGTGCGGCGTATTGTCAGTCAGGCAGTTGCGCAGGCTGCAGACATGCGGCTGACCGGACCCCATTGGCTCGATTTGCAGCTGGCCATCGATCGTGTCGCGGCGGAAGCAGCCGATGCGAGCTCACTTCGTGATAGCGAGGCGTTTCAGGAGGCGGTTGGCCGATTGAGCGACGTCGAGCAGTTGGTAGCAGCCACTATAGATCGGTACATGTTTCCCGAGGAAATTGAAGGGTCGGGGTCAAAAAATGAGCCTTTCATACATATACAAACCAGACCTCACCCCATCGAAGATGTACAGGCTAAGCGAGCTTGTAGTTTTGATCCGAGCGGTCCCGTCCCTATCGCAGCCGACCTACCAGCCTCGCGGTCGAACAGTCGGTTCGATGCGAGACCCGCGGAACTGATGGAGATGTTTCCGACGACAGCCATGTACGTCGGAGCCCGCAAGCCAGCCTGGTCTGATATTCATCGCGCGGCGTCTCGCCTTCGCAACGATCTCGGCATTAGGATCGGTGTCTACGTTGATGCGCTTGACAAGCTCGGTCCAGATGCTGCGGCGGTGGCGATCATGATCACCGCCGAACGCCACTCGCGCGCCGAAATCCGACTCACCCCCGGGGCCTATTTTGCAGGGATGATTGGAAAGGCGAAGCGCGATGAACTGGATCTCGCCAAAAGCCTTTGGGGCTTCCGGACAGAGCGTATGGCGGCGCACTGATGGCTATCCTATAGCGTCCAATATCGTCTTATGGTATATTGACGAGATGCGACGTTGTACGGGTCTTGCCTCTCGTGCCGAAATATCCGCCCCTTATGGGGCCGGCCAATGAGGTTGCGTCCAGTGACAAGTGGAGCGCTCGCTTTGGCCACTTTGGGTTTTTGGCATCGCACGTTTGATAATCGGAAAGCCGACCCTATTGCTCTGGGCATCCCATGCAACGATGCCGGTGAGGGGCCGCTCTGCGATGCTGCCCGTGACCTGCGGTGGATCAGGCATGGCCTGGCGCAATCCGCCAGCGCTATCAGCCGTCTGCCGCCGCCAGCCGTGAGGGGCGCAATCGACCCTGGCGTCGATCAAGACAATATCGGCACGACGATCTGTCATCCGGGATACTCTCGATCGGTTCGACCATCCTATTCGGTCACTGGCCCGCTTAAACGTCGAATGATGAACGCGCAGCATCCGGGCGAGCCGATGGCGAATTACGAGCTCGATCATCTGATACCGATCTCGCTTGGGGGTGCGCCCCTTGATCCTCGCGATCTTTGGCTTCAGCCACGCCGCGGCCGGGCAAACGCCAACGACAAGAATGCCCTCGCCTTCGTGCTCTGGCGTTTGGTTTGTGAGCACAGAATGCCGCTGGTGGTCGCGCAGCTGGCAATCAGCCACAACTGGATCGAAGCGTACCAGACCTACGCGACGCCGGCGAACCTCGCGCGATATCATTTCCGGCACGGCGCCGAGCGAGAGACGAAATTCTAGCCGGTCTTTTGCGGACGCTAGAGCCGGCATCAAGAAAGGGAGATGATCATGCCGCAAAACATTGCTGAGTTTCGGATCATTGGGCGTGTCGGCCGGATCACGAAGCGCGAAAAAGTGACGTACGTCAACGTCGCTGCCAACTACAATCGTCGTGACGGCGATGACTGGAAACAGGACACGCTCTGGAACAGCGTCGTTTGCTTTTCGAACCTAGAGGCTGTTATGGACTTGGAGGTGTGTCTGATTCATCCGGTATTGGATGAGCATTTGCCGCAAGCCATATCCGTCCGATGTCAGCGATGAGGAATGGTCGCTGATCGCGCCATACCTGCTGTTGCAGCGCGAGGATGC
>JAAIGG010517779.1_pt1 | contig 16554 bp, 19 predicted proteins | sample 6487391 | NCBI WGS metagenome assembly JAAIGG01 (sample SAMN13974130, study PRJNA590717) | phyllosphere metagenome | biome: asymptomatic weeds; feature: pooled weeds collected from a community garden; material: weeds; isolation source: pooled asymptomatic leaves from various weed species from...
ATCGACTATGCAAGTAACGGCGGTAATAAATTATTTGCTAAATACAAAAATAATAGCAATATATTTTATAGTGACGCATTACCCGAGCCCACAGTATTGAGAATAAATAATTGCGGCAATTTGATATGTATGCCATTAGACTCTTTAACTGTTACGGAATCAATGCCAACCCTTTATCTTATAGATTTTGAAAAAATTGAGTAGTAAATCTGTTACTACCCCTTCGGCATGCTCCAGCCCGGGCGCAGCGCCCCGGCCAACGCGACTCTGGCCGGTGGCTACCGCTTCGGCTACAACGGCAAGGAGAAGGACAACAACGGCGAGTTTGGCCTCACCAACTATGACTACGGCTTTCGGATTTACAACCCTGGACTGGGCAGGTTTCTCTCGGTAGACCCACTAGTAAATTCATATCCGTGGTATACTCCCTTTCAATTTGCTGGCAACAGCCCTGTGTCCAATATAGACATAGATGGGCTTGAGGAAATGCACTTTAACTTAACCTATAATAAGGCAAGACGCCCTAATTTAACTTTAGTAGTCAAAAATAATGGCGAAGAAGTTCTGCAAATAGCAATAGGTGGGATGAATAAAAATAAAAAAGGAGCGTCAGGCGATGCTCTTAAAAAACTAACTGAAGTTGCAGAACGTACAGCGAGGGAGTTAGGTGTCAATAAGATAGAAATAGAATTCGGTATGGTCTTCAACCCGAAACTAAAAGGTGAAGCTGGTATCGGAGGTGGTGCAGAATGGGCGGCAAAATATGGTTACGAATATTCTAAGGAGGTGAGTGATGTGGGCCTAGGTACCTCTGTATTTTGGAAGAAAACACTATGATGACTGCTCAAGAGTTCAAAAACAAGGCCATTGCCACTAGCCTCAAAGGTGTCGATAAAGAACCTAAAGATTGGATTACATTTAATGATCAAATGCACACAAAGCTCATTACCGATGATAATGACTTTAAATCTAAAGTGCATCTCAATTCAAATGAATCGCCGATTTTAGAATGTGATATGAGTACGTCTTATTTATTAGTGACTACTGATAGAATAATAAGCATAATTAATAATTTTGCATATGAAGGAAATATAGAATTAATTGACGACATTACAGATGATTACGCAGTAAAAAATTCTACGAAGGGCCCAGATGGAAGATATCCAAAAATTAGCTTATTTTCATTACTGAAAAAAAACGGCGATAAAATACTATTTGCAGTAGATTCTTATTACCCAGCGGGTTTTACAATGATTCTCATAAGTAACCTTATATCATATAAATCTACAGGAGAATGGTTTTTAAATATTCAATAGCTAAGTTGTATTAATGCAAAATTTTACTTAATTTATTGAAACATATAGTTTCGCTGAGAATGCTAATTACGATTCGTAGCCAAATAGATCCAACGACGCGATCGGCAACCTGGTGCTGGACCGCACCGGCGGCAGCGGCTCGTACCGCACGCTGGAGTGGAACGTGTACGGCAAGCTGAGCCAGGTGCAGAGCGGGCCCACGCGCACCACGTACGACTATGACGCGCAGGGCAACCGCATCCACAAGGTGTTCACCACCTCGGACGGGGAAAGTGAACAGCACGTCTACTACGTGCGCGACGCCCAGGGCAACGTGCTGGCCGTCTACGAGCAGCGCCTGAGTGCGCGCTACAGCGCCGCCAACTCGGCCCTGACCCTGACTGAGCAGCCCATCTACGGCAGCAGCCGCCTGGGCCTGCGCAAGCTCGGGGCCGGCACCGCCCCCCCCAGCGCGGCCACGGCCTACTTTGCCCGCTCCCTGGGCCAGAAGCAGTACGAACTGACCGACCACCTGGGCAACGTGCGCGCCCTGCTCAGCGACGTCAAGCGGCCCGAGGCGGGCGGCACCTACAAGCCCGAGCTGCTGGCCTACTACGGCTACTACCCCTTCGGCATGCTCCAGCCCGGGCGAAGCGCCCCGGCCAACGCGACCCTGGCCGGTGGCTACCTCACTGCCGTATTTTAGCATACTCCCTACTTTACCTCCGCAGCCTAGTAAGTAGGAGCGAACCGCTCATCAAATAGGGGTGCTACCACCCGCTATTTATTCAGTGCCTGGGTTACTTCCGTTGTGATGTCTCGCCCCTCTCGCCCATACACCACCGTGCCCGCTTCGGTAGCGGCTAGTACTAAGTCGTAGCCGTGCTCTTTGCCGTACTGCTTCATGAGGGCATCGGCTTTGCGCACCACTTCGGCAGTGGATCTCATCTCCTCGTCCGCCGCCTTTTGGGTGATAGCTTTCTTGTAGTCGAAATACTGCTTCTGCCGCTGGGTCAACCGTGCTTCCTGGGCTTGGCGGGCGGCGGGCGACAGGGTGGCGCGTACCCGGTTGTAAGCGTCCAGCTCCTGCTGCACGGTTTGCTTGAGCGTGTCTAGGTTGGCCTGCCACACCTCCACCTGTTGCCGGTAGCGTACCCGGGCGGCTTGCATATCCTTGTAGCCTTCCAGCACTTTGGCGCTCTCTACGTACGCCAGCTTGGGGGGGCGGTTGGTGAAGTAGAGTACGTACAGTCCAGCCAAGCCCAGCGCTACCAGCAGATTGAAAATGGATTGAGGCGCAAGGCGCATAGAAATACAAGTAGAAACCAAAAGAGCGCGTAAAAATAGGGGCGGGACTACTAATGATAGCTGTGGCTTTGTAGCACAAGCTATTAAGATACCGCTTTCCTACCCTATTGAATAGAGTTACTGATTTGGAAGATAGGCAGGTACATGCCCACCAAAATCAGGCCCACCACGCCGCCCAGAAACAAGATGATGAGGGGTTCGAGCGCCGTGCTGAGCAGAGCGGCCCGGTGATCTACCTCCTCGCCATATTGCTGCGAAAGCAACGTGAAAAAGTAATCCAGCTTGTTGACCTCTTCCCCTACTTTCACGAGGGCGACTAACCGGGCGTCGAACAGGTAGGTAAACTCTTGCAGGCTACTGTGCAGGGACGCCCCCGTTAGGACCCGCTCTTCTATGGTCCGCAACGCCTGCACCAGGGGGGCAAAGCCCAGCATCTGCCGGGCCAGCGCCAGCGCCTGGAGCAGCGGTACGTGGGCACCGGTGAGCAGCGCCAGCGACCCGCACAAGCGGCCTAAGTAAACTCCCCGGAGCAGCGGCCCCAGCACTGGCAGCCGCAACAAGGCGCGGCTAACTAGCAGTCGGCTGGCCGGGCGGCGCAGCAGCCAGCGGCCGGCTACGCCTACGTAGAGCAGCGTCAGGAAAGCAGGTAGCGCCTGTTCGCGCACCAGTTCGGCCAGCCCCACGATGGCCCGCGTGAGGGGAGGCAGCTCGCCCCCGAAGCGCTTGAATACGTCGGCAAACATGGGCACGATAAAGCGCAGCATAAAAAGTACCGCCCCCACGGCCGTACCCAGTACCAGCACGGGGTAGGCCAGCGCCTGCACCAGTTGCCGCCGCTGCTTGATCTGGCGTGTATAGTAGCGCGCCAACTCTTGCAGGATGGCGGCCAGCCGGCCCGTTTCCTCCCCAATTTGCACGCTGTAGTACTCATAGGCCGAGAACTGCCCACTCTGCTGCAAGGCAGCGGCCACGGTACTGCCCCCCACCACGGCATCGCGCAATTGCGCCAGCATGGTTTGAAGCGGCGGCTTATGCTGCTGCACTTGCAAATCGAGCGCCGTCTTAATGTCTACGCCCGCGCCCAGCAGCATTCCCATCTCCTGGTAAAGAGCCTCCCGCTGGCGAGCGGAGGGGCCGCGCCGGCCCGGCAAGCGAATATCGCGGCTAAGCAATTTGCTCAGACGAGTAGATAGGGAGGAGGCGGGGGGGTGCGTCGGACGGGGACGCGACTGGAGCTGCAGGCCGCTCATGGGGAAGTAGAAGACAAAGAGTCGCCCAGCAGCTGCTCAGCGGCGTAGTGGGCCGTAGCCTGGAGATAAAAGGTGTCGCGGGCGGCCAGTAGATAGCTTACCTCATCGATTAGCCCCCGACTACGGGGTTGGCCCCGCCAAAAATACGATCCTGCCCGAACGGGTATCCCTAAAGTATCGTGTACTTCGCCCTGCTGCCGAATCAATACCGAGTCACGCCAAGCGTAGACAACGGGTCCGGTCGGCAGTTGGCAATGCAATTCGTCGGCTACCAATTCGGTCCGGCTCGCTCGCTGTAGATCAGTGGCCAACGCGTGCTGCCAGCTACTAACCTGCCCAAGCGTAGCCGAGTGGCGCTCGTAAACGACCTGCTGACGCTGCACCAGCCCTAAGGCGGCGTAGGCTAGTCGAAACAACATCGCACTGACAACCAGTACGACAACCAGCTCTAACAGGGTAAAAGCTTTAATCCGCCGTGGAGTCGGGAAGCGCATAAACGAGTTGGCGAAGTTGGGCAACCGGCCGGCGGCCGGCCGTGGCGGTCAGGTGCAGTAGAAGGAGGTGGGGGGTAGTAGGATGCGGAGCAACCTCGCGGGTGAGGTCCAAGCCATCTTGTCGCCAGGCACGGGCAAAAAAGGCCCGCTCCCGCACGGTGACCGCCGCCTCATGGGCCAGCAGCAGCCGGCCGCGCAGCTCCAACTGCCGGGGGCCAGTTGCGGCCAGCCGGACCAGGCTACCCAGCGCCAGTCCGAACACCAGCACTAGAATAGCCGTGGCGACGGTAACTTCCAGCAACGAGGCCGCCGATAGCCGATGAAAGCGTGGTCTTAGCGAAGCCATGCGGCAACTGCGAGCTGGCCGCCCGGATTGAGCAGTCGGGTAGAAAGAAAGTGGGGCGACAACGCAGTTCGGTCTAGCGTAGCATTAACCAGGTAGTTCTCGAAAAAGGAACCTACGTTGTGGTACAGAAGGCGCCGGGCCATAACCGTTCCCCGCACCAAGCCGCAGTTCTCGACCACTCCGGCCGAGAATACCTGTCCTTCCAAGGTGGTACCCGTCGTTAGCCGCACGGAACAGGCCAGGCCGGGCGTGGCCGCGCTGGCTAGCACTACGCCCTGCAGCCGGGTGCCCGTGCCCACGCTGACCAGGGCCGCCGTACCGGTTCCGACGGCACAAGCTGCGCTGGGGTAAGCAAGCTGGCAGTTATCGCCGATGGCTACCGTATCGCGGGCGATAAACTGCGCCCGCCCTCGAAAACCCGAACGCACGATAATAGTCGGTGCCAGCACCAGCACATTGTCCAAGCGACTAGTGGGCTCCACAATCAGGCGGTGGGAGCTAATCAATACCACCTGACCGGCTGCGTCACCGCTTACCGAGCCGGCCTCTTCCCGGTACCAGACGGCGGGGAGCCCCTGAAACGAGCGCGTCGTAGGCGTAGGCGTATTGGCCGGCCGGCTACCCGGCGGCAGCAGATCTTCTAATTGCAGCTGCGCGTAGGCTTGCAGCCGGGTTAGCGTCTCCGGGCTGCCTACTGGTAGCGTTGAGGCCCCAGCTCGTAGTTTACCGGTAACTGCTTCGCCCGATCGACGTGGACCAAGCAAGGGCAAGCTACCCGGCCGCACATCACCTTTGCTCGGCAACCAAGCGCCTCCCCGCACCTGCGCGTCGTCGTTGATGGTTAGCGGGATGTTTTCTTCGCTCAGGTATAAGGCGGCGCGGTTGACGGGGCTGAAAGAGCTGCCCAGTAAGGCCAGCGCCGTATCGCCCACCGCGCCCCGGCCAGCGCGTACCCGCACGACGTCGAACACTCCCCAGGGCTGCCGTCGCACCCAAACCGAGTCCTCGCCATCATCAAACAAATCAATCCCGTGCTCTTTAAATGGCGGTAGTTCAGGCATGGCTTGGGCGTAAGCTAGCCCCGAGAATAGATTGCGCCGTACTCGTTCGCGTCGGGCGTCCTGCTGGGTAAGCTGCCGCCGATTGGCGGCCAGCAGCACTAAGGCTAGCAGAATAGTAGCCACGACAATGCTCACGGCCAGCACCAGCAACAACGTCCCAGCGGGTAGCCGCCGGGGGGCGAGTAAGGGCCGGCTCATCGTGGCTGGGGTGCCGGGGTAGGTGCCACTACCGAAGGCGAGTTGCGCGGCGTTTTACCTTTCTGCTTTTTGGCTTTTTTTACTGCTGGCACTGGGGCAGGCGGGGCGCTAGCGGCCGGGGCGACGGCGGGGCTGGCAGGAGTAACGACAGGGCTGCCTACGACCGGTGCAGGCACCGCCGCCGGCCGGACGGCCCGCCGCCGCTGCCTCGCCTGCCAAGCTTGTTGCCAGTACTGCGGCTGCCACAAATGAGGAGCGGAAGGGGAAGCAGGAGCTACAGCCCCAACGGGCCGGATGCGCCGCCCAGCCACATCGTATTGCCAAACCCGCCCTCGTAATCGCCCACCTTGCCAACGACTTTGACTGAGTAGCGTTCCGTCGTCACGCCAGGTTTGCCACAACCCAGTTTTTAAGCCGTCGCGAAAGCGCCCGCTTACGAGCAAGGTACCTGCGCGATTAGTCAGCCGGTAATCGTCGGTGAGAAGTCGGCCATCGTAGGCCCCGGCCGCACGCACTATGCGGTCGGGCCCTCGCCAGTAATAAAATCGCCCGGGCCGGGGCCGGGGCCGGGCATCAGAAAGGGTAAAACGCTGAACGGTATCCCCGTTAACGAAGGTCAGGTGTGAGCGGTTGATAGCTCTGCGCTCTAGCTTGCGCAGTGACTGAGCCCTAACCGGGGAGAATAAAATACTGCCTAGGTTAACTAAAACTGCTAGCAGAACGCGCAGCTGCACGGTGTGCAGGGGGCGGTGAGGTGACGACACAGAAATACGAAAGGAAGAAAATAATGCCGAAAAATAGCGATTCACCCACTACTTTTAGGCCGCCGAAGTGCGATTTAGTTACAATTCTATTATGAAGCTACGTTACGCGCAGCTCTCCCGGCGGCTGGTTTCGTCTCCCGTCACCCGCCTGTCGGCCTTCACCCTAACCGAGCTGCTGATTGTGCTCGTCATCATCGGCATCCTGGTATTACTGGCCCTGCCGGCTCTAATGCCGCTCATCAGCCGCACCCGCAGCGTAGAAGCTAAGCAGATGCTGAGTCACCTACAGGCCTTGGAAAAAACCTACTTCTTCGAACACGCCAAGTACAGTTTCAGCCTCGACGACATTGGCTTCGAGCAGGAAAAGCTCAGTACCGAAAATGGGAAAGCCAACTACCGTATTACCATCACCTCGGCCAGTCCGGCGCAGTTCGCCGCCCGGGCGACGGCCGTTGTGGACTTCGACGGCGACGGTACTTACAACGTGTGGGAAATTGACCAGGACAAAAACCTGGTCGAAGTAACCAAGGATTAGCTGGGGGCGAGCGTTGATGATACTTGGCTTAAAGGTGCTGGCGGCGGGTCTCTTAGCGCTCATTGCCTGGCAAGACTGGCAGGCGCGCAGCGTCAGCTGGCCAGCCTTCCCGCTGCTCACGGCTTGTCTACTCGCCGGCCGGTTGGTCGGGGAGCCCGTGGGGGTGGTAGGAATACAAGTGGCTTTCAACGTGGGGCTGTTGGCCGTTCTCCTGGCTACGCTCGCACTGTACGTGCGGCTACGCTTCGGCCCCGGAACCCAGTTACGCCACTGCCTAGGCAGTGGCGATGTGCTCCTGTGGCTAGCACTCGCCACTTACCTAGGGCCAGCCGGCCTGCTACTCTTCATTCTGCTGACATCATTGGCGAGCTTGCTGCTAGTGGGCCTGGGGGCGATTCGCCGCTTACCGGGCCAGGCGGTGCTCACCATCCCACTGGCCGGCCTACAGGCCACCGGGCTGCTGGGGCTGCTGGCTGGCGAGTGGCTGCTGCCACCTTCCCTATCTACTACCCTTTTTTCTGCCTTTGACCCTGCATGGATGCTGACCATCTGGTAGTAGCTCCCCACGTACTGCCGCTGCTCAACGCACAGACTGCCTGGCACTATCGCACCGTGCCGGGCGAGCTGATAGATGGCTGCCTGGAACTACTCACCGAGCCTGACCGGGTTACGGCCACCGCCAGCGAGGAATTGGAGTTGGTGCTGGGCCGCCCCGTGCGGCTGCGGGCCGTGCCAGCCTCGCAGCTCGAACAGGCCCTGCACAAATACTACTTACGCCAGGAAACCACCCGCCCGACTGTCAGCGCCTCAACGAGCGGCAGTACCGCCACCACGGTCGGCAAGGCTGCCCTTGGCTCAGAAGATTTCCTGTATCAGCTCATCCGGGAGGCCCGCGAGGTGGGCAGCAGCGACATTCACGTGGAGGCCTACGCCGAAAAGGCCCGCATCCGCATTCGCATCGACGGGCTGCTCGTCGAGCGCTACCACCTGCCGCAGGCCGACTACCCAGCCTTGATTAATCGCCTCAAAATCATGGCGGGGCTGGATATCGCCGAGAAGCGCCTGCCCCAGGACGGGCGCATTTTCTTCTCGGCGGGCGGCCAGAAAACCGACCTGCGCGTGTCGGTAATGCCCACTCTCTACGGCGAAAAAGTGGTCCTACGCTTGCTCAGCAGCGACGCCACCAGTATTGAGCTCAGTAGCCTGGGCTTTCGGCCCGACGACCTGGCCACCTACCTGGAGGGGGTGCGCCGGCCCAAGGGGCTGCTGCTCATCAGCGGCCCCACCGGCTCGGGCAAGACGACTACGCTCTACGCCACGCTCAAGCTGCTCAACCGCGAGAGCCGCAACATCCTCACCATCGAAGATCCCATCGAGTACACGCTGGAGGGCATCAACCAAGTGCAGCTGCGCGAAAACATCGGCCTGAGCTTCGCCGCCGCCCTGCGCACCTTTCTGCGCCAGGACCCGGATATCATCATGGTGGGCGAAATCCGCGATGCCGAGACGGCAGCTATGGCCGTGCGCCTGGCCCTGACTGGCCACCTAGTACTGTCGACCATTCACACCAACTCGGCCTGGGGCACCGTCTCGCGCCTGGTTGACATGGGCGTGCCAGCCTACCTGCTGGCCAATACGCTCAACATGAGCGTAGCGCAGCGCCTGCTGCGCCGCCTGTGCCCGGCCTGTAAGCGAGCCGAGCCATTGGCGCCGGGCCAGTATCCTCGGCGCTACGTCCCGCCTCGCCCGGTAACGATCCACTACCTGCCGGGAGGATGCGAAGCCTGCCACTATACCGGCTACCGGGGGCGCCAGGCCGTGTACGAAGTCATCGCCCTCGATGCCGAGCTAGCCGAAAATCTGAAAGCCAATAACTTTAATGTATCCCACTTACTCGCCGCGCGGAACGTCACGACTCTGGCCGAGAACGCCTTCGCGCTGTTTGAGCGGGGCGATACCACGCTGGAAGAAATCTACCCGCTGCTCTTCGGTGACTAGCCACCTGACCCAGCGCGGTGGGGTGGCCCGGCTGTTGCTGTTCGTGCTACTTTTCGTAAGCCTGGTAGGGCGGGCCCAATCGCTCACGCCGCTGGCCGACCCTACGGACTCGGCCGACCGCTTTGGCAAGATGCAACGGCGGCTCCAAGCCCTGGCCGACTCGGCGGCCCCCGGTCTCAACCAAAAGGCCAGCCTCTCGGTATCTGGCGTTTCGCTCCAGGAATTCCTGCGCGGGCTGGCCGACACGCACGACCTGAACGTGAGCGTGGACCCGGGCCTGCCCATTAAGGTAACCAATAACTTCACCGATGTGCGGGTGTTGGACCTACTGGTATTCCTGGCCCGCACCTATGACCTGGACGTGCGGGTGATGGGTAACATCCTCTCTTTCTACCGGTACGTACCACCCCCTGCCGCCAAGCTCGCCGTACCGCCTAAAAAGCTGCGCCTGGTCTACAACGAAGCACAGGACCGCTTCACGGCCGACTTAGCCAACGACAGTCTGAGCAGCTTCGCCAAGCAAGCCACCCAGCTTACGCGCCACAACGTGAGCCTAGCCCCCGGCCTGGGTGGGCGCATGCTCACCGGCTACGTGGAGGGCCTACCCCTGACCCAGGCCCTCGACCGCCTGGCCTATGCCAATGCCCTACGCCTGACCCAGCCCGATGCCCACTCTTACGTGCTACAAGCGGTGGACGAGGTGCCCGCCACGCCCGAAACCATCAAGGCGGTTGCTCACCGCACCCGCAGCGCCGGCTCGGCCAACGGGACGCTGTCTAATCCTGGACAAGCCAGCAGCAGCGGGGCCGACATCGTACTGAGCACCAGCGTCGGCGGGCAGAAATTGGTCAGCGTCGAGGCCGACAATGTCTCCATTAATCAGCTACTCAACGACGTCTCGACCGAGATGGGCGTCAGCTACGTGCTGTTTTCTGACCTGACCGGCAGCACGACCATGCGGGTCAGGCAGGTGACGTACCCCGACTTTCTGGCCTTATTACTACAGGGCACCTCCCACACGTTCCGCTACGTCGACGGGCGCTACACTATCGGCAGCCGGATTCTGGAGGGTTTCCGCTACACCAAGGTCATCAAGCTGCAATTTCGGCCCGTCGACAAGCTCGACGAAATCATCCCGGCTGAGTTGAAGAAGGGACTGGAAATAAAAGTGTTCAAAGAATTGAACAGCTTGATTTTGAGCGGGAGCCAGCCCCAGATTGAGGAAATCGCCGAGTTTCTGAAAAGCATCGATAAGCCCGTAGTCAACGTGCTCATCGAAGTGATGGTGGCCGAACTGCGCAAGGGCCACACCGTCGCCACCGGCATCAGCGCAGGGCTGGACTCGACGGTGCGGACGGGGGGAACCGTGTTTCCAGGCCTGAACATGAGCCTGGGCTCGGCCAGCATCAACGCGTTTCTGAGCCGGCTCAGCTCGCGCGGCCTGCTCGACCTGGGCCGGGTCACGCCTAATTTCTACGTCACCCTGCAAGCTCTGGAGCAGAATAATTACCTGAATCTGCGCTCCACGCCCAAGCTCTCGACGCTGAACGGGCACGAGGCCAGCCTGAAAATTGGGCAGTCGGTGTATTACGTCGAGCAGGTGCAAAACGTGAGCGGCGGGGTGACACCAGTGGTTACTACCACACAGCAGTTCAAGCAAGTAAACGCCGACCTCTCCATCAAGATTACCCCCATGGTATCGGGTGACGACAACATCACCCTCACCATCGAGGCCCAGTTCTCTGACTTCATCGACGCCGTGATTCCCCGCGCCCCCCCGGGCAACGCCACCCGGCAGTTTACCTCCATGATCCGGGTTAAGAACGAGGAAATGATCGTGCTCGGCGGCCTGGAGGAAGTACGCCATACCCGCAGCGGCTCGGGCGTACCCATCCTCTCGCGCATTCCCATCCTGAAGTGGCTGTTCAGCTCGCGCAGCAGCGCCAAGCAAACCAATAAGCTAGTGATATTCATCAAGCCCACCATCATGTACTAAACGTATGGCGCTCTTTGCAACAACGCAGTCAGCCGTCGGCGTGGAGTTGGCCTGGCAGGCCGGTGGCGGCTGGCAAGCCCAGGTCTGTCAGCTGACGCGGCGCGGGGCGGTCGTGACGGTGCAGCAACAAACGAGTGGTATTCGCACACTCCCGGACCTAGTGGCGGCGCTGGGCCCGGAACCCGGGCCGGTGGCCCTGGCGCTGACTGGCCGGGGCCTAGTGCTACGTGCGCTACCCGGCACCGGGGCCGCGCCCGACTTCGGCCAACTGGCAGCGCTGCTGCCGGGGGCCAATCTAACTGACTTCTACTACCAGTATGCAGTCGGCACCGAGCAGACGCTGGTGGCACTGGTGCGCCGAGAGCCCGTGCAGGAGTTGCTGACCGAGTGGCGGGCGGCGGGCCTGTGGATACTCGCCGTGCAACTGGGACCGCTGGGCGTAACAACGGTGCTGCCTTATCTGACCGCCCGACCCGAACCGCTACTGGCGGGAATCTACCAACTGACGCTGGTCGGTGACGCCTTGGTCACGGCTATCAGTCTACCGCCCGCCGAACTGCCCGGCCAGGTGCACCAGCTCGGTGGCGAATCCATAGACCGCGAGCAACTGCTGGCCTACGCGGCCGGGCTGAGCCTGCTGACCGATGCGCCAGCCATCGGACACGGGCCGGAGCTGGCCGAGCTACTGCATCAACGGGTGGAATGGGCACAACGGCGCTGGTTTTTGCGCCTGCGGCTAGCCGTGCCGGTGGGCATCCTCGTGTTGCTCCTGGGCAATCAGCTAGTAAATCAGCAGCTCGTATCCCGCCAGGAAGAATTGGCTGGCACGGTGGGCGGGAACGCGCAGCTGCTGGCCCGGGTGCGGGCCGTGCAGCGCACGGTAGCGCAGCAGCAGGACTTTCTACGAGCTACGGGCTGGACCCAGCCCTCAGTCGCCAGCTTGTGCGCCGACCGATTGGCGGCCACGCTGCCCGCCGGCTTGCAGCTGCTGACGGTGGACATCCAGCCGGCCCAGACCAACACCAGCGAGCCGACGCACGGGCTACAGTTTCGTGCCAACGTACTCACCGTCAAGGGGCAGTGCCGTAGTGCTCAGCAATTCAACACCTGGCTCCAGCGCCTGACCGGCCAGCCCTGGGTACGCGCCGTGCGCGACCAGAACTTTGCCTATGACTACGCCGGGGGGCTGGGCACGTTTACGTTTACCGTGTTGCTGTTTCCCAACGCTTTTACGCCCGACGCATGAAGTGGCTAGCTACCCTTTCCTATCAACGTCGCAACCACCTACTGCTACTGGGCAGCACGATACTGCTCTTGGTTATTGTGGGGGGCTACCTGCGCCCAACCTGGGAATTGTGGCAGCAAACCCACGCGCAACAGCAGACACTGGCGGAACTGCGCACGGCCCCGGCCCAGCTACGCGCCCTGACGGCCCAAGCCCAGGTCGATGAGCAGCGGCTGCGCGGTTACCGCCTCGACACCACGCGCCAGGAAGGCTATATGCTCAATCAGCTCAGCCAGACCTGTGCCCGCCACGGGGTGGTACTAGCCGGCTGGTCGCGGGGGGCGGCCACTACCCAGACCGGCTACCGGCTGCACTTGCAGCTGGCCCGGCTGCGCGGCCCTTATCAGGCGCTAGTGCAAACTATCTACGAACTAGAGTACGAGCACCCGCTGGGCCGATTGGCTTCCGTGCGCTTTGCGTTAGAAGAGGACCGTCGCCAACGGCAGAGCTACCTCTACGCGTATCTTTATTTACAAAGTATTACCCGTGAAGAACCGTTGTCTGCCACGCAGCCCTAAGCTGCGAGCCTCCGTGCCCCTCGCCTGCCTGCCCGTCCTACTCTTGCTGGCCGGGAGTTGCAGCGACCTGATTGAACCGGACATCGCCGGCGAAAAGGTCACGCTGTCCTCGCCGGCTGACGGCAGCCGCTCCACGACGGCCGTACAGGGGCTGCAGTGGTCGGCCGTGGCCCACGCCCGTACCTACCGCGTGCAGGTGGCTACCCCCTCCTTCGCCAACCCGGGCCGCCTGCTCCTGGATTCGGTCGTCAAGCATACCACCCTGACCCGCACGTTCAAGCCCGGCCGCTACGAGTGGCGGGTGCAGGCGCTGAACGCGGGCTACGCCACGGACTTTACCACCCGCTCATTCCGCGTCGATTCGACTGGTAGTCTAGGCGGGCAGACGGTGCAATTACTACTGCCAGCGGCGGGCTTCGCCACGAATGCCGCGACGCTCACTTTTAGCTGGGCGGCGTTGCCGATGGCGCAGCAGTACCAGCTAACCGTATCGCCCAACCCCCGTAGCAGTTCGCTGGCCGCCCTCGACTCGCTGGTGGGGGCCGGCACCAGCGTCACGTTGCGCCTAGCCCGGCAGAGCCAAAGCTATCAGTGGAAAGTAACGGCCCTCAACGCCAGCGGCCAAGTCATATCGGCTCCGCAGACCTTCGCTGTGGACGTAACGCCGCCCACCGCCCCCACGCTGGTAACGCCTGCTGCCGCCGCCTCTTTTCTGACGCAACCCATCGCGCTGAGTTGGACGCGCACGGCCAGTGACGTGGCGCAGGACAGCGTCTTTCTCTACCGGGCCGACCAAACGACCCTCTTAACCGGCTTTCCCCGCTTTAGCAGCCCGGCCTCGCTCTCGCTGAGCAGCAGCTTCGCCCCGCTGACGACAGGCACCTACTACTGGGCCGTGCGATCAATAGATAAGGCGGGTAACGTCGGGCCCGCATCGGCGAAGCGGGCATTTGTAGTACAGTGAAAAATCAGCGTGCCGTTTATCTACTCTTGCCTCTCGTTCTGCTCATTTGGGGCTTTATTGGCTGGCGTGTTTGGTCAGCTACCGAGGAACCAGCAACGGGGCTGGCTGCCTCATTCACCACGGGCCAGCCGGTAGCAACTCCTCCCAGTAGCCGTCCTCCTAAACTATTATTGACTTACGCCGACCCCTTCCGGGCTGTGGCGGGCAGCGAGCCAGCTCCGGCGTCCGTACCGCCCTCGGCGAGCCCAGTGCCACTACCCCCTGCTAAGTCCAGTTCTGGGCTTAATTTACCCATCCGGCCCCTCACTCCTACTTCCCCCACCGCCCCAACACCCGTCTGGCCCCCTATTACCTACTTAGGCGTTATCGCCCACGCAGAAGGCAAAGCGCAGGTCGCCCTACTGACAATCAACGGCGAGGAAACGGCACTCAAAATCGGGCGAGAGGTACAGGGTATCCACCTGCTTCGGCTCTTTCGCGACTCCGTCCAAGTGGTCATGGGCAAGCAACAGCGCACGTTTTACCGCGCTGCCCTATAGCGCCACGTTTTTAAGAAGCAAGCGCTGTACGGTGGTAGCGTGAAACGCCTTTCCGCGGCGGGTACGGTAGCCGGCCGCGGAAAGGCGCTCGGCAATTTGCCACAGCGTCTGTCCCTGGGCCCGGAGCAAGTCGACCAGCAGCGCCGCCTGCTGGTTGGCCGGGTGCTCGCGGGCGTTGCGCTGCATGGTAGCCTGCCCCTGCTGGTAGATGGCCGGGGTCATATTCTGCGGATTACCTAATTTTGCGCCCCGCGCCTTTTTAGCCGCGAGCGCATCTTTGGTTCGTTTGGAAATCGTCTCACGCTCGTGCTGGGCCAGTACGGCAAAAAGACCAACGGTAAGCGTGTTCGCGTCGGGCATGTCACAGCAAACAAAGCTCACCCCTGAGTCGCGCAGCGCCAAGACGAAGCTGGCATTGCGGCTTAGTCGGTCAAGTTTGGCGATGAGCAGGGTGCTGCTTACTCGCCGAGCCTCGGCTATGGCGGCGAGCAATTGCGGCCGCTGGTTCTTTCTGCCGCTCTCGATTTCGACAAACTCCTTCAGCAACTGAGCCGGGTTTTGGACAAAAGTCCGTACGGCGGCCTGCTGGGCTTCGAGCCCCAACCCAGAGACGCCTTGCTTTTGAGTGGAGACTCTATAATAAGGAGTGTAGGTCGGCAAGGGGATCATAGTATAAAAACAAGTACAAAAAACACATCTGAGGAGTAGTTAGGCAAAAGTACGCCTATTTTACATCTTAGCGATGGTCATTCAACTTTTGTGACAAAATGGAATTTTAGGGGTATTTTTGCCTCCGTGATGAAATATGTCGCCTACTTCCGGGTGAGCACTGTCCGTCAGGGCCAGTCCGGCTTTGGCCTCGAAGCCCCGCAAGCGGCGGTGTAAAACCTCCTGTGCGGCGACGCCCATTTCGTGGGCATCTTTGGCTGCAATTCTGGCCGCCAACTCCGCCTCGGTCAGCGGATTTTTCTGCCGCTTTCCTCGTAATCTCGTCGGCTTATTCTACAACAAGCTGCTGCTTGGTGGGCTCAGGCCGGGTCATGTCGTGGGCCGTAACCCGGCCGGGACGAACTTCCACCTAGGCCATGGTCGTGGCCTGAAACTGCACCCGACTGAAGCGGTCGGGCGTGCTTAATGAGTTAAGGATAATCGGCTGTTTGGCGGCGCGGGCGGATACGATAATAGGCACGCGGACCTGAGGGCCAGCCTTGCTCTCCCCTTGCTTGCCTTCGTCGGTATCACGGTTCTCGCGGTCATGGTGAACGGTGGCCGCCCAGACAAGATTTTCTTCCCCAACTGCCTCCCTTTTTTAGGGTGAATTTCTTAGCGTAATCGTCCATCACGTTCCGGATGTAACGCTTCAGCGTCTTGGAGTCGTCGCCAATTCTGCGTAGTTCTTCGGGGCTTGGACTCAGCACCAGCGAATAGCATTTGGCGTCGTCCTTCTTCAAGCTTTTCAGATTGCCGTCAATCATGGCTACCACTTTTTTGAGCGATTTGTTCGGGCTACCCTCGGCCCCGAAGAAGCTGGCGACCTCCCCAGTTTCTTTCGCTTCCTTGGCCAGGTAGTTGGCCATGCGCAGGGCGCTGCCTTTGTTATCGTAGACTTTTTTACCGTTGGTTTTAGGATTGATTACCTTGGCATACATCAGGTGGAACGTAGTAAATGAGCACTGGATCGGATAGCTTGTGCACCCCGGTTGTAGGCGCAGCCAGCAGCAGTTGTAACCCGGATTATAGCGCCCGGTTGTAAGGTTAATCTGAGGTGGTCTAGGGAAGGCGGACAGAAGAAGGACGTATATTTCTTCTGTGATGACAGCAAAAAAGAACGGGTCGTCGCCCGACAAACGGCGCAAGTACGACGAGGCATTTAAGGCCGAGGCCCTGCGCCTGGCCAGCGAGAGCCGCAGCACCCAGGCGGCCGCCCGGCAGTTGGGCATCAGCCCCAAGCTGCTTTACCGCTGGCAGCAGGCGCAGCTCGTGGCCGAAGTGGGCAGTGAGGA
>JAAIGG010075082.1_pt1 | contig 16461 bp, 15 predicted proteins | sample 6487391 | NCBI WGS metagenome assembly JAAIGG01 (sample SAMN13974130, study PRJNA590717) | phyllosphere metagenome | biome: asymptomatic weeds; feature: pooled weeds collected from a community garden; material: weeds; isolation source: pooled asymptomatic leaves from various weed species from...
AGATGCGATGGCCGAGTTCTTCCAGTGACACTGATATATCCATAAATCACCCCCGATCACTCGTGTCCCATGTAAACCCGGCTATCTTAACATATCTATCTTATCTGCCCTCCCCTGAGACACTGGCGAACGGGGCCTGAGCGGCTGAGGCTGACCGGAAACGTCAGGGATGAATTGTGGTTTATAGGCTGAGAAAAGAAAGCGTATTTACCCCTAAATAAAGGCTGCAGTTATCCTGCCCGGAGGCCCAGCCTGCAAAATGTCATAGTACTGTCGTGAATGGTGCCAGGGGGGGAAGATTCAGGAGGTATACCCTAGTTAGCCTGTTTATATTAACCAAACGGATACAGGCATAACTCTGAGCCTGCCCTGCGCTTTATCATCATCGTATGACTATAAAGTGATTCTAAAAATGGTGACGGCCTGCTGGGAATGAACTTTAAACGTTTCACTCATGACGACTCAGTAGTTCGGTTGCATTGCAAAAACCTCGCTTATGAACTTTGACTAATACACAGTGCCACATGAAATCCTCTAACCATTTCAGATAAAGGGTAACTTCATCATGAGGAATTTATAACGTGCATTCGGATAAAATCCCCGTTTGCTGGCAACTTTCTCTTTTTCATCAGGCGAGAGGTAAAAATTTTAATAGATGTCGTCAATCGTCGTTTATAATGTAGGTATTGGTAATAGGAAAATGATAGCGAAAATGAAATGTGTGTGTTAAAACCACATGTGACTATATTTTGCAGATGCTTATAAAAAGGGGGAGAAATGGATATCAGAATGTGTAATAAGGCAGACTGTGAAGAATTGACAGAAATTTTCTCTGAAATGGAAGTGTATTATTTTGGGCGCAAGCAGTCCTCTACTGAGGAAATATCATCATACATTGCCAATAAAGTTTTCTCGGAATTTTCGGGGGTTACTGTACTTGGTGCCTGGATTGAAGGCAGCCTTGTCGGATTCGCTACATTTACCCTGATGTATCCTGCGCCAAATTGCTCAGGACAACTTTATATGAAAGATCTCTTTACATCAGAAACAGCCAGGGGGAAGGGCGTGGGAACAGCACTCATGCGTTTTCTTGCCCGTTTTGCTGTCGGGCATGGTTGTAACAGATTTGACTGGACCGCAGAGACTACTAATCCAGGTGCAACGGAATTTTATTTATCACTAGGTGCTTCAGAGGTCAGAGAAAAAAAATATTTTCGGATTGAATTCGAAACTCTCATAAATTTTGCGCGCGCTGCCGGTTAGCGAAAAAACCGAATTACGGAATATCTGTAGGGCTCAGCTTTACACCGATGCACAGGACAGATACTGATAAATCTACATGTGTCTGATGGATGAGGTCACAGAACGAATGATTTATCGTAATAAAAATTTTACCTTCCGTGCAATGAACCAGCTTAATTCATATTCCCATTATTATTACCTTCTTAAACTATCTGCGTGCATTGCTTTTTGTCACTCTCCAGCGCAACCGTACTGCTCTCAACCCGGCCTTAAACCAACAGTAGTTGTGACTGATAAAGACTACTATGCTTCACATAATGGTCATATTTTTTAAAGTGAAAAAAGTTAGGTAAAGAGCTGTCCTTCTCCGGAAATCCTAAAGATCGCGACCACTTAGTGTTATTAAATATATATAAAACAATTACTTAATTTGATTTGTTTCTTTTTGTAATAATTAAGTTACAAAATAAAACTTCACATGTTACTAAAGTGTTGATAGAAATCATCGCCTAAATCTTAACATTCAAGTGCATGAAGCCATTGACAAAATGAATTTACCTTTAACGGAATGTGGGCCCGAACATCTCGGCAGCATTGACGAGATCCCCCCTTTTGACGGTTATCTGGTCGATGTCTGGGGAGTGATATATGATGGCGTTAATAAAACTCCTATAGCGAATACACTGTTACGGAAACTGAAAGCACAGGGAAAAGTCGCTCTGGTCAGTAATACTTCCCGCTCATCAAATGAACTGGCTTCACTGCTTGCCGAAAAAGGGGTAGAGATCCAGTTGCTCGATGGCATTTTTACCTCCGGCAGCCTGAGCCAGCAGAGTATCAGAAAACGCCTGAAAGACTTTCCGCATCACACTTTTATTATGGTCGGTACGTCCGGGGCCTGCGGGTGGCTGGACGAATTTTCGAGTAATAAAATAAGTAGTATTAAGGATTGTGACTTTGTGATCGCCGCAAATATTCTCACTGAGAGTGATAAAGAAATCGAAACTTTAGTAGATCAGGTTATTACGAAGGGAATTACAGTATATTCCACAAATCCTGACCGTTTGGTCAACATTGGCGGGAATGTTCAAAAAGCTGCTGGGTTCTTTTGCCAGAAAGTGAGGGCGCGGGGCGGCCGGGTTATTGAGTATGGAAAGCCGAATAGGGAAATATTCGATATTGCTCTTGACAGAATTGCAGTGGATAAGGTTAACGGATGTATGATCGGCGATTCATTAGAAACAGATATTGCAGGCGGACGCGCCGCATCTCTTCACACAATACTTATTGATGGATGTGGTGGGCTACAGTACGGCGAAGAAGAATTGAGTCAGGGATTACATGATTTTTATCTGAAACTGGAGAGGTAGCTATGCATAATATTCTGATAGTCGGTTCAGGTGTACTCTCGACAATGGTTTCTGAAATGCTGGCATGGAGAAAATTTCCCTGTCACATAACCATTGCCGCCAGGAATAAAACCGCTGCAGACGAAATAGTTAATCTGATTAAGTTTACGTCAGAAAATCTCGGCCATACATTCAACATAGCATCCCGGGAAATTGACATTGAGTCGGTAGATTTGATGGCAGGGATGATAGCCGAAATAAAACCCGATCTGATATTCAATACCGCATCAGTTCAGTCTTTCTGGGTGATTTCAGAGCTTCCTGATCATATCAGCAAGGCATTGTGGACGGCTGGTGTTGGCCCCTGGACAGCCTGCCACGCTTACCCGGCAATGCAGTTGATGAAAGCGGTAGAGGAATCAGGTATCAGTACAACCGTCGTCAACGCCGCCTTTCCTGATGCGGTTAATCCCATGCTGAAAGGCATTGGCCTTTCACCGGATTTGGGTATCGGAAACGTGTCTAACATCTGTCAGCCTATCCGCGAGGCGGGGGCGAAACTGTTAGAGGCAGACATAAAATCCATCAAAGTGAACATGGCCGCTCACCATTTTGTCGGAAATACCATTCCTTCGTTGGGTCATGCCAAGGGAGCGCCCTACCATCTGTGCATAAAGTACAATGATGACGAAATCAGTCAGGATGTGTTACCTCATGAAGACATTTTTAGTTTCATAAAATCAGAGCTGAAAAGGAAAAGAGGTAAAGATGGTATGTTTGTGACCGCAAGTTCGGCGGTAAGGATTATCGAAGGCTTTTTCAGCGATGACTTAGTGGATGCCCACGCGCCGGGGATCAGGGGACTCGTTGGGGGCTATCCTGTGAAGATCGGGCGTCGGTCTTTTGACGTGAGTCTTGAGGGGGGCATTTCACTTCCTGACGCAATCGCGATAAACGAAAACGGTCAACGCTATGATGGTATAGACAGCATCAGAGATGGCTATATCTCCCTCAAGCAGGAGTCATCAGACGTCATGAATGCACTCATGGGGTTCAGCCTTCCCGGCTATCACATTTCTGACGTTGCGGATGTTTCAGCAGAGCTGGTCCAGCGTTATCAGGAGCTGAGAGCCAAGCATGCATAACAACCTCCTTACTTCTTACCTGAGTGCCCGTAGGGTGTTGTCCGGAAATGACGATTCGGGGATGAAGGTCTTCCCCGGTATGTTTGATTCGGATGTGGTTTCACTGTCCCACGGTGACGGGACCCGTCGGGCAGATGTCGGGACAATTTCCGCGGGCATACTGGCGCTGCTGGACAGCCGATATTCACCTGATGACTACCATGTCATGACGCACAATGAAGAACTGGAAAGATGGATATCGGACGACTTCATAAGTGACGGCATCCCAGTGAATATCGCGGAAAACATCCTGATAACACAGGGTTCCACAAGCCTCTTTGACGCCATATTTACCTACTATATTGGAAAAAACCGTCGTTATCTTGTTCCGAGTTCGTTTTATCACAATCTGGTGAAGTGGTCCTCTCTGTATCATGAAAAGCTGATATGTAAATATACAAGCGCAGCAAACGACTACAAGTTAAGTGCGGAAGAGCTAAGAGAATCAGTTACTGAAGATGATATTGATACGCTGTTCTTATTTAATCCCACTCAGACCGGCGCAATATACACAGATGATGAGCTTAAAGCACTTTCAGAGGTGTGTATCGAAAATGGTATAACCGTCTATGTTGACAGTGTTTTTGCAGGAACTGAATTTGAGACGGATGTCAGAACACCTCAGATGGCCCGGTATTTTGAAGCCTGCCCGGAGAGTATTGTTACCATAAAAAGCGCCTCAAAGTTTCTGAATCTGGCGAATATGCGAGTCGGCTGGGCCTGTGGCGGGAAAGAAATTATCAGTGCCCTGAAAGACATTTGTTCTGCCAAGAATCCGTCAATGTCGAATGTAGCGCTGGAAATGGTCAGGTACGGGGTTTTGCATTGTCATGACTACATCAGGGTGAACAATAACGAGTGTGCACGCAGGGCTGGCATCATCAGTGAGTCGGTAAGCTCCATTAATAATTCACTCGGAGAGGAGGTGGTCCGCATCGGCCATAAGCCTGTCGCGGGACATGGCTTTCTGCTGGACTTTGACTACTTGACCACCCTGCCAGGCAGCAAGATAAAAACAGGATGCGATCTCGTAGCTTACTTGCTTAAAGAGCGTAAGGTTGCTTTTTCCCCTGCTGATTCACTCGGTTTCAGGGGATGCAAAGTCAGAATTGCCTATTCATCTGTTGGCCTGAAATCAACATATCTGGACGGTGAGCTGGAACGTAAAATCGCGCTGGAAAGCATCCACACCGGATGTGTTCCCCTCCGGACTCAGCAGGACCACTCTGAGCACTTTGCAACAGGGCGGGAGATTCTGCAAAAATCGCTTAACGTTGATTTACTCAGCGCCTTATTTAACCTACTTAAAAAATGAGAAAATCTATGTCCGTTGTAGCCGTTCTTGAATCCAACCTCGCAGGAAATGGTGCAAAAGTCATCAAGGCAGCCAAGAACAAGGGGTACAAGACCCTGTTCGTATGCGGTAATAAGGATGAGTATCGCAGTGCTGTGATGAATCCAGCTGATTTTGCGGATGAAGTCGCAGTTGTTGACTCCTATGACATAGCAAAACTCCTTGCTTTTTTCAGTTCCTATCCCGAAAAAATAGAAGTCGTGATGGCTTTTGATGATTTCAGAATGATCCAGTCCGGTATTATTAATGAGTATCTGGGCATTAAAGATGCACCATCGGTGGACTCGCTACTCACCGTAAGATTTAAGCACCTGTTGAGAGAAAGACTGAGAGACACAGAGTATTCCGTTACGTTCCGGCTACTGGATAATCAGGACCTGGCTCATGATGTCTCCTTGGATTATCCCTGCGTAATTAAGCCTGTAGATGAAAGCGGAAGTGTTGGCGTGAAAATCTGTTATTCGAAGCCGGAATCAGATGACGCGATACAGTATATTATGTCTTTGCCAAAGTATAACGGTCGTGGGTTTACCGTTTCCAAAAAAATTCTGGTGGAAGAATATATTGAGGGCGATGAATTCAGCGCTGAGTTAGCCTGGGACGCCCCTGGACAAAGATGGACACTTCTGGGAATAACAAAGAAATTTGTCACGCCGGCCCCGTTCTGCGTTGAGAGAGCCCACATTTTTCCCTACGCAGATAACTCTGATTTTTCTGAGCAGACTGAGTTCCATGCAAACACGGTTTTAAATAAAATCGGCCTGAAAAGTACATTTGTCCATATGGAGTTCAAGTTTACGAATGGGAGGTTCAGCATTATTGAGATCAATCCCAGACTCGGTGGCGATATGATTACCGATCTAATGAGCAGTGCCAGAGGTTTTAATGCAGCGGAGCTGATGCTTGAAGCCAATCTGAACTTACCACTGAGCTCTGTTAGCAATGCGCGGTCAGATAACTCCTCCGCGATTGTCTATATTACTGACGATCATAAAGGAAACATTACCGGCATTAAGGTTGATAACAGTAATCATCTTGCACAGGTAAATATTTACCCTCTTCCCCGTAATTTAAATGGCCTGCGCAGCAGTGAGGATCGATTAGGATATATGATTTTGTCTGAGGGGAATTATAGCCTTATAGAAAACAGGGTCCGCTCCTATCTTGCCGGGAACGGGATAACGATCGATAAAGAATGACATATCCTTTTTGACATCTATGAGGCGTAAATAGCTATGTATAAAATTTGTTTTTTAGGAAGTGGTGAGTTACTTCTGGACAGGGCAAAGTCACTGGGCATCTTTGTTGCGCTGATCCAGAAACAGGAATCTGCTTCACTGGAGGCCATTCACAGGGCTGACAGTGTCCTGATGTGTGACTACGACAATCCTGATAACAAGGCTCTCATGCTGAATTTCATTCGTGGCCAGGGAATAGATAAAGTATTAACTCTTTCCGAGAAAGCCCTTAACGCAGCCGCAATGCTGAATGACAGTTTGTCCGGAAAAAGTGAAGAGTCATGTGTGTGCAATGTACTCAAAAATAAAATTTTAATGCGAAATAAGCTAAGGGGTACCCGCTTTGGTAACGTTGCTTTTTTACCTGTGAGCACAAGTGAGGAGCTGCATCAGGCCGCACTAATACTAAAATACCCATTCATACTCAAGCCAGCCTGTGGCGTCGGAAGCGAACATGTCAGGCTTATCAGTGATGAAGCAGCGTTAGCCTCTGTTTCATTAGACCAGGTTTACACAGCTGAACAGTTCATCGGGGGCAAAGAGTACTCAGTAGAAGCTTTTTCACAACATGGCATGCACACTGTTCATGCGATTACAGAAAAATCATTGTTCAAGAATGAGAATGCCAGGTTTGTCGAGCAGGGCCATACCGTAGCAAGAGTCAACAATGAAGGCGCTTTTTTTTCCAGTGTGGAGGCATTCATTGCTGAATTTCTGGATGTGATAGGTATCAGGGACGGTGCCACGCACACTGAGATAAAAATAGATGAAGGGACGATTTACATCATTGAATCTCACAACCGGGTTGGAGGCGATTCCATACCTGAACTCGTATATCATTCAACCGGAACAGACTTATACATGCTGGTCATACAGGCAGCGGCTGGCCTTCCGCTTGATAACACGCGTAAACCCGTTGTGCGTGACAGTGGTATTCGTTTTTTTGATTTTAAACCTGGTGTGGTCCGCTGCATTTATGGAGAGCAGTCTGTCAAGCTCCTTCCTTTTGTAAAGGATGTTTTCTTGCCAAAACTCAGTAACGTCGCTATATCTGGTCCTGTCGACTCATTCTCCCGGCACGGCTATGTTATCTGTTCTTCACCGGATAATGTCAGTCTGTGTCTCGACAGGTGCATGGCTGAGATACAGGTGTCTTATAATTAATTTATCAGATTTTACTGGTCAAAAAAATAAATGAGCAGAACTAACCACATATTGTTATTTGTCATGCTTTTATCCTGTATCAGCATGTTTTCATTCTTTCCTTTTCTCGTCACCCTTTTAACGGAACACTATCAGTTCAGTGCTGCTGACATCGGAGGTATGATGACGGCAGGGGTGATTTCAGGAAACCTGTCCTCAGTTTTTATCTGCTTATTCATTTCAAAGCGTATTTATAAGTCAAGCTTCGTACTTTCTCTTCTGCTTTTTTCAGTGTCACTTACTGGTTTCTATCTGGCTGGTTCTGTCCGGGACGTTTTTTTCCAGTATTTTGTTCTTTTGTTTTGCATAATTTTTTACCGGCTTTCGGTAGGGGTTTATTATAATATATCAAGAGCCTATCAGATTCACGCCCTCTCGAATGAAGCGGAAAAACTCAGGCTTTTTTCAAATATAAAGTTTGTTAACAGCATTGGCGGTGGGCTTGGGCCTCTCATTGGCCAGTTAGTCATTAATTATGGCGGCTATGATACTTTGTCGTTATTCTGTGCTTCAGTTTTTATTGTTAGTGCATTGCTTGTTTTTATTTTTGCTCCCGGGATTTCATTGACCACGGAGAACCGGCACGCAGAAAAATTGTTCGAAGGTGCGCTTACTGTAGTCAGGGATAAGGTATTTGTGCTTTTCTCTATTGGCGCTATGTTACATTTTATTTTTGAAGCGCAAATTTATACATTTATCTCTCTCAAAATAAAAGATATCAGTATCGAAAATGGTGTTGCGTATCTTTTTACGCTGAATTCGGTTTTTCTCGTTATTCTTTCAGTCATCGGCGGGCGGGTTCTGGGGATCCTGAAAAAAATACCGAAAATTCTTTTGATTTCCCTGGGAAGCTTCCTTTCATGTCTTTCTCTGCTTGTTGTCCCCCTGATAAACGGATACGCAGGCCTCGCTGTTGTCGCGCTGCTTTTTTCTCTGGGTGAATACCTTGTCCCTCAACTGGCCATTGACCTTGTTACTGACTCAACTGAAAACACGTTACAGAGGATAACTTTTTTCAACTTTATGACCAGTGCGGTCGGTCTCGGGATAGGGTTTTCTTATGGAACATATCTGTATTCCCTTAAAAATATGATGCTCGTCAACAGCGGCTGGATTATTGTTTTTTTACTGGTCTGCCTTTTTTTTACTCTGGGTGTCAGAGCCAGTAATCAGCGTCTTGTCTGAGTCTCATTCCCGTCGTGAAGGAAATTATGCATTTCCCTCAGTTGGCGTTTCTGTCAGTAATAATGAAGCATGGAATATCTGAACTTTAAATCCCGATAGCTGCTCAGGGTGAGAGGTATTTCAGGTCTCTTTTTAAAGAGATAATACGAACCAGAGTCACTGCTGACATATCCTGCTTTTGTCTTTTGACCATTAAGATAAGTTCATACCTGTGCAGTCAGGTGCTTTAAACAAAGGCCACCTCGGTGGCCTTAAAATCTTTAAGAAGACTTATGCAGCTCAAAGCCTGATCAGCTGACGGGCCGTTTTACTGCGAGCTTCAGCATCACGCTTCAGAGCCTGCATTTCCGGATCGCTGGCCAGCAACTCATCAGCGGATTGACTCAGCAGACTGAAAAGTTCGTGTCCATCCCCGATTTTTACGGGCCGTGTAGATATCTCGCCCTCGTGCTTCTGAATTTTATTGAGCAGAGAGCCGATTACCCCACCGGTTTCAATGGGTTCAGCCGGAATACAGGACGCATATTCCTCAAACTGGTCCAGCGTCAGGTCGATGTAATTCCCGTCCAGCATGACTATCACATGACCATTGACGGTCGAGTTCTCAGCCTCGCGGAACGTATCGTTACCGCACATAAATATGATAAAGGGATGGAGCCCTTTATCAGAATCCATCAGATACCGGGCGAGAAAATTACTGGCTAAATCGCAGCTGCCGCCGGGAAAGTCTTTCAGTTCGTTCCAGCGCGGCAATACCCGGTATTCCTCCCTCTGTTCTGCGGCGGCGAGCACAAGGGCCTGACGAAATGCCCGGATGCGGAGGGTGGTTTCATGTCTCATCCTGATTATCCTCTGTGTTTGTTGCATCCGGTTCCACCTCAGGTACGGGCAGACGATTTCTGATGAATCTGGAACGGCTGATAATGCCCGGAAATTTTTCCTGGTTTTCGTTAATAACCTGACTCACCGTTTCAGCTTGAGCTACTGGCCAGTCGCTGAAAGTGTAATGCTGTGCGTCAAGCCACGAGCGTAAGACTTCATCATCAGTCGCGATACTGAACAGGGCGGCGATTGCCCGCCGTGAGGTATTTCCCTCTGGCTCGGTAAACTGAATAACATCCTGAAAATCATGGATAACTTTCACCCTTTTTTCTTTTAATGTATCCACTTCCATCAGGATGTCGTGAAGCTCTTTGAGTATTTCGGCGCGCTGTTTTTCCTCCAGGAATGACCATATCAGCCGCACGCTGTTACTGCTTTTCAGCTGAACGCCGCCGAGGCTGCGGTACCAGTTTGCGAAAAGGCTGATACCTGTGGTCATGTGTACGTGATTCCCTGCAGATGCCATCCGGCTGAGGATAATGCTTCTGCGGCTCTCTGTGTTTTTGAAGGCGCTGTAAAGCTGCTCCTGACCGGAAAAAATATCCTGACTGAGTGTATGCAGTTTTTCTTTCAGGTTAAGCAGCCGCTTATCGGAAAAAAGGTCTTCAAGGAATTCTGTACTTATGCTCCCCATGTTTTCTTCCGTAATTCTTCCTATCAGTCCATCGTCACGATCGATAACCGGGCGCATATAATCCACGTCCCCAATTTCACTCTTGACTACCGGATAATAAGTAGTGATGTAATCGACTGTGTTGATGTAATTAAGGTGATTTTCTTTGAAGATTACTTTCAGGGACTTACTGACACAGGCGGACGAAACCGGGTCTTTTATAGAGTCCATGACCATACTGAAATTCTTCATATAGCGGAAATAGAAAGACAGATATTTTATGTAATTTTCATCATTCTCATACCGTTCGCCATACACAGGGATTTCAGAATAATTTTTTGTTGCCACCAGGTGGGCGACCATATGCGCCGCGTATTCTTCCGGGTAATCTTCGCTGATGACGGTCAGTTTTTTCAGCGGGGTTGTGGTTGAAGCCTCATACCATTCCGGAGTGAAAATTAAATACCGAAGGTCCTTGATGTCTTCACTGGGTGTTGAGCTGCGCAATACTGTCAGCTTGCCAGTGATATTTTCAGGAAAGTTTTCCTTGTCGCTGATTAAATTTTCAACAGCCTTTGTTGAGAGCCTGAAAAAACGAATAACGTCAGGATTGAAGAGGTTGTGCGATTCAGTCTCCAGTAAATGGCGGAGCATGATTTCCAGCTCAGCTTCAGACAGCAGAAGAGTACTGATGCGGAGATGAGGCAGGTTATCCTTCTCATCCAGCAGGAATCTGGAATAAAGATAGCCGCTCAAAGGATTTTTTATCAGTTTCAACAGGTTTTCTTTAAAGATGGCTGAATAAAGATCTGCCTCTTTTAGAAGATTTTTAATATACACATCATCATTTTCCGGCTTTTTCTGGAGACTATTCAGCTCTGTAATAACAAAATTTTTCTGACGGATCATGAAGTCTTCCGTACTCACATAACCCTTTTCTTTTAATAATGTGAGGCTCTGGCTGAACGTTTCACGAAAGTTTTCCCGCTCAGACAAGGCATACGATGTGTTCAGCCTGGCCACGGCGACGGTTATCTCCTCCCTGATCTTGCCTAACGCATCGTCGGGCAGTTTGATGACGGTTTCCATCCAGTCCTGCATAGTAAAGCGCCCGGCACAGCGCTGCCATGCATGAGAGAATCCATACAGGCCGGAAAGCTTCTCAAGGGTTTCAGCATCGTGATTTTTAACGGCATCGGTCAGGGGGGTATCAAAGAGCTCCGTCCGGGCCAGTTCACTGTCTGCCTGAAAGTGGATGCTCATTAAAAATTCGCTCCAGCGTCGGGTGTCGTGACTGAATATCCTGCCGAGCTGCGCCTGGGTTGCATACATCCTGTCTTCTTCCTGACTGACGGGAAGCGAGCTCTCGTCCTGCTCCCGGATTTCAAGCAGGCGGGTCACGGGTACTTCATCAGAATAGCGCACCACAAGGATATAGAGCGCCAGCAGCACGTGCCGCAGCGGTTCGCCGGCCGGGACCGTCATGTCCAGAATGTGAATATCGTTGACCAGCTTCTTGAGCAGTCTTGGCGTGATGCGGGGATATTCAGAAGGACGCCAGCGTTCCAGCAGCTGTATGGACTCTGTGCAGCAGATCCCGTCATCTTCGCCTACGGTCTGCTTCCACATTTCCCGGAACGCATCCTGCCAGCCGGCCGTGATGAGTGGCGGGACGGTAAACGTTACGGGAATGCGCTTGGCGATAAATTCCCGCCCGCTGTATCCCTCAACCATCAGGGATTTCGCTACGTGCCGCGCGGAATAAGGCACGATGATCCGGAACTGTTTATGCGTGGTTCCGGCAATGAGTTCCATGTCGCTCCAGAGTTCTTTAACCTTATCTGCGCTGATACGGTCAAGGTTATCAATTATGAGAATAAAGCGGGCTTCTGCAGGTACTGTCGGACTTTCCGTGAAGCCTGACAGCGCGTCGGTTAATTCAATGGTGCCAATCTCTTTACTGACCAGCCATGTTTCTGAAATCCGGTCAACGCTGTTTTGCTTAAAAAGGTCGCCAACGGTAGTCAGATAACCAAGATTTCCGGATGCTTTATTTTTTTTTGATTTATGTCCAAGCCAGAGTAAAAGCAAACCGGGTGACAGCAATGCCAATATTTCCAGTGCAGCCACCCACAATGAAGTTTTTTTATCGCTTACCAGGTAGCTGTTTAGATCCAGAAGAAGGTACCGGACCATCTGAACGGCGAGCAGAGATAATAAAATAAAGGTCACCGTCCACCAACTCAGCCGGCTGCTGACCTTTTTGTCGTACTCGACGATATTTCCCAGTGCTTTATGTTTCAGCTTGTCCAGTGATTTGTTATCAACGCCCTGTCTCGCCTGTATTCCGCGATGGATGACCTCGATTAACGCCTTTTTCGTGTTGCCGTGATGATAACGCTCTGCGTCAAACTCAATAAAGGTGTAATCGTCAGCGAGGTCTTTCTTTATCAACTGAATTATCGTCGACTTTCCGGAACCGAGCTCCCCTTCCAGGCCAATGATATTGATGTCGGATGTCCTTATTACCTCCGTCATCTTCCGTGCCACTTTATTATGGCTTTCTCCTCTGAACAGATCGCTGTCCGCGGGATGTTCCTTCTGCAGCATGAGGGGCATGCACTCTCCTCTGCGCCCGTCTTTACGGGCAAATAGTAAGACTGTCGTTATGTCAGGCGGCGTGTGAAATGATAAGCATTGCTTAGCTGTTCATCATAATGCTGAAGACGGGAGTATTCCTAACAGATTTGATCTGTTCCCATAGTAAAGAATGACTGACTCTGACACTTTATCGGTCCTGGGGAGAAAATGGCCGACACGTGGCGCTGGTTTTCACTCCTGAAGCGTAAATACGCCCTGTAGGATTTTTACGTAACGTCAGGCATGCTTTATGCCTGTAGGGGTTAAGTAAGTCATGAGGATCATATTTGGCTGACATGAAGCTTTTCTGTTTTATTCACTGTGTACTGCATAAAGATTTCATTCTTCCTATCTGAGATCCGATTACTGATAGAACCGGATCTTCTCCCGCCACCGGCCGTTTTTCACTCAGTACCCCACATGTTGTGTCTCATCCAGCTACCAGTGACACCACATACGGGGTGCGTCAGGAAAAAGGCCACCTGAAAACCCCGCTTCCGCCCGCCCCGCCGCCGTGCTACCCTTCCGGTTACTACCGTAAATGGAAAAAGTCGGATCCGGCAACTGCGGGCTTCCGGTAATTGCGGTGAAGCAATATAAGCAGGCTATTTTTCATATTGGTGAATATGTCGTGTGTTATCTGTTCAGGCGTGACCGTTATGCCGAAGTCAGTCACTCAGGTAAATTAAATGATTTATGATAATCACCTGGTGAATTTTCATGCATGAACAAGTAATTTGTCGTGACAATATCTAAAGGGACACATTTACAGCGTAACTGTTCAGGGCGTTACCGGTTCTGATGAACAGAGGGCAGTTCCGGGATCTGTTATTTCCCCAGCGTCCTGTATCGCTGCCTGAAGCTCAGCTCCGGTTTCTGACAGTCTTTAAAACGGAACCATGCCGCTGCTCAGTGCGGGCACCACATGAGGGTGGATCGTCTTTAAGGCAAAAGGAGGATGGATGGACCGTATTACTCACGAGCTGCCGGGTGAGGCCAGCGCATCTGCAGAGATGCGGTTTAATGAAGATGAAAACGCGTGGCTGCTGACTCTGCCGGAAACACGGGCAGAAGGACATCTTGTACCGGCCTGCACGATCGTGGCTGTCCGGACGGTTTCGGAAATTTTCCGTCCGTGCGGCGGCGATCGCTATGAGGCTGAGCATTCCTGCTCGCTTTTTCTCAGTAGCCAGTATCAGGGCAGTCTCCTGAACCAGACTTTTGCGGCTGTGCTGAAAACCTTCGTCCGTCCGGACGGCAGTGAGTATTCATTTCTGGATCTGACCGGCGGGGATTTCGTTATTGACAGCAGACTGAGGGGGCGCGGTTTGGGATCCTGGATCATGCAGCAGCTTGTCTGCTGGGCCAGAACCCTGCCCGCGGATATGCGTGTCCGCCGTATCAAACTTTCAGTCCGGGACGATGCTGATGAAGAAAATTACCTGCGGCGTGAGAACTTCTGGCGCGGGCTGGGTTTCCGGTTTGCAGAGAACAGTGATAAGTCCTTTTCTTTGCGTATCCGTGATCTCCGGTTCCCCAGAGGCCGGCGCTCTTCGCTGGCTGCCGTTCGCCTGGACCTAGCCGTCAGCGAGCTGAGCCGGACGTGCACGCAACAGCAGCAAGAGCTTGATTACCTGAAGGCGAAAGTGGCAAGGCAGGCTGAACGTATCTGCTTCCTGACTGAACGTCAGTGGAAGGTGCGTCTTGTCACGGGGCTGTGGGCCGGGCTGTTTTTTCTGCTGAACAGGGCAGACCGCCTGTTTAAAAGAACGAAGGCCGGCCGGCCGGACGACCTGCCTGATGACCGGAACCCGTCACAACGGAGACATGACCATTAACACTGATCTGCAGATTTACCCGACACAGGCGTCCGCGGTGACCCCTGCTTTACTGCCCGTCGCGATCGATTATCCGGCGGCGCTGGCGCTGCGACAGATGGCTGCGCTGATTGACGACTTACCCAGATACCTGCTGGCGCCGGAGGTCAGCGCCCTGCTGCACTATGTGCCGGACCTGCACCGAAAGATGCTGCTGACCACCATGTGGAACACCGGCGCGCGCATCAATGAGGCGCTGGCCCTGACGCGGGCCGACTTCACCCTGACGCCGCCCTACCCGTTTGTGCAGCTGGCCACCCTGAAACAACGTGGTGAGAAGGCGGCCCGTGGCCCCGGGCGCGCGCCGTCCGGGGTGGTGCCGCACCGGCTGGTTCCGCTGTCCGATCCGCAGTATATCGCCCAGCTGGAGATGATGGTCGCCACGCTGCGGATCCCGGTCGAACGGCGCAATCCTGACACCGGCCGGACGGAAAAGGTGCGGCTGTGGAGCGTGGCCGACCGCACCGTCAGGACCTGGATCAATGAAGCCGTGGCGGCCGCTGCGGCCGACGGTGTGACCTTCTCGGTGCCGGTGACGCCGCACACCTTCCGGCACAGCTATGCCATGCACATGCTTTACGCGGGGATCCCGCTGAAGGCGCTGCAGAGCCTTATGGGTCACAAGAGCCTGAAGTCAACTGAGGTATACACGAAGGTCTTTGCGCTCGATGTGGCGGCGCGTCACCGGGTGCAGTTTCACATGCCCGGAACCGACGCAGTGGCTATTCTTAAAAAAACCTGACAGCCAATACCCCGCGTTTCAGGATGTGCACCTCTGCCCGGCCGTTTCGGTACGCTGTGAAGAAAAGGCTGTCGAGTAAAATTCTAATCCAGTGAAAGTCGTCCCGCACGGGATTCACGGGAAGGACCGGACGGCGCAGTTGCAGAACAACGTCCCGGGGGAAAATGTCACGCACCGTCCGGCTCAACATGAAATACCACGGCCTGCGTAAAAAGTCACCGGATGCCGGTGAAGCACAGAAATGGTGTACTGTTGCTGCCGTGAACTTACATCGTTTTTAACCGGTGGCCTGCAAAAGACGAGGCGTACTGCTGTGTATTACTTTCAGCGGAGTAATTCCAGCCCCCATTGCTGACAGCAGGCACTGATATCACGGGATGACTTCAGCATCACTTTTGGAAGAGTGCTGTGGCAGAAAAGCTCTCTGTGACGGAGCTGGTTTTTAGGCGCAGTCAGCGTGATGTATTTGAGCATTTCCCAGGTCACGCTGTCCTTTCCGGTATAAAGACCACCGATTCTGGGAATCGACGAATAGCACCGCTTTATATATCGCAGCAGTGCCAGAGGCATCGGAACATCCAGCAGTATCAGCCCAGTGGCACGCGCAAGTCGCTGTTGTAAGCACTTCGTGTAATTACCATCCATCACCCATTTTTCCGTGTTCACGGCTTCGGTATGTAATCGATGAAAATCTTCTGATTTCCTGGGGATCCATTTTGTACCCGGCTGGTGATGGAGTTGGTCCAGATGGATTAAAGGCAGAGATGTTTTGGCTGCTATCGCGCTGGCCAGCGTGGATTTACCGCTGTTGGAGGGGCCCAAAATGCAGATGCGATGGCCGAGTTCTTCCAGTGACACTGATATATCCATAAATCACCCCCGATCACTCGTGTCCCATGTAAACCCGGCTATCTTAACATATCTATCTTATCTGCCCTCCCCTGAGACACTG
>JAAIGG010005277.1_pt1 | contig 16458 bp, 23 predicted proteins | sample 6487391 | NCBI WGS metagenome assembly JAAIGG01 (sample SAMN13974130, study PRJNA590717) | phyllosphere metagenome | biome: asymptomatic weeds; feature: pooled weeds collected from a community garden; material: weeds; isolation source: pooled asymptomatic leaves from various weed species from...
CATCGCCTACTACAACGCCGAACGACGCCACTCGGCCCTCGGTTACCACTCACCCAACCACTTCGAAACCCACCTTCAAACAATGTCCCAACTCTGTCCGGCGTAGCTAGACCACCTCATCTTCAGCCAGCCGACTCGGTGAGCACCTACGAGCACATTGGCCAGCGGGCCGGTCAGGTGCCGGTGCGTCAGCTCTGCCAGGTGCTGCGCGTGGCCCCGGCCGCGTACTATGCCTGGCAGCGCCGTCGGCAGCTGCCGGCCGTTGAGCCGGGCTGGCAAGTAGCCGTGCACAGCGCGTTTGCTGACCACAGCCAGCGCTACGGCACGCGCCGGCTGCGCGCCGAAGTGCAGGCCCAAGGCCATGCGGTTGGCTGCTGGCGCATTCGCCGCATGCTCAAGGCCCACGGCCTGCGCGCCCAGCCGCCGCGCTCGTTTGTGCCGCGTACTACCGACTCCGACCCGGCCGTGCGCGCCGCGCCCAACCGGTTGCTGGCCCAGCCGGCCCCTACCACCCCGAACCGGGTCTGGGTGGGCGCCAGCACCTACCTGCCCCGCCAGGGTGGGGGCGGGCTGGACCGGGCCGTGTGGCTGGACCGCTGCTCGCGCAACAGCGTGGGCTGGGACGTACGCTCTCGCCATGCCGGAAGACCTGGTCAGCGAGGCGTTGCGCCGCGCCCTCGTGGTGCGCCGGCCCCCGGCCGGGCTCCTGGTGCACTCCGATCAAGGCAGCCAGTATACGGCCACCCGCTTCCAGAACTTGCTGGTCCGGTACGGGGCTGGGCAGCGTATGAGCCGGCGCGGCAACTGCTACGACAACGCGCACGCCGAATCGTTTGGGAGCCGCTTCAAAGCCGAGCTACTCGACGGCGGCTACTTCCCCGGCTAGCCGAAGCCAAGCTCAAAATCAGCCACCACATCGCCTATTACAATGCCGAACGGCGTCATTCTGCCATCGGCTATCTTGCCCCCAACCACTTCGAAATACAGCTTCAAACCACATCCCAATGCTGTCCGGCTTAGCTAAACCACCTCATAGCGCTGCTGGTGGATTTTCAGCGTATGCTCTGCCTACTAGGCGGGTTGTTAGCTGATGGGGCGAGTGGTGTTCCCGTAGCTGACCTGGTGCCGGGCCGCGTTCGACCGCTGGTACGGTTCTATTACCAAAACCACGACCCGCACCACCCTAGCTGGTACCAAGTAGCTAACCTGCGCCACGCCTACTTCGACCTGCAGGTGGTAGCGGTGGCGGGGCACGGGCCGCCCGCGTTGCAGTAGCTGACCCGGTTTTTGCTCGCAGAGTTTGTTGCCAGCCCGGACTACTGGCCCGCCGATGCCCAGCGCCGATTGCTGGTGTCCTTGCACCAGCAAGGCATTACTGCCGAGGTATTAGCGCCGCCGCTGCGAGCGCTGGAGCCGGAGCTGCTGGTGGGCCGCGATGTGCCGACGCGTCTGGAGCAGTGCCAAGCGCAGGCCCGGGCGTGGCTGCGTCTGGGCGATGCTACCGCCGCCGAAGCCTGGCTTCGCCGGGCCTTGAGCGAATCCTTTGGCGTCGGCTACCGCAAGGATTATCAGTTTGAAGCCTGGCTGGACTGGCTAGGGCAGTTCCTGACCCAGTGCCCCGAGCAGGCGCCGCAGATGCTGGGTTGGTTGCGGCCCGCCTGCCGTACTTGGAGGAGGTAACGGAAGGCCGGACGTATCGCTACGCCACGGAAAAGATTTTGCGCGTCGCCCTGAGCTGGAACCTGGCTGCCGGGCGTAAGCTGCTTAGCTGGCAGCTGCGCGAAGGATGGATAGAGGCGCCCACTGGCCTGCGGGCCTTGCTGGCCGCCTGCCTGCCACTCGCCCAAACCGCGACCACTTACGTCCGCCTCGTACGCTTTTACGCCGAGTTGGTGTTGCTGCTGACCACGGAGGCAGACAGCGAGCTGCTGGAAAAAATACTGGCAACTGGCTAGGCCCTCGGGGGCCGAAACCTACTGGCCGCGCACCTGCCGGGCCTGCTGGTAGCCATCGAGCGGCGGGCGCTGCAAAAGAACCGCGCCGAGTTGCTGACGACGGTGGACGACTTTATGCTAGCGCAGGGGTACCGGACAGCGGACTTCCACGCGACCTTCGTGCGCCCACCAGCGACGGCGGTTGAGGCTAGCCAGCGGGCTAAAAACGAGCTGGTGCTGCCCGGCGCAATGGACAGCTTGCGCGAAGCAGACGTATCAGCGCGGGCGGCTTCATTTGACGAGCTGCGGCAACTCGTGCAGCAAGCCGGCCAGGCAAACTCTTTTTTCAAATGGGGAAAAGTGCTGGCGCAGGTTGGCCCCGCGCTGAGCGGCGCGCAGCTGGCCGCGCTGGCTGGCGTAGCGCCGGGCCATCGGCAGGCGGAATTCCTCGCCTCGCCCTTGCGCTGGATGAGCAGAGCGTTACGGCGTCCGCTGAAAGTGGGTGGGCAACTTATTTCGACGGGGGTAGCCGGCTAGCGGCGTTTGCGGCGCTGAAGGCGGCCGCGCCGGACAGCGGCCCCCAACGGGCCTTCGACGTATTTGCCCAAGACCTGGCGGATGGTAGCCGGGCTGGCATATATGCGGAGTACCTGGCGGAAATTTTGCCGCTGCTCACGCCGAGCGTACCCTTCCACGCCGTGTGGGCCGAGGTGTTTGCGTATTTGCAGCGACTGCTGCATGGCAGCCGTCCCCTGACGGAGCTGCCAGACCTGGCCCCGGAAGCTGACACGGTAGATGAACAGCTGGCGGAGGTACTACTTACCTGGCCCAACACCCACTCCCGCTCGTGCAGCAGCGGGCTCGCTACCTATTGGCAGCCAGCCTGGCCGAGCAGGAGCCAGCCAGCCTGACCCGCGTGTCCCAATTAGCCGCAGGGGGCGAGACGGCCACCGAAGCGTTTGTGGAAATAGTACAGCTCGTACCAGCTCCCGTGCGGCAGCAGCTGGCAGCCGGGGAGCTGCGGGCACCCTTACAGCAGCTTGCCACCGCACCCGATTACTGGGTGCGTCGGCAAGCCCGGCTGGTGCTAGCCGAGGCCGCTATACCCTTACCGGTGCTGACTGTGCGCTTGCTACCGGCCGACTATGCTACTCCTGTCTACATCTCTCCGCTGCTGCCCATTGGTGGTACCCCTCCTCTATCCAGGTCGCGAAATGCCGAGAACCGACAGTTGATACGCCCTTTCGGGTACTGGCTCTCCGAGTTGGCAGAACAGGCTGGCTTGGCGGAAACCGTGTTGGCCCAGCGGCTGGTAACTGTGATGCACGCGCTGGATCAGCCCGAAAACTGGACCCGCGCAGCGGAAACCCGGCTTTGGGGCTACGCTCGAAGCATTGGCCTGGAATATTCCCACCCTAGCCCCCGGGCGGAAACGGCCCGCCGGGCCCTGCTGCGCGTAACGACCGAATTGCTTGACTCCAGTACTATTGCCGAAGCGCCTATTTATCAGCTTTTCACCTTTCGCGATTATCAGGTGTACTCCTTGCCGGAGATAACGCGGCCGGCCCTGATTCCCGCGCTGGGGCGACACGAGCGCTCGGAGTGGGTGGCGGAGGTAGCGCAGCACCCGCGCTTGGCTGAAGGCCTGCTAGCCTACGGCGCGCGGCAAGTAGTGATTGGCGAATACACGCAGCCCACCGGCCTGACGTGGGGCAGTAGCACGGAAGCTTACCAAATGCAGCTAACCATCGAAGCGCAGGCCCACGAGGAAGACGGGAGTTTGTTCGGGTCGGTTTTTCAGGAGCTCACGGAAGACTACCACGACCTGCCGCCGGTTGGCCGGTTTCTGCTCGTCCGGCGCGACCACCGCTTCAGCCAGTTTGAGCTAAAGTCAAAGTGGCTGGCTTTTAATCCCTCGCTAGCCCATCAGTTGGGCTGGCAGCCCGACCTAACCCGCTTATTTGCCTGGCAAAGCCCACAGGGTGAGCCGCTGGTAGAATCAGTCTATTGGATGGAGGGAAACCCGGCCATGGGTCCTTACCAGCGTGCCAGCGAAGTAGGCGAAGGCTGGCTAGTTTTGGCCTCGCCCGCGGCAGTTGAGCAGCTGCACCAGTTGGGAGAGCCGCTAGTGCTGGAAAAAACGATTACCCGCTCCCGAAGTGGTGAAGAGGCGCGACAGCAAACCGCCTATGCCGCTTCCATCTTACCAACTGTTGGATGATAGCCCTTCCTAAGGTGGTTAATAAATGTACGTACATGAATCCGCTACCTTGCGTAGCTTTTGTCCACCCTATTCGAGCTGGGCCGCGGGCCTTTTTTTCTAAAAGCAAATTGAAAAATCTTAAAAAAAAATCGACTCGGCTTGTTTTGAAGTCTTTAAAGATTCTTTCTACACTCTTTTATTCTTTAGGGGCTCATAACTCATTGACTATAAGTAAAATGTGAAGATATGACCGGAAAATCGGCCGTTATAGACCGGAAAATCGGCCGATGAAACCGGAAAATCGGCCGTTGGATACCGGAAAATCGGCCGACGAAACCGGAAAATTGGCCGTTAATACCGGAAGAAACTCATATCTTTTCCGGTATCAACGGCCAATCTTCCGGTTTATCCCATGAATGCAATGCAAACCAAGCTGCACGAGGTCGCCTTTTTGAGCAATACTTTCGTGCGCTCCCCGCTGGCACTCAATAATGTAGAAGCGCGCATTTTTGCCCTCGCCCTGGGTTGCCTGCACCAGAAGCAGGATACGCTAGCCTTCCGTATCCATTTCAACGACATCACGCGCGGGGGCAGCACCGGGGGCAAGCAGTATTCGGAGCTGAGTGCCGCCCAAACGCGCCTGACTCAGCCCATTATCAATACCTCCCTCAAGAACGGCAAGAAGCGCCGCGATGCCATTTCCCTGTTCAACATCCTGAGCCTGGATGAAGGCACCAATCTAATAACCGGGGAGTTTAACCCCCGTTTAAAGGAGCACCTGCTGGATTTGACGGGTAAATTCACGACCGTTGAGCTGGAATCGCTGCTCACGCTCAAAAACGCGCACAGCCAGCGCCTGTTCTGGATTATGCGCAGCTACCATAACCAGACCTGGGAGGAGCCGTTGCCGTTTGAAACGCTGCGGGAATGGCTGTTTGGCGAAAATTCCGAGCAGTACGCCGACTGGACCGATTTCAACCGGTACGTGCTCAAGCCCGCCATTGAGGAGTTCCGGGCGATTGGTTGGGAAGTGGAGGTGACCATGCACCGGCGCGGCCGGCGGGTCGAGGCCCTAGTATTTAAGATGACCAATACCCGGGAGCCATTGCTGCCGGTTGCGAAAACTAAAAAGGTATTGACGCTGACCGAGATTGAAGAATTTCGGCGGCTGCTGGAAGCGACTTATCGGGAACTGCCGGCGCTTTACGACCGGCTGCGGCTTGACTTTGAATTAAAGGAATATCAGGCCCGCGAAGTGGTGCAGAATATCAAAGACCTGACGGCCTACCATACCGTCACCAAAGTGCTCCACGATGTGCGGATAGCCCTGGCCAATCGCAAGCCGATTAAATCTCTACCCGCCTACACGCTCAGCCAGCTAAAGGCCGTTCTTCCGGTTTACCAAATATTGGGAGCAACACCAACCGCCCCAGCCACGAAGGGCACGCCCGCTGCCGCACAGGCGGCGCTGCGAGCGCAGCTTCACGAGGCGCAGGAGCGGTTGAAGTTTGTGCAGGAGGAAGCCCCGACTAACTTGTTTTCCGAGCAGGAGAAAGGTGCTCGCGTAGCGGCTATCGAAGCCGAAATTGCGGGACTAACTACACAATTAGGGTAGCGCGCCACTATCCTCTGGTAGCTGGATAGTTTCCTGTTACTTGGCATGCATAGTGACTGAGGTACTCCAGTTACGCAAGATGGTTCGCCGACTAGCCAGCGGGTGGAAGGTACTAATGAACTGGTATGAAGTCAAGGATTCACTCCGAAGTACACGGCTCACCTTCCCCTCTCCCCTACTCCGCCGGCCCGGCTACTTCGTGCGCCTTTTCTGGCGGCGGTTAAGTTCGGCTTCCACCTTGGCGGCCAGGATGCTTTCCTGTTCCGGGGGCAGCGGCTCCCGCGCCTCGGGTTTATCTTTCAAATAGGTAGTTAAGGCGCGCTCCAAAACATCCTGCAGGGGCAAGCGCGCCATGTAGGCATACGTAAACCATTCGCGGAAGACAGCCGGTGGCAGGTTATTAGTAAAGGGAATCCGCAACGGCTTTTCCTCCTCCGTGCTTTCTGTACGTATGATATGTACAGTACTTGCAGTACGTATTGTAGCTGCTACTTGGTTTTCCGCCGCTGGCTGCGGTAGGGCCTGCTCGCGCGCCACCGGCGGATGCAGAATATCATCGTGGCTGGTCGCGGACGAAGCCAAACGAACGGGGGGCATTTTCTTAGGCGGCATGGGGTACGTTGAGACGGGTGAGAAACTCTTCCGTGAGCGCACGGTAGTCAGCGGCGCCGTTGGAAGTCGGCGCCCAATCGTAGATAGCCTGCTGGCCTGCCTGGGACTCGTCCAGGGCAACATTTTCCCGAATGGTCTGCTGCATAACCAACTTGCCCAATACCGGGTCCGCTTCGAGCGCCCGCGCGTATTGGTGGTGCAGTGCCTTGCGATAGGTGCGGGCGTACTTGGTGAAGAAGATGCCCCCAATGCGCAGGTTCGGGTTGAAATTCCGTCGAATGACCCCCACCATCTCTACTACTTTAGTGAGGCCTTCGCTGTTGAAATAATTTGGCTGCAAGGGAATGAACACCGCCTCGCTGGCTACCATCGCCGACACCGCCAGGGTGCCCAGATAGGGCGAGGTATCAATGAGCACAAAATCAAAGCTCGCCGGCAAGCGCTCAGTTCCGCTCCCACGGGCCTGGCCCCCGACCAGCGCCGCCCCGAGGTCCTGCAGGGCGTTGCGAAAAAACCACCCGTAATCCATCTCCTGACCCAGTAGCTTCTCCTGCCTCGTCAGGTCCTCCCCCGCCGTTACGCAGTAGAGGTTCGGTGTCGCGGCATTCAGTTGCGGACCCAACCCATTGGTCGTGGCTAGCGCGGCGGCCAGCGACCCTGGCACGGCTGGTAAGTCGGCAATAGTTGAACTGGCATTGCCCTGCGGGTCGGCATCTATCAGTAAAGTCTGGTAGCCGAGCTGCGCCAGCCGGTGTGCAATGGCCAAGGCGGAGGTTGTTTTACCGACGCCGCCCTTTCGGTTGGCAAACGTAATGATTCGCATAAAAACGAAGGGAACTGATACGGAACCAAATGTAAGCAATAAGTATGGTATTGGTGATACTGACTGCACGTGTTATCAATATGATACGTACTATACTTTTAATAATTATAGCGCGTATAAGGCCCTCATCTATGCGTATTATACGTGTAGATGGAGGCTTTCCATTCAATTGCTCGCACTGCATGCTATACTTTGGTTTAGATGTAATGTGCTGAAATAGCGAATGATGGCTTTTTAGAGTATCACATGGTACGTGTCGCATAATCGTATTTTCAATACGTACGCTACATATGATAAACATGATACGTATAAAAAGTGAGCTACGCAGACCACTCTACTGTGCAAAATCGGTAGTGCTTACCGGGTACTTCGCTTAAGCAGGCTAGCTGCTGCTTCTCCAAAAGCCAGAGAAAACACAACATTGTTAGCTAGCAGTATCCGTAATTAAGCGACCATCTAATCGGCGGCGACTGAAGAGAGAGTTACTCTGTGTGCTAGAGCTGGGCGCAGCATACTCTAGGGGGTAGTTAGGGTTCACTAGCGGGGACCGGTTGATAAGCGCCGCCACTGAGGCTAGGCGCTGACGCGGAAACTGGGTTTCCAACACATCGGAAACTAGACCCGCTTTAAAGCCCCCGCGTGCTGACTGCCGCTTTAGCAGCACTGGTTACGTGCCAACGCCTGGTCAAGGGACCGCGCCGACGGGCTGGTTTTCTGTGTCCCTGCTAACGGGCTGACGAACGTGCAACACTGGCTGAATCTACCAATGCGGGTAGGGTGGACGAGTTGCTTGACAATGATTAGGGTTTTTCTGACCCTGTACCGGGTCAACGCGGGATGCGCGTAAACGGCATAGGTCACTTCTCCGCACTGAGGTAAAACGCCTTTGCAACCCCTACTTTGCGAAGTAGCCAGGCTGCTACCTAGCGTCGTTAATTCGCGCCAATTACTTCCGTAACTGGGCAGCCTGTTAGCAGGCACACTAAGTCGGCCCGCCATGCAGTAAAAAATAAGTAGCCAGGTAGCCTGGCTCGCGGGCAGTTGCCCCGTATCCTGGTTGTTAAATACGTATCATACGTTTTGTAAGCACTAAACGTATGATACGTATAAAGTGTCCGTATCGGTAGGCTGAGCGTTGAGTAAGAGTCGTCTCTTTACCTGAGGCAGCTACCGGTAGGGACCTTGTATCATTCGTGCGCCGCAACCAGGCTGCTGATGAATAACAGGGTAGGTATAACTCTGGGGCTATTAGGCAATACTGGTAAGCGGCGCAACAGAGACTGGCAAGTCAGAGCCGGTAGTCTCCACGTAGCTGATTTTGGCGGGGTCAAACGCGGCCAGGGCCTGGGTTACCCAGTGCTCGTCAATGGTATCCTGGTACATGAGCAGGTGCACGGTAGCCGTTTCGTCGGGGTTCAGGCGCAGCAGCCGGCCGATGCGCTGGGCGGCCTTGCGCTCGTTGCCGAAGGCGTGCCAGATGATGCCTACCCGCAGGTTAGGGATGTTGATACCCTCCGAAAGTTGGGCCACGCAGGCCAAGCGCGGGATTTCGCCGGTATTGAATTTGGCCAGGTTGGCCTGGCTATGCTTGTTCTTGGAGTGATAGGTGTGAGTAGCCTGCTGCTCGGCCTGCTGCTGGTTGCAGGTAAAAAGCAGCACTTTTTCCGAAAATTGACTGGCGAGGTGAGCCATGTAGCGCCCCTTGCTGGGGTAGTTCATCAGCGCCTGCATCCGCAGAATGCGGAGCGTCTCGACCGGCAGCGGGTCCTGCGCCGCGTTGGCCAGCCGGGTAGTCCAGTAGTGGTAGTTCTCGCGCTCGCTGGTAGTGAACTGGCTGCCCGACTTGAAGGTGAGCTGGTAGTCGCGCACCGCGCTCAAGGGCAGGCGATGCACCACCAGTCGGTAGTCATTGAGCAGGCCCGCCAGTACGGCCTCGTCGGTGGTGTAGTCAACCAGGATGGGGCAGTACGTGGCCACCAGCCGCCCCTTTTCGGAGTCCGGCTGGGCGGGCGGAGTACCCGTCAAACCCAGAATGCTTTTTTTACGGGCGACATGGACCTTCAGCCCCGGCTCGTGCGAGTCTTTGAGCGCGTGGCACTCATCGAGGTAAAGCTTGTGGTAGCGGCCACTACCCAGCAGTTTGCTCAACGAGCGGTAGGTAGCAAAGTCGATATGGTCGAGCAGGTGCGCCAGGCCAAACTTCTGCGCTTCCCGGGACCAGGAATCCAGGATGGCCTGGGTTGGCGCCGCCACCAGAAACGACTTGGTGACGGGGCCGCTCAGGTGGGCACTCGCCAGCAGGCGGTCCATGTCGCGCAGGCCGATGAGGGTCTTGCCGACTCCCATGGCGACGGCCACCCCGGCCAGCCGGGGTTTCTGTATCACGGCTAGCACGTGGTCCTGAAGCGCTTGTTTTCGCGCCAGCGCTGAGCTGCTGGCCACTGGTGCCGAAGAAGAAGTCATAGGGGAACAGAAAAGAGCCACCAGGCAGTAGCCCGGCAGGTGAAGGGAGCGACAGCAAAGTGAAGTTAGTAAGTAGGCCCGCGCGTCGCAATCACGTAAAAGAAACCGGCTCCGCCCGGCCAGCGAAAGTACCGGGAAGTCCGCCAGCTCAGACGGGCAACTAGAGCAGTTCCCAAGTCATTGTACATGATAGCCGCAATGGTCAAACCAATTTTTGGCATGTATAGTCCCAGGGGGTAGTGGTGTATCTTTGACCACTGAACACCGCCATCAGTTATGGGACAGGTTCTTCACGGCAGCGCCCGCACCACACCGGCAGTACGGCGCGCTATCCAACAGAGTCCGGAAAGCCTACAACGCCTAGCCACGCGCCACGGGGTCAACCCCAAAACGGTAGCCAAGTGGCGCAAGCGCTCCGACACGGCCGATGCCCCGATGGGCTCGAAACCCGCCTCCACCGTGCTCACGGCCGAACAAGAAGCCATTGTCGGGGCGTTTCGGCAGCAGACGCAGTTGCCCCTGGATGACTGCCTTTATGCCTTGCAGGAAACGATTCCCCACCTCTCGCGCTCCGCCTTACACCGCCTGTTTCAGCGCCACGGTATCAGCCGCTGGCCCCAGAGCCGGCCGAAAAAAAGAAGAAGTTCAAGGAATATCCCCTTGGCTACCTGCACGTAGACTTCGTTGAGGTGCATACTGAAGAGGGCCGCGTCTACCTCTTTGGCGCCATTGACCGCACTAGCAAGCTGGCCTTCGCCGAAGTGCGGCCCCGCGCCACGAAGAGACTGGCGGCCGAGTTCTTGCAGCGGGTGCTGGCGGCTATTCCGTACCAGGTGCATAAGGTGCTGACTGACAGCGGTACGCAGTTCGGCAACGTGCCCCACCAGGTGTACGCCTGGCGGCACCTCTTCGACCGCGTGTGCGACGAGCACGGCCTCGAGCATCGCTTCACGAAACCTGCTCATCCGTGGACCAACGGGCAGGTCGAGCGCTTCAACCGCACGCTTAAGGAGGCCACCGTGCGCTACGATCACTACCAGACCACGGACGAGCTAAACCAGCACCTGCAAGCCTTTTTACTCGCCTACAACCAGGGCAAACGCCTGAAGCGACTGTGAGGCAAAACGCCGCACGAGTTCGTCTGTCAACAAGGGCAACTCAATCCCACTAGCTTTATGCGAAACCAAACCCAGTGCATCCTGGGACTATACACCTAGCCAGTACCACTTAAAAAGGAGGCGGTGGGATACAGATAGAAGAGACTAAGAGCTAACCTTTCGCATAGGCGAAGGTGATCAGAGCGCACGAATCCAGTGGGCTAGCGGCGGCTGTTAGTTTCCCCGATTATGCAGTAGTGCTAGCTTGAGCCTACACCCAGCACCAGCCATTCGCTGGATGAAACAAGTACCCACGCAAAATCGCTTATTGGGGCCACGCAGGTCGAGTATTCGTAGTGAAGTAAGCTAAGCCACAGAGTGCCGAGAGCGATATCTTGGGTGGTATCGGCCAGAACATCGTCGTAGACCGTGCGGCAGTGCCGGCAGTGATGCAGCAGTGGTTGTGGCGCGAATAGGATGGGGGTTGCTGGGGCCGCTTCGAGTACGGGGGTTGAGCCCCATCATGAAGAAACGGCTGATGCTGAGGTACTGTTTGGAATCCGCTTTTTGTTGCCAAGCGTCGGGCTTTTCGTCAAGCGAGACGCTGAGCACCGTGAAGCCCACGCCCTGGTTACGAAAGTGCTGGTAAGCCGCGAGCATCTGTGGATTTTCGGCTCGGCAGGATTTGCACCAGGAGGCCCAGAAATCGACCAGTACGTAGCGGCCGCGCAGGCTGCTCAGGGCCACGGGTTGCCCGTGCCGGTCGGTTAAGGTAAAGTCTGGGGCCAGCGCTCCGATGGCTAGGGAAGAGGCTTGGTTAAGCAATTCGTGCAGGCGTGGTAAATAAGGGGAGGTGGTCTGCTCACGGGTGAAGCGCACGGTGAGCGAGTCAAGCAGTGGCCGGGCGCTGGGGTACAGGCGCAGGTAGCAGAAGGCGACGTAGGGGGCTAGGTATGAACCGGCCCGTTGGCGCAACTGAGCCTGCAGTTGGCGCAGGTGCTTGTCGTCGACCGTGGCAGTTTGGTTACGCAGTAGCCCGTAGGGCTGGAGAACTCGCAGCCACTCCGCTTCCGGGGAACCACTTACATATAACTGATAGATTGGGTTCCGGCGGGTACCGTTGGGGGATAGTGTTACCGACGCCGTGAGGCGCTCCTGCTGGTTTGCCAGGGGCACTGGATGCAACACGCGCTGCTTGTCAAGGCGCAGCCAGTATACATCGGGGGCGGGCACCCGGCCGTGCAACTTGAAACGTCCCGTGGCATCGGCTTGCGCCGAGTCCAGTACGGGCCACGGTTGGGTAGGGCTGGGCCGCTCGGCCGTGAGCAGGTACACGTGCCGGCCCGCCAGGCGCGGGTCTTGGCCTTCGATAGTGTAGCCGGGAGGAGTTGATGGCTGAGCCTGGCTAGGTAACACCAGCATGCAGCCCAGTGGAGCAGAGAAAAGTAGCTGTAAGCGCATGAGTGAAGGATAGGGATAGGTCATAGAAAACTTCTGCCCGAGCCATAGCGGCGTAAATAGGCGCGGGCTTCCTGGTACTGGGGTTCGTGTTTGCTGGCTTTGTCCACTACCACTGCGTAATAGCAACAGGCGGCTGCCACGTCCTGCTGCTGGGCAGCCAGTCTGCCCAAGGCGGCATTGGCAAAGACATAGTAGCCGCTCGTCAACTGAATCGTTTCGGAGAACACTAAGCAGCGGCGGTAGTAATCCTGCGCTTTGGCCGGATTATGATAGCGATGCTGTTGTAGGTAGCCCAAGATGTAGGCCGTGGTGCGCCCGGCGCGCCCCTCATAGCCCACGTAGCCCTGACTGTTTTTGGCGAGTACGGTTTGGCACGTTACCTCGGCGGCCTCCCACTGCCCCTGGTCGAAGCAGAGTTTGGCGTACTCTACCTGGAAGTAGCTATTGTCTGGAAAATCCGTGGCCAACTGCCGGGCAAGTTCCAGGGCCTGCCCCGTTTGGTGTTCCCGGGCACTGGGTAAAATCAGCAGCAGAAAGAAAGCGGCTTCGGTTTTGGCGTAAAAAGCAGTCCGAGCGGCGCGGCGTAGCTCCGCCAGCCCTTGCTGGGTGTTGCCTTTGGGAAAGAAAAATAGTACCGGCCGCAGCCAGGGGTACTCCTCGCCAATCCAGACTGCATAGTAATCGAACAAGCCAAATCCCAACTCAAACTCGCTGCTCAGGCCGTTAGCTGGGCGACTCTTTTGTAAGTAGTCGAGCGCCCGCCGACTGCTTACGGTAGCCTTACGCCAGTCGTGGCGCTCGGCGTGCAGGCGTGCCGCAAAGCCGTAGGCGGCGGCCAGGAAAAAGCAGGCCTCGTAGTTGTGGGCATCAGCCTTGTAGAGCGCGTGCGCCTTGGTTGTGGCCGTGTCGAGGTAGGCGTAAAACTGCCGGTCGTAGCGCGGGTCGGTCGGGGCGAGCGGCATCATCTTCCACCAAGTACTCAGGCCGAGCAGGAAGTAGGCTAGCGGGTGCTGCGGGTAGCGCCGACGCAGGGAGCGAAACTGCCGGTCGGCTCGATCGAACTTAAAGTTGTAGAGGTTGCGCACGGCCCCGTCCAGCTCCAACTGAATGTCCTTATCAAGCAGCAGCCAGCCCTGCGTATCGATTGGCCGGGGCGCGACCGCCACGCTGTCTAAGGCTACGACCAGGGGCGCGGGGGCTTGCTGCGCAATTCCCTTGGCGGCAGTGCCCAGCAGGTACACTCCCAGCCACCAGCCTACGGGTAGCCGGATTTTTGAAGACAAGAGCATGGTGATGAGTTCAAAATCAGGTACTACCAGCTAATGAGAGTTAGTGCCGCTACCGTGGGTAGATAGGCTAGAAACTTAGCGGCGCGTTATCCTACCGGGCCAACCTTTAGGCTAGTACTCGGGTATGGGCAAGCTTTACTGGGCGTTTTCGGCCTTGAGCAGGGCCTGCTTCTTAGCCGCCACTTCAGCTTCCAAGGGCTTGCTGAGCACGTCCAACGTACCTTCTAATCCGAAACCCCGCGCCTGCTCCGAAAATACGGCCCGGGCCCGGCTACCGTCCCAGAAGAGTTGGTGCTGCCCTTGCGCCTGCCCCGGCCCCAGTAGGTAGATAGCCTCCGCCCGCAGCGTTGCTGCGTCGCCTACCGCCCGAAACCTGGAAAATTTATCGTCCAAAAACCAGTAGAGCTGCGTCGGTACCTAGCGGTGATGCTTGCCAAACCAACCGGTGGCCTTAGTGCCTGCTCCGCCCTCATCGGTATACGTCCGCGTCAGTTCCCCAGGGCTGGTTTGCATCAACTGCATAGGGGGAAATGCGCTCACTGGCTGGCCGAAAGTGTGGCCGGTAATGCCATTAAGCGAATCAACCTTAGCGCCAAAGGGAAATTGGACTGCCGCAGCAGCTTTGGAATATGCCGTCTGGGTTTCCGGCGTAGAGGCAGGAGAGGAGCAGCCGCTAAGTAGGTCCCCCGCGAGGGCCGCTAGAACTGAGATGCAGGAAGTAATGGTCGGACGCATTAGCGCAGAAAGGAGTATGTAGAAGGAACTAAATGGCGTCAAATTAACTCACTAGATACCAGCGGAAATGAATGGTAAAAAGACCAGCCTATCGGCCGTTGGCTAAAACAGGTTTTGTCCGCTTGGCGCAGCCGTGTCCACCGGGGGTAGATGCTTCCGGTTATCATGGCAGTAGGGGCATTTGAGCGTATTGGAAACCGACTGCGGCCCCGCGTCATAAGTCAGGTAATAAGCCGGGATGCCACAGCGCGGCACCGACTCGGCAGCCTCGTAGTAATGGTAGGGTACCGCGTGTACCGCGGCCGGCTGCCACCCGGCTACTGCGGCCCGCACGGGGGGGAGCCGTCGTTGGTATTCCCGTAAATCAGCTGCGCTCAGAACTAGCCGGATTGGCGGAAGCAAGCGGCTGATTGCTTGGTGAATTCCTTCTTGGACTTGCGCCAAAAGCGGGCGTAAGGCTTCTGGGGAAAGTGACTGTCCCGCGTCAAGCGCCGTCACGACCGGTTGCAGCAATTGATATACGCGATTCAGCTGGTAGCCAGCCTCCCGCTGCGCTTCCTTCTCGAAAATGTCGCGGAAAGCGCGGAGCGGGATTCCTCCGTTGTCGGGAGCGAGCACCCACGCTAGGTTGAAGCCTTGGTCCTGGTAGAAGCGTAGCACGGCAATTAGGCTAGCCGCCGTACCGTGGCCGGTAGTTTCCAGCCGGGTGAGCGCGGCGCTCGTTACACCGGCCTCACGGGCCACGCGGGCGCGAGCCCAGGCTTTGGGGGCAAAATCCTCCTCTCCCAGCGTAGTACGGAGCTGGTGGAGGCGTTCGCCGAGGGGAGGAGTGGACATAGAGGGAGCGTAGTAAGTCAAAAACGGCGTCCGAAGCTTGGGGCCGCAAGGTAGGAAATAATCTGATTTGGATAAGTATGTTATACCAGCAGGCCGAGCAGTAGGGGTGAGTTTGCAGCCGTGAAAAATCCGGCCAGTGTCGAGGCCTTCGGCGTACATTTGAGAAAGCTGCGGGAAGCGCGGGGGTGGAGCCAACAAGCCCTGGCGGACTATGCGGATGTGGCCAAGCTTACCGTGCAGCGCATTGAGCACGCCAAGGGAGCACCGACCTTAGACATCTTGGTATCGCTGGCCCGAGCGCTGCACTTGCCGTTGCGGGAGTTGATGGATTTTAGTGAGGCAGAAAACAGTAAATGAGGCTCGTACAGCTTGCCACTTGTGGCGGAGCAGCTTAAGCTGATCAGGCGGTGCCCGTCGCTTGATGGGTAACTGCCAGGGGGCGAAGCACTGCGTTGGGGTAGCGGATGCTGCTGGATGTGCCAGCTTACGGGCAAGTTGCCATTGGCCCCGCTACGTAGCCCAAGGTCTATCGCAGCCAGTAGACGCATACCTCTAAGCCTGCTCCCAGCGCCAGTAGCCCCACGAGGCCCAGCCAGGTCCGCCGTAGGGCCACCGAGTCGCAGAGCCGGGCCAGCCAGCCCATAGTGGCGAGCATGATAAGATACTTGACCAGCACTGGCAGCGCGTTTAGCGGAAAGACTATGCTGGCTACCAAGATACCTAGCACCAACGTCAGGCCAGAGTAGGACCAGGTCGTGGGCGATTCAAATAGGCGAGTCAGCCGCAGTGGTAGCGAGGGAAAGCGAAACTTGGGCATAGAGCAGAGCAGGTAAGGGAGTGTCCAGAAGCGGGAAGCCGCGTAACGGGGTAATCAATAGTTGAGCAGACTCAGCCCACAGGCAAAGAGCCCCCAGGCTATGTATGCGGCAACGGGAGTAAGTCGTTGGAAGGTGCTAGCTATACCAGGCGCAACGCACGGCAGCAACGCAGCCCAATGGGTAGAAAGGCAGTGGTGCGTGAAAGTATCTGCAAGATAGGCGCGGAAAGTACAAAAGTAATCATATGTGATTACAAATTCATTAATTTTCAGTTCCAGCTTGCCGGGGTGAAAAATGAAGTGGTTTTGCAGGCTTTCGGGCAGCACCTGCGCCAATTGCGCGAAGCACGCGGCTGGAGCCAACAGGCGCTGGCTGATGAGGCGGACATCTCTAAGCCCACGATTTACCGGATCGAGACGGCCCGTTACTCCGTGACGCTGGATGTACTCGTTTCGCTGGCCCAGGCCCTGGAAATACCGCTGGCCGAACTCGTCAGTTTTACGGGGCCGATGGGCCGCCCGGTACGGGAGCCAGGTCCGTAGAATCTACCGGTGACGGTGAGACGGCCGGG
>JAAIGG010497060.1_pt1 | contig 16326 bp, 17 predicted proteins | sample 6487391 | NCBI WGS metagenome assembly JAAIGG01 (sample SAMN13974130, study PRJNA590717) | phyllosphere metagenome | biome: asymptomatic weeds; feature: pooled weeds collected from a community garden; material: weeds; isolation source: pooled asymptomatic leaves from various weed species from...
AGGACAATTTCCAGACGCTGATGAGCCAGCTCGAAGGCACCGAGAACCGCATCAACATCGCGATCGGCGACTATAACAAGGCGGTGCAGGCCTATAACACCCGCATCCGCACCTTCCCCGACGCGATCGGCGCCAAGGTCTTCTACGGCGCCAAGCCCAAGACCCCCTATCAGGCGACCACGCCGGGGGCCGAGAACGCGCCCAAGGTGAATTTCGGCAGCTGATCGGTCGCCCATGACCCGGTTGATCCGCCCGCTTCTCGGGCTCTGGCTGATCCTCTGCGCCATGCCGGTCATGGCGCAGACCTTTCCCAAGTTCGACGGGCTGGTCGTCGATGCGGCGAACAAGATCGACCCCGCGACCAAGGCACAGCTCGAGCAGAAGCTGGAGGCCCTGCAGAAGGATACCGGCCGCGAGTTGGTGGTCGCGACCATCCCCGACCTGCAGGGCTATCCGATCGAGGATTATGGCTATCGGCTGGGGCGGGCCTGGGGCGTCGGCCTGAAGGACGCGGACAATGGTGCGATCCTGTTCGTCGCGCCCAATGAAGGCAAGGGCCAGCGCGGGCCCCGGCTGGAGGTCGGGCGCGGACTGGAGCCGATCCTGACCGACGCCTGGTCGTCGCAGATGATCCGCACGCTGATGCTGCCTCGCCTGCGCGAGTCGGGCGATATTTCGGGTGCGCTGAACGCAGGCGCGGACGCGGTCATCGCGCAGCTTCGTGCCTCACCCGAGGAAGCCCAGGCCAAGGTCGCCGAGGCCGCCAAGCAATTCGACCGCCAGCATCGGCGCGGCGGCGGCGATGCCAACGGTTTTCCGATCCTCATCGTGCTGGTGGTGTTCGTCGGTGCCTTCGTGGTCCTGGCCTTGGTTCGCCGCAAACAGGGCCAGCGCTTCCACGATGATGACGACGACGATCGCGGTGGCGGAGGGCGTCGCGGTGGCGGCGGCGGCTGGCCGATCATCCTCTGGGGCCCCGGTTGGGGCAGCGGCGGCGGATCGGGCGGCGGCTGGAGTTCGGGCGGTGGATCGTCCGGCGGGGGCAGCGACGGATCATGGTTTGGCGGCGGCTTTACCGGCGGCGGCGGCGGCGATTTCGGGGGCGGCGGCGCTTCGGGGGACTGGTGAGATGTTGAGCGATACCGATAGCGATCTGGTCACCGCCGCCGTCGCGCGGGCCGAGGCGAGCACCGACGCCGAGATCGTCACCATCGTCGCGCCCCGCTCGGACGAGTATCGCGACGTCGCGCTCTGCTATGGCGCGGGCGCGATGCTGCTGGTGCCGTTGTTCGCGGCGCTCTTCCCCGGTTTGGGGTTGAAGCTGCTGGCGCTGGTCCATGACGGCTGGAGCACGCCCGGCGAAGACCTCATCTTGGGCGTGCTGATGATCGCGCAAATCCTGGTCTTTGCGCTCGTCGTCGCCCTGCTCGGCCCGGTGAAGCGCCGCATCGCACTCGTCCCCAAGAGCATCCGCCATGCTCGCGTCCGGGCGCGCGCGGTGCTGTTGTTCCGCGTCTCGGCCGAGCGGCGGACCGACAGCCGCTACGGGGTGCTGCTCTATCTCTCACATGACGAGCATATGGCGGAGATCGTCGCCGACTCCGGCCTGACCGGCAAGGTCGGCCCCGAAACCTGGGGCAGGGCGATGGCGGTGATGCTGCCCCATGTCGCGGACGGGCGGGTCGGCGAGGGGATCGGCGCGGCGGTCGAGCGGATCGGGCTTGTGCTGGCCGAGCATTTCCCCAAGACGGCGGCCGACACCAACGAACTGCCGGACAGGCCCATTTCGCTATGACCGATCCCCGTATGGACGCCCCCCTCGAAACCCTGGCCGAGGGGCGGTTCCTGGCGCTGCGCAAGCGCGGCACCTGGGAATATGCCGACCGCCCGCGCGACATCCGCGCCGCCGTGATCCTGGCGGTGGAGGACGGCCATATCCTGCTGGTCGAGCAATTCCGCATTCCGCTGGGCGCGCCCTGTCTGGAAATGCCCGCCGGGCTGATCGGCGACGAGACCGAGGGTGAGGCGGTGCTGGACGGCGCGGCCCGCGAGCTGGAGGAGGAAACCGGCTATCGCCCCGCCCGGATCGAGGCGCTCGGCGAGTTCTGCTCCTCACCGGGCATGACGTCGGAGCGGTTCACCTTGGTCCGCGCGACGGGACTGGTGAAGGTCGGCGAAGGCGGCGGCGATTCGGACGAACAGATCGTGGTTCACCGGGTGAAGCTGTCGGACGTCCACGCCTTCATCGCCGAGCGTCGTGCGGCGGGCGTGGCGGTGGATGCCAAGATGCTGTTGCTGCTGGGTGGTGGCATCCTGGGCTTTTGAGTTCACGCGAAGCCGCGACGACGCGAAGAGAAGATTTGTTCGCGCGGATACGCGGAGGCGCGGAGAGGTCGTGCTCGCGGCAGCGAAATATCTCTTCAACAGGCCGTTTATGGTGCGTGCCCGATGTTACCGGGTACGACACCTCCGCGCTCTCTGCGCCGCTCCGGGAACACATGCCGACACGCCGGAGCTCACCAGAAGCGAGGAAGAGGGTTGTTCGCGCAGAGGCGCGGAGGACACAGAGGTTTCTGGCTCGCGGCAGCGAAACCCCTCTTCAACGATCTATAATGGCAGCATGACGGCACCGCTCGATGCGACATCTCCGCGGCTCCGCGTCTCCGCGCGAGATTCATTTCCCGTTTTTCGCGCCATCGCGGCTTCGCGCGAACAACAGAAGCTGGCCCCGTCCTTCTCGAGGGTAGTCTCAATTATAAGGGGTAAAAGCGCCCCTTCACTGGCATTGCCGGCGTAGCTCTGCAGCCTCAACGTCTTCCGCTGGGGGCGGGCGGTGGATGCCAAGATGCTGCTGAGCAGAAGAGAAGACATTTTGTTCGCGCGGAGGCGCGGAGAACGCGGAGGCGTCTGGCTCGCAGCAGCGAAGTCGCTCTTCAACGACTATGGTGACAGACATGCGGCGCGGCTGGATCAGACACCTCTGCGCCCTCCGCGCCTCTGCGCGAAATTCATTTCCCGTTTTTCGCGCCATCGCGGATTTGCGCGAACAAAAGAAACTGACCCCCGGCCTTCGCCGGGGTGGCGCCAGTCACAAAGGGCGAAAGCACCCCTTAGCGAAAATTGTCGGCGTAGCTTTGCAGCTTCAGCGTCTTCTGCGGCGTCGGCACGATATGGTGGTCGAGCCCTTCGCGCTGGCAATAGGCGATCGCCTCTTCCAGCGTCGCGAAGGTCAGGCGGACCTGTTCCCGCGTGTCGCCGCTACCGGCCCAGCCGGTCAGGGGATCGGGCTGTTTCGCCTCGGTGGGTTCGAATTCGAGTTGCCAGCGATCGGTCCGGTACTTGCCGGATTGCATCGCGTTCTTGGGGCGCTGGAAGATGCGAGCGGTGGCCATAATCCTAGTCCCTTATCGCGAACCGGCGGCTCTTGCATCCGCCTTTTTCGTGCGCAGTGTCGCGGACGCCGCCGCGGGGTCGTCGGGCCAGGGATGGCGGGGGTAGCGGCCACGCATTTCCTTGGCGACCGCGCTCCAGCTTCCCGCCCAGAAACCGGGCAGGTCGCGCGTCGTCTGGATCGGCCGACCGGCGGGCGAGGTCAGGCTGAGCACCAAGGGCACGCGCTCCGTGCCGATAACGGGATGCTCGGCCAGCCCGAACAGGGCCTGCACACGCAGCTCGACACGCGGGCCGCCTTCGGCCGCATAATCAATCGCATGGCTACTGCCCGCCGGACTGGTGAAGTGCGACGGCGCCATCGAATCGATCCGCTTCTGGTCGTTCCAGTCGACCAGATTGCGGATCGCCTCGGTCAACGCGCCCGGCGTGATGGCATCCAGCCGCCTCTTGCCCGCGACCAGTGCGGGCAGCCAGTCGTCCAGTCGTTCGATCAGCGTTTCGTCGTCCAAAGCCACCCCGGCATAGGCGGCCCGCGCCCGGTACGCCCCTGCCCCATCGCTCCATGGGAGGAGCGAAAGGCCATGCACCCGCACCCCCTCGACCAGCGCCTCCGCAATCGATTCGGCCGAGGCCCCCGAATCGGGGCCGCTCGACAATCTCAACCCGCCCAGCCGCCTTTCGCGCAAAGCCTCGACCCCACCGGTCGCGGGGTTGAAGGTGACGGTGCGCCGCGTCTCGATCCGCTCCGCGAACAGCGCATAGACGGTGGCGAGGTCGAGGGGGGCCGCGGACAGGATACGCGCGCCCGACGCCGCGCCCTGCGTCTCTCCCACCGCCAGCCATTCCGACCCCGCCAGCGCCGAGGCGGGATCGAGGCGGAAGCCCCTGCCCCCGACGCTCGCCCAGTTCTCACCGGTCGAATCGCGTCGCCGCGCCACCCGGTCGGGATAGGCGAGCGCCAGGCACACGCCCGCCGGATGGTCCCACGCCTCCTGCTCGACCGGCTTGGGGGCCAGGCTCGTCCAACGTTTCGCCATCTGGCGCGCGGCCTCGGCCTTGGGACCGCGCTCGGTCCGCCAGCGGCGCAGCCGTTGTTCCAGGTCGACATCCTGCCCGCCGATCCCGCGCTCACCCAGCAGCACGGCGATATCGGCCGCGGTGGAAGCCAGCCCCCGCTCGCCGCTGCGGATCAGCATATGGGCGAGGCGCGGCGGCATGGGCAGCCGGGCGATGGCCTTGCCATGCGCGGTCGGGCGGCCGGTGTCGTCCAGCGCCTCCAGCACGGTGAGTCGCGCGCGGGCCTCGGCGACGGCGGCCTCGGGTGGCGAGTCGAGCCAAGGCAGCGCGCGCGGATCGCTGACGCCCCAGAGCGCGGTGCCCAGCAACAGCGCCGACAGGTCCGCCTCCAGGATTTCGGGCGGATCGAAGCGCGGCAGGCCCGCCGTCGCGGCTTCCTCCCACAGGCGATAGGCGACACCCGGCGACTGGCGCGCGGCGCGGCCCGCGCGCTGGGTGACGGCGGCCTGGCTCGCACGCTCGGTGACCAGCCGGGTCATGCCCGCCGCGCGGTCGTAGCGGGGGCGACGGGCGAGCCCCGAATCGACGACGATCCGCACCCCGTCCAGCGTCAGGCTGGTTTCGGCGATCGAGGTGGCCAGCACGATCCGCCGCCGCCCCTCCGGGTCACGCCGGATCGCCGCGCGCTGCGCCGCCGGGTCGAGCGAACCATGGAGTTCGTGGATCGCGATGGCGGAGGGCAGGTTCGCCAGCCGCTCGGCGGTGCGCGCGATCTCGGCGGTGCCGGGCAGGAAGGCGAGGATGTCCCCTTCCGCCTCTTCCTGAAGCGCGCGGCGGATCGCGGCGGCGACAGAGTCTTCGATTCGCGCCTCGGCGGCACGGCCGAGATGACGCAGGGTCAGCGGATAGCTCCGCCCCTCGCTCTCGATGACGGGCGCATCGCCCATCAGGCTGGAAAAACGGCGGCCATCGAGCGTCGCCGACATGGCGACCAGCCGGAGATCGGGCCTGAGTCCCGCCTGCGCGTCGAGCGCCAGCGCCAGGCCGAAATCGCCGTCCAGGCTGCGTTCGTGCACTTCGTCGAACAGCACCGCCGAGACGCCCGTCAGTTCGGGGTCCGCCTGGATACGTGCGACGAAGATGCCCTCGGTCACGACGGTTACACGGGTGGCGGCGCTGACCTTGGTGTCCATGCGGGTGGCATAGCCGAAGGTACGGCCGACCGGCTCCTCGGCCAAGGCGGCCATACGCTCGGCCGCGGCGCGGGCGGCGAGGCGACGGGGGGAGAGAAGCAGGACTTCGCCGGTGCACCAGTTCTGGTCGAGCAAGGCCGGGGCGACTGCCGTGGTCTTGCCCGCGCCGGGAGGGGCGACGAGGACGGCATTGGGTCTATCCGCGAGGACGGCCAGCAGATCGGGCAGGACGGCGGTGACGGGCAGGGTCATGGCGTCGCGATAGGGGGTTTGGGGAGCGGGGTGAAGACCGGCGCCCGTTCAACTACCCACCTCCGTTCAGGCTGAGCGGATGGAGGGGTGCCTTGTGGTCAAGCCGTTCCCCGGCGAAGGCCGGGGCCCAGGCTCCACCAAATCCGTGGCGCGCCACACGAAGCGGGGGAGGCCATCACCCCGCGCCCTCGACCATTCCCCGCAACTGGCTCCCGGCCTCCGCCGGGGTCAAAAGAGGGTCAATAAGCCCGTGCGACCGCGAACTCGACGGCCTCGATCATCGCCGCCTTGGCCGGGCCATCGGCAAAGCCCCGGATCGCCTCGATCGCCAGCCCGCCATAATGGCGCGCGCGCGCCATGGTGTCGTCGACCGCGCGGCTCTTGCGGACCAGCGCGATGGCGTGGGCGAAGTCCTCGTCCGAGGTCCGCCGCCCCTCGACCGCGTCCTTCCAGAACTGCCGCTCCTCGTCGTTCGCCCGCGCATAGGCCAGGATCACCGGCAGGGTCATCTTGCCCTCGCGGAAATCGTCGCCCGCGTCCTTGCCCATGGTCCCGGCGTCCGACACATAGTCGATCGCATCGTCAATCAACTGGAAGGCGATGCCCAGGTTACGGCCGTAAGCCTCCAGCGCCAGTTCCTCCGCCTCGGGCCGCTCGGCGACGACGGCGGCGATGCGACAGGCGGCCGCGAACAGCGCGGCGGTCTTGGCGTCGATGATCGAGAGGTAGCGTTCTTCGGCCAGCCCCACCTGCCGCACGGCGGTCAGCTGGTTCACCTCGCCCTCGGCGATCACCGCCGACGCGCCCGACAGGATGTTCAGCACCTTCAGGCTGCCCGCATCGACCATCAGCTGGAAGGACCGGCTGAACAGGAAGTCGCCGACCAGCACGCTGGCGGGATTGCCCCAGATGATGTTGGCGGTCCGACGCCCGCGCCGCAGGTCGGAGCCGTCGACGACATCGTCGTGGAGCAGCGTGGCGGTGTGGATGAATTCGACCGCCGCCGCCAGGACATGGTGGCTCGTGCCCTGATAGCCCAGCAGCTGCGCGCTGGCTAACGTCAGCATCGGGCGCATCCGCTTGCCGCCGCCCGAGATCAGGTGGCCGGCCAGTTGCGGGATCAGCGGAATCTCCGACCGCATCCGGTCGATGATGACCTGGTTCACGGCGTTCATGTCGTCGGCCACCAGCCGGATCATCGGGTCCAGCGAGGGCGCAGGCTTGGCGAGGCGGGTGGCGGTTACGGTCATGGGCAGGTAAGAGCCTCTGGCGACAACGCTTGCCGAACGCAAGCCTAAGCGCGAAAGGGCGCGCGCGATTTCATGTGCGGCGCACCCGCGCCAGAGGGAGACGTACCGATCATGTCCGACACCGTGCTGACCGGCTATCGCCAGTCGATCGACAATATCGACGCCGCGCTGGTCTTCATGCTGGCCGAACGGTTCAAGGTCACCCAGGCGGTCGGCCGCTACAAGGCGGAGAACAAACTGCCCCCCGCCGATCCGGGTCGCGAGGAAGCGCAGATCGCGCGCCTCCGCCAATTGGCCAGCGATGCGCAGCTCGACCCCGAATTTTCCGAGAAATTCCTGCGCTTCATCATCGACGAGGTGATCCGCCACCACGAACGCCTGCGCGGCTGACATGGCCTTTCTTCTGGCGATCGAGGGCGCGGACGGCGCGGGGAAGGCGACCGCGACGGCGGCGGTGACCGAGCGGTTGAACGCCGCCGGACTGTCCGCCGCCGCATTGTCCTTCCCCCGCTATGCCGAGACGGTCGGCGGCTGGGCGCTGGGCGAGTATCTGGCCGGTCGCCTGCCCCATGCCGCCGCGCCCGAGACGGCGGCGACGCTCTATGCGCTCGACCGATTCGAATCGCGCCCGCATCTGGTCGAACTGGCGGCGGCGCACGACGTCATCGTGTTCGACCGCTATATCGCGTCCAACATGGCCTATCAGGCCGCCCAGGTGCCGCCCGACCAGGCCGAAGCCCTGCTGCAATGGATCGAGCGGCTGGAGACGGTCCAGTTCCGCCTGCCGGCACCCCATTTGTCGGTCTATCTCGACACGCCGCTGAACGTGGCGCGCGACCTGATCGCCCGCAAGCGCAAGCGCAGCTACACCGACGATACCTATGACGCCTATGAGGCGGATCTGGGCCTTCAGGCGCGGGTGCGGGCGAACTATGCCGCGATGGCGGACGGCGCGATGCTGGGGGAGTGGGTGACAGTGTCGACCGTGGCGCATGGCGCATTGCGCGATCCGGCCGAGATTGCCGACGAGATCACGGCGCTGGTGACGGAGCGGTTAGGGTAGTTTCCTTTATTTCGCGCGAAGACGCGAAGAGAAAGAGAATGGTTCGCGCGGAGGCGCGGAGGTGTCGTACCTTGTGGGCAACGCATCCCTTCTTCCTCCGGCGATCGAAGAAAGAGGACTGCGCGCTATCACGCGCGCGACATCTCTGCGTCCTCCGCGCCTCCGCGCGAACAAAAATCTTCGCGCCATCGCGGCTTCGCATGAACCAAAAATCCGGGCGACGAAAACAGCCCGTCAATTCGACGCGCGGATCGTCCCCGCCAGCGGAGCGAAGCGGGCGACCTGCTGGCCGACCAGGCGCAACTGCCCCTCCACCGTCGCATCGCCGATCTGCCCGGATTCGTCGAAGCGCGTCTGCTGCGTGTTCACCGCCGCCGCGAAGGGCGTCGGCCAGCCGCGCAGCGCATGGACGATCGAGCGCAAGGCCGCGATGGTCGAGCCCGTCGCCTGCCAGCCATAGGCGGTGGCGATCAGCCCCACGGGCAGGTCGGCCAGATAGGGACGGTCGTCCCTGGCCGTCTCTTCCAGCAGGTCGAGTGCGTTCTTCACCAGGCCGGAAATGCTGCCATGATAACCCGGACTGGCGATGATGATCGCCGAAGCCTGGCGCACCGTATCGACGAACAGGCGCTCCGCCTCGGTCCGCTCACCCGCCCGCGGATTGTAGAGCGGCAGGCGCGCCAAATCCTCGCCGCCGAAGACATGGGTGCGGAACCCCTCGTCCGCCGCCGCCGTCATGGCGATGCGCAGCGCGCGCTCGGTCGAGGAGACGCTGCCGATCGTGCCGCCGATGCCGACGACGAGCGGGGAGGAGGAATGGGCCATGCCCGCCTTTCACCCCGGACGGCACGGCGGGGCAAGCGCTAAGTTTGCCGCGCCGCTCCGGCTGTCGGGTGCGACGGCATCCCCGATCTTGGAGAGCAGGGGGTTGGATTACGGTCTTCGGTTCGGGCTCCGAGCCGGAACGGCGGGCGGTGACGCGCTGATCGGCCCGACCCAGAATATGCCGTCATAGTCCGGGCTGGGCTGCTGCCCCGGCAAGGCCCCCAGCGTGATGAACGGCGCGCAATCCAGTTCGGCATCGGCGGTCGACGGATGGACGCCGCATTCAAAATCGGCGTCGGTGATGGCCACGTTCGGCTGGGGCTTCACGCCCGGTTTCAGCCCGCAATTCCAGATCGTCCCCGCCGCCGACTTCATGTTCAGGGTCACGACGTCGACCGACTCACCCAATCGCATCGCCATGGGTTCGAAGGCGATGGCTGTATAGGTGACGGGACGCTTGCGGGCATGGGTATTGCCGGCCAGCACCAGGACATGGTCATAGGGACGCAAGGCCTCCGCCTCCCGGATATTCTCGGCCTGCGCGGCATCATGCGCCCCCTGACCCGGCAGGCTGGCGAATTTGCGCTGCTGCGCCTCGTCCTTAACCCCACTGAACGCGACGATATCGATCTTGCGCCCGGCCTGTGCGAGCCGGTGGAGCCGGACCAGCATCGCCAGCATCGCCTCGCTGGCGACGCCATCGTCACGCCCGGCCCAACCCTCCTTGGTCAAGGCGGAGACGAACGCCGCGTCCGGCAGCGCCCAGGCCTTTTGGAAGTCGCCATTGACCATCGCGAAATGCTCGACCGCAACCAACACCCGCTCGTCTTTGGCGGCCAGGGCGCAAGCGACATCGCCGACAAAGGCGGGCGCCTCGCGAGTGCCGTGCATTTCGCCGAAGACCACGAAGCGGGCACCCCGCGCCGCGACCTGATCCCATCCCGGCGGCAACCGGCATTCGGCGGCACGCGCCGCCGGCGCTGCCGGTCTGGCCTCGACCGCCGCCCCTGCCACCAGCGAAGCCCCCAAGGCGAGCGGTATGACAATCTTGTGCATTCTTCCTCCCCTACGCTTGGGTGGAGTGTGACATGGCCATGCATCCGATCAACGCAGATTTTGCCCGCTTTCGGGGCTGGCGCGCCCGGTCCGCCCGGCTAGAAGGGATATCAAGGGCATAACAAGGATCGCACGGGGCATGACCAAACACCTTCCCTGGATCGCATTGGCGATCGTCGGCGCGGGCGCGCTGGGCGTGGTCGCGACGGTGCGGGGCGAGCCGATCAACGCGCTGTGGATCGTGGCCGCCGCCGTGTCGGTCTATCTGATCGCCTATCGCTACTATGCGCTGTTCATCGCCAAGGTGATCGGTATCGACCCCGGCCGCCCCACCCCGGCGATCCGCCGCGCCGACGGGCTGGATTATGTCGCGACCGACCGGACGGTGCTGTTCGGCCACCACTTCGCCGCCATCGCGGGCGCGGGGCCCCTGGTGGGTCCGGTGCTGGCGGCGCAGATGGGCTATCTGCCGGGCACGCTGTGGATTCTGGCGGGCGTGGTGCTGGCGGGCGCGGTGCAGGATTTCCTGGTCCTGTTCCTGTCGATGCGGCGTGACGGGCGGTCGCTGGGCGAGCTGATCCGGATGGAGATGGGGCCCGTGGCGGGCACCATCGCGCTGTTCGGCGCCTTCATGATCATGGTCATCATCCTGGCGGTGCTGGCGCTGATCGTCGTGCGGGCGCTGGCCGAAAGCCCCTGGGGCCTGTTCACCGTGGCGGCGACCGTACCGCTCGCCATGCTGATGGGCGGCTATACCCGCTGGGTGCGGCCGGGGAAGATCGGCGAGGTGTCGATCATCGGCTTCATCGGCCTGATCCTCGCCATCGTCTATGGCCAGTCGATCGCCGAATCGGCGACGTTCGCGCCGCTGTTCACCTTCACGCCGGTGCAGCTCTGCTTCCTGCTGATCGGGTACGGCGCGGTCGCCTCGGTCTTGCCGGTGTGGCTGCTGCTGGCGCCGCGCGACTATCTGTCCACCTTCCTCAAGATCGGCGCGATCGTGGCGCTGGCGATCGGCATCGTCATCATGGCGCCGCCGCTGAAGATGCCCGCCCTCACCAAGTTCATCGACGGCAGCGGGCCGGTTTGGGCCGGGCCGCTCTTCCCCTTTTTGTTCATCACCATCGCCTGCGGCGCGGTATCGGGCTTCCATGCCCTCATCGCCAGCGGCACCACGCCCAAGCTGATCGCCAGTGAGAAGGACGCGCCCTTTATCGGCTATGGCGCGATGCTGATGGAAAGTGCGGTGGCGATCATGGCGCTGGTCGCCGCCTCGATCCTCGATCCCGGCGTCTATTTCGCGATGAACGCGCCCGCCGCGCTGCTGGGCACCGACCCGGCCAGCGCCGCCGCGGCCGTCACCGCGATGGGCTTCCCCATCTCGGCCGACACGCTGGCGCAGGTCGCCAAGGACGTGGGCGAGCATACGATCATTTCCCGCGCGGGCGGCGCGCCGACGCTGGCGGTGGCGATGGCGGAAATCTTCAGCCACCTGTTCGGCGGACAGGCGATGAAGGCCTTCTGGTATCACTTCGCCATCCTGTTCGAGGCGCTGTTCATCCTGACCGCCGTGGATGCAGGCACGCGCGCAGGGAGGTTCATGCTGCAGGACCTGATCGGCCTGGTCGTCCCCAGCTTCCGGGGATCGAGCAAGGTCGCGCCCGGCCTGATCGCGACCGGCCTGTGCGTCGCGGCCTGGGGCTTCTTCCTCTATCAGGGCGTCACCGATCCGCTGGGCGGGGTGAACACGCTGTGGCCGCTGTTCGGCATCTCCAACCAGATGCTGGCCGCCGTCGCGCTGATGCTGTCGACCGTCGTGTTGTTCCGCATGAAGAAGGACCGCTACGCCTGGATCACGGTGGTGCCGACCGTGTGGCTGCTCGCCTGTACCCTGACCGCCGGATGGCTGAAGATCTTCTCCGCCGATCCGCGCGTCGGCTTCCTGGCCCATGCCGACAAGTTCGCAGACGCCGCCGCGTCGGGCAAGGTGCTGCCGCCCGCCAAGACCATGGCAGAGATGGGGCGGATCGTCTTCAACGACCGGATCGACGCGGGGCTGTGCGCCATCTTCCTGGGCGTGGTGCTGGCGATCCTGGTCTATGCGGTGCGCACCTGCCTGATCGCGAGGCAAATCGACCGGCCGAGCGTCACGGAAGTGCCGCCCGAGCTTGTGGCTGCCGAATGAGCTGGCTTTCCCGCCTTCGCGAGATCGGCAATGCCCTGGTCGGGATGCCCAGCTATGACGCCTATGTGGCGCACATGGCGGCCAGGCATCCCGACCGGACGCCGATGGACGAGGTGACCTTCTTCCGCGAACGGCAACAGGCGCGGTACGGGGGAAAGAATGGCGGGCGGTGCTGCTGATTTCACGCGATGAGGCAATGGCGCGAAGAATAAGGAAGGTTGGTTCGCGCGGAGGCGCGGAGACGCAGAGGTGTTGGGCCCGGCCGATAGGCAAAACCATCCCAATGCTCGCCTTATAGTCTCCCGTTTCAACGCGCAGGCAAAGCCTCTCTGCGTCCTCCGCGCCTCTGCGCGAACCTAATAATCTCTGCGCCTCGGCGTCTCCGCGCGAACCAGAAACCCCCCACCCCGCCCCGCCCTTGCCTTTTGACCAAGCCACAGCTACATCGCGTGCCCATCCGAACAGCGCGGACGGACCTTTCGTTGCAGGCCCCCTGGGGCAGGCGACGGCGGACCCATGCCTCGCTGACAGTATTTCAACGCAGGTGCGGGAACGGCACGAGTGGCGAAGACGACCCCCATCGAATTCATCAACCAGGTCAAGACCGAGACCAAGAAGGTCGTCTGGCCGACGCGGCGCGAAACGGTGATGACCGGCGTGATGGTCGTGGTGATGACCACGATCCTCGCCATCTTCTTCCTGGCGGTCGACTCGTTCTTCGAGACGCTGGTCCGCACCCTGCTGTCGCTCGCGAAGTAAAAGGTTCCCCATGGCGCGCTGGTACATCATCCACGCTTATTCCGGTTTCGAGGGCAAGGTCCGCGACTCGATCATGGCCGAGGCGACCCGTCTGGGCCTCGACCATCTCGTCGCGCAGATCGAGGTCCCGACCGAAACCGTGACCGAGGCCCGCCGCGGCAAGAAGATCGCGGTCGAGCGCAAGTTCATGCCCGGTTACGTGCTGGCCAAGCTCGACATGAACGACCAGGTCTATCACTTGGTCAAGAACACGCCGAAGGTGACCGGCTTCCTGGGCGCGATGGGCAAGCCGCAGGCGATCAGCGAAAGCGAAGCCACGCGGATGCTGAATTCCAAGGAAGAAGCCGCCGCCGCCCCGAAGCACAAGGTCAAGGTCGATTACGAGATCGGCGACGCGGTCAAGGTGCTGGAAGGCCCCTTCGCCAGCTTCAACGGCGTGGTCGAGGAACTGGATTTCGACAAGTCCAAGGTCAAGGTGTCGGTGTCGATCTTCGGTCGCGCGACCCCGGTGGAACTGGACTTCGAGCAGGTCGAACGCTCGAAGTAAGTTCGGACCATCCGACGAAAACGGGCCGGGGCGGCGACGCCACCGGCCCTTTTCGTATCTGGCATCCTACAGCTTGGCGCTGTCCACCACCTGCCGGAACGCCGCCACCCCGGCGTCGAAATAATGCAACCGGGGCGCCTCGAAGGTGATCAGGTACAATTTGCCGCCGATCATCGCCCCGCGCCCCTCACCCTTGCGCGGCAGGTCCTCGTTCAGTCGGGTGAAGCTATAGGTGAAGCGGATGCCCGGCTGGCCCGCAAAGGCCATTGGCTCCATCCCGTCCACGGTGAACAGCGGGGTGTCGAGCGCGATGCGATAGCTGTTCTCGACCAGAGTCGGGATGTCCGTCACCAGCATCGTCGCCTTGACGCGCGGCAGCGGCTTGGTGCGCTTGCTGATTTCGCGGAACAGCGTCTGTTCGGGCTCGATCCCGCCGTAGAAGGTCAGATCGTTCAGCGCGTCGCCGTCGAAGGTCCATGTCTCCGAATTGCGCCCCGGCCGTGCGCCCAGCTTGTTCCATTCGACCGAGGGCGTGACCGTCAGCACCGATTTGGCGACCGCCGCGGGCTGTCCCGCCGGGATCAGCTTGTTGCCCGCCGCCACGGGCGCCGCGACCAGCGCCAGTCCGATCACCGCGACCTTGAAACCCTTCATTGCACGCCCCCTTCCCCGATCAACATCGCCATGGCCGCGCGGTCGCTCGCCTGCGGGGCCCGCTCCAGATAGGTTTTCAGCGCCGCCCGGCCCGCCGATTCCTGTTGCCCACGCAGGAGGGACAGGCCCAGCCCGCGCCAGGCGATCGGATCGGTGCAGCCTGCATCGATCGCCTGCTGATAGAATTGCGCCGCGCTGACCAGGTCGCGGGGGTTACCGCGCTCGCGATAGAGTTCGCCGCGCGTCAGCAACAGGTCGGGCGTCCATTGCCCGCCCGCCAGTTCGCCCAACAGATATTCCGAGCCGCCGAAATCGTTGAGCTTGATCTGGTCGGCCAGGAAGCTCGCGCGCCACGGGCGCATCGCGATCAGGAACGCATCGCGCGACTCGTCGCCGCGCTCCCCATCCGCCCCCGCCGCCTCGCGCAGATAGGTGGCGCGGGTCAGCTCGGTCGGATGATCGGCGAAGAAGCCCGCCGAATAGCGATGCGTGACATGCCGCTTGCGGCCCAGAGCGGTCGCATCCTGCTCGGCCATCAGCCGCTCCCAGATGCGCGAGGCGGCAAGCGGCCGATAGCCCGCCGCCGTCAGATAGCGCAGGCCCATCAGGTCGGCCTCGGTCTCCTGAGCACGATTGTAAGAGAAATGCAGCTGGATCAGGCTGACCGGCAAGGTGCTGTAGGGCGAGAGCACGCTGGTCCAGGCGATGATGTCGCCGATCGTCCGCCCCCGGCGAAAACTGGCCAGGGTGTGGCGCATCTCGAAATGCCCGAACTCATGGCCGAGCAGCGCCGCCAACTCGGCCTCGTCGCGCAACCGGAGCAGCGCGCCGGTATAGACGATCATCATGCCGTTCGGCGTCATGGAAGCATTGAAGACCGGCGCGCGCACCACATAGATTCGCACGCCCTTGCACCGATCCTCACCCACCGAGCGGCAAAGGACCTTGGCCATATAGGCATTCAGCGCGGCGTCACGCAGCACGGCGGGCGAGTCGCGCAGGGCGCGCTCCGCCTCGTCGGTTTGTTGCCACAGCCCCCGTTCATCGACGGTCGTCGGCGTATAGGCCGCACTGTAAGGCGGCAGCGGCGCAAGCCTGTCCGACGCGCCCGCGCCCAGAGCCGCACCCGCCAGTGCCGCGGCGATCATCCATCCAGCCATGATTCCGGCCCCTCAGCGCGCGGCTGTCTGGGATGCGGCGGCGGGCGTCTCGACCGGCTTGCCCGGAAAACCCTCCAGCAGTTGCGACACGCGCTTGGCCGCGCCCTCGGGCGTGCGGACATCACCGCCCATGGCAAGGTCGGCGTTCAGCCAGACCAGATCGCCGGTCTTCAGGTCGATCAACCCGGCATAGCCCTTGTGCACGCCCGAACTCACACCGACACCAGCCACCCCCGCAGCGAACAGCTGGAGCAGCTTGCGCCCGGTCGAACCATAATGATCCTCGGTCGTCACGAAGAGCGCATAGTCGGCGCCCTGGACGCCCGGCAGTTTCGCGACCTCCGACCCGATCGACCACAGGAAACTGTCGTCGCGCTTCTTGGTGGGCAGACGATTGCCCGGAAAGAACTGATAGGTGATGACCGAATCGGCCAGTGCGGTGAACAGCGCACGATATTCATGCGCCGTGGCCGCGCCCTGCCCGACCGGCTCGACATGGTTGACGACCCGGTTGCCCAGCCGCCCTTGCGCGTCCGCGAGCGCCTTGCCCAGATTCTCGCGCGCCTGGTAGGTCCAGTCGGCATTGGGTTCGTACGACCCGCCGGTCGATTGCGCACCGACCGCGATTTCTGGCCGCATCAGGACGATGGTCGCGGTGCCGGGGGCCAGCGTGAAACCGGGCTTGTTGCCGGTCTTTTCCTGTGCCGCCAGCGGCGTGGCCACCAACGTCAGCGCCGCCGCACAGGCCAGCGCACCCCATCCCCGTCGCATGTGTCGAACCCCCGTTCGAGCGATGGCGGAACCGGTCGCTCCCTCGACCGAGTCGTCCATCATGACCCGAGACTGACATGGCCGGATCGGGCCTGACAAGCGTAATGCTGGCCTTGCCATTTCTCCCGTTTTCGGCTATCGGCCCGCGCTTCCCTAGCATCTTGCGACGGAACCCTTGCGGGAGGGTGCGCTGGCGTACGC
>JAAIGG010019454.1_pt1 | contig 16220 bp, 34 predicted proteins | sample 6487391 | NCBI WGS metagenome assembly JAAIGG01 (sample SAMN13974130, study PRJNA590717) | phyllosphere metagenome | biome: asymptomatic weeds; feature: pooled weeds collected from a community garden; material: weeds; isolation source: pooled asymptomatic leaves from various weed species from...
ATCATCGAAGGCTGCGCCAGCATCAGGTCGATGGCCTTGGCGGTGTCGAGGTCGGCCTTCTGGGCGTCGTCGAGCTTGCGGAAGGTGGTGCCGGCGCGATTGAGCACCTTGTCCCAGCCATGCTCCGCGCACCAGGCCGCCAGCCGCTCGCGGTCGATGCCGCTCTGCTTGTAGTCATGGAAGTGGTAGGCCTGGCCGTGCTCGTCGAGCCACAGGCGGGCCTTCTTCATGGTGTCACAGGCCTTGATGCCGTAGAGGCTCAGACTGTAGGTTTCACGCGGCATAGAGGACTTCTCCAAAACCTCTCCAAAATCTCTCCAAAACTATTATGCCACGCTGACCCACTCGGCGCCCCGGCTGTCCCGGTAGATCGCGGTGGTTTTCGACGACTTGTGTCCCAGCAATGCCTGGGCACTCCGGCCCTCGGCTTCATGCAGGCGCGCCGCCAGTGACCGCTGCTCGTGGAAGGTGGGCGGGGAGTCGCCGAACGTGATGCCAGCCTTGGCCGCCGCACGGTCCCGCGCTTCCGCGAAGGCCTTCGACAAGGTGTCCAGCATCAGCGGATCACCAGGCTTGGCCGCGCTGACCCGCTTCGAGTGGTGGATCAGGGTCTTTGCCAGCACCCGATCCCGGCACGAGCGGATCACCTCGCCCAGGTCCAGGCCCAGGCACTCCAGCCGGATCTCGGTGCTCAGCCTGAGCCGCATCCCTGTCTTCGACTGCTCGACCTGCAGCGCGCCGTCCACCACGTCCCGGAACTGCATGCGCGCCAGGTCATCCCGCCGCTGCCCAGTCAGCACCGCCAGCTCCATGGCTCGCTTCAGCCATGGCTGCCTGGCCTCCTCATAGATCAGCCGCCAGGTCTCCAGCGTGAGCCGCTGGCGCTGAATCGTCACCCGAGCCGCCTTCGTCACGTCGACGGGGTTGTCCTTCCGCCAGCCGGCGGCGATCGCCTCATTGAAGACGTCCCGCAGCAGCGAGCGCATTGCCCTGGCCATCTGCGCCTTCCCGGCCTCGGCCATCTCCTTGAGGTAGGAGGCCACGGCGAAGGTCGAGATCTCGCCGATATCCTGATCCCCGAAGCGCTTCACCAGGTTGGCCAGCCGCATCCGCACGTTGCGCACGGACGACGGCGCCAGCCCCTTCTTCTCATAGTCCTTCTGATACTGCTCGATCCACGACGCGAACGGCCGCCGCGGCGCTGAGGCGATCCGCTCCGCCAGGCTGGGCAGGGCCCGGCCCATCAGGTCGAGGTTCTGGGTGTGGGCTTCCATGATGGCGGCCTGCTTGTCGGTGCCCAGGCCGAAGGTCCGGCCGGACACCGGGTCGCGATAGCTGTAGTAGGTGACCCCGTTGCGGGCGTCGAGCTTGCGGTAGAGGTTGGGCGGGAGGTCTTTCGATCCGGTGTTACGCGGCCTTGCTGCCATGGCGTTTCTCCGTCACTCGGGCCCGCAGCGATCCGGGCTTGATGTACTGGGCATCCGGATCGACATAGTAGCTCCGGCCGTGCTTCACCGGCGCCGGGAAGATCCGGCCCTCGCGTGCCCATTTACGCAGGGTGTTCAGGGCAGGCTGCGGGTCGAAGTTCGTCTCGCCCCACTTCTCCAGGGTCATCTTGGGCATGGTGCCTCCGGTGCTTCGTGACTGTGCGGCTTATCAGGTGAGCCGATTGCGGGTGCTATTCGGCTCATGGCATGACCCTGCCGATCTCGGCGGCGGCGCGGACGATGGCCCGGCGCGTGGACTCTAGACTTTCACCGTGGTCGACTATCTCGGTGATCTCCTCATCCAGGTCGCCTGAATAGACATCTACCGAGCATCCATGGATGCAAACGTCTAGGTTTAGGTTGACTGCCAGGCGCAGCGCGTCGCCGTCGTCGGTGAGCGGGTTCCATGGATCAAAGCCGCAAGGGTTGCCTGGCTCTACTTCGATTCCAAAGGTAGGCCCGCAATGTAAAGTGTCGTCATACCATCGCACGACATACCCCGCTGCCTTCGCCGCCAGCTTCAGCAATTCACGATCATCCATCACGCAACCCCCCGCAACGTCGGCGGCTCTCGCCGCTTTCTCCCCGGCTTGGCTTTATGGTGCTGGCCGTCCACGTACTCGCGCAGGAACTTGCGCACATCCTCCCTCAGCCAGGCGTGCTTGCCCGCGATCTTCGTTCCCTTCGGCAGCCACTCAACGCCCCGGCGAATCCCTTCCCTGATAGAAGCCTCGGTCTTGCCCAGCATTTTTGCCAGGCCGGCCAGGTAGATCACTTCGCTTTCTTCGCTCATCACTTCTCTCCCATGGCCTTGGCGATCGCTCGCCGCGCTTTGCCCATGATGTGTTCGTACTGCACCGGGCTGCACTCCAAGGCGCACAACGCGTCTTTCAGAGCATCCAGCAACTCAGCGTTGTTAGCCGACAACTCCCGCGCCTCGACCACCCGGCTCCAGCCTTCCTCGCAGCCGTGACCGGTGCGTGGCATGTGCTGCTCGATCAGGTGCTCGTAGTTCTGACGCCAGCGCTGGTTCTCCGCCTTGAGCTGGTCGATGTCACCCTCTGCCGCCCGAAGGCAGCCACGTATGCAGCTGAGGGTGTCCTCGCTGACTTCGAACCGGCATTCGATGGTGTGCTTGGCAGACTTCAGCTCTTGGTTATCTGCCTGCAGGCGCTCGATCTCATCCAGTAGCCCGCGCACCACCTTCGGCTGCACCGCCACGATGTAGCTGGCGTCCCAGTCGTTCGGCCAGTGCGAGAGGTAGCCTGTCTCGGGATGTCGGGTTGCTGGTCCCATGGCCTCGCCATGAGTAATGAAAATGCTGCTGAAAGGATTGTGTGCTACCAGCTGTCGTCCATGGCTATCGATCCACCAGTCGCCCGGTGTGGCCTTGTCGCAGAGTTCGCGCAGATTATTGCGGCCGGCCTCGGTTAATTTTTCAGACATGACAGTCCTCATCCCGCGCCAGGGCGCAGGTTCAATGGGGTAGGGGAATCAGGCGGACTTGCGAGAGCGGCGTTTGGCGCTGATGCGGGCAAAGGCCTTGCGGGCGCCGTCCTGGATGCGTTCGAGGTTGGCGTCGCGGTTGTCGATTTCGACGTAGGGCCAGAGCACTGCTTTCTCCACTGGCCAGTTGCTGCCGTGGACCCGGTGTCGGACGGTGCTCAGGGGCACAGAAGCGAATCGCTCGGTGAGCTCTCGAAGGGAGCCGCGGACACCGTTCACCTCATAGCTGCGGTACCGCTCTGAACGCTCTCGCTGCCGGCCTGCGCCGTAGCGCTGAACGAAGTCTGCCTGAAGCCCTCGATCTTCCAGAGCCTTTCGCAAAGAGGTGCCACTAGTGCCAAGATACTGTGCAGCCTGGTGCAGGGTGTGGGTCTTGGACAACCTGATCGCTGCCGATGCCAGTGTTTCACCATGCTCCCGGAAGTATCGGAGCGCAGCGTCCTGGGGCTCGAACGGGTCGCCGTGACGCAGAAGGAGTTTCAGCAGAGCCTGGTAGGAGATACCCAGGATGCGCGCCGTATCTTTGCGCGAGAGGTCCTGGGCGGCGTACCGAGCCATGAGCTTATCGAAGGGCAGGCCGTGTGCCTGCTCCAGGTCTTTCCGAATGGACATAGGTCACCTCAGCTGGCGTGACGGTGTGCGTTCATCTGCTGGCGGATCTTCGAGCAGCGGTCATGCCACGCCGGACCCTGGCCCCGGTTACGAGGCTTGCCGCAGATGTCGCAGATGGATGTGGAGTGCTGGAAGGAGAAGCGGGACATGGAGCCTTTCATGGCTCGGTCTCCGATAGCTTATCTATCTGCTCCAAGCGCGCCACCATCTCCTCGGATCGGGCGATGAACTCCTCGGTGGTGGTCACTGGCATGGGTACGAACAGGATGCCGAAGCCGGCCAGGTCGTGAACCAAGTCCAGCATCTGGCGCATCTGAGCAGGGGTTGTTCGCGTCATACTTCACCTCCATCACACTGGACGCTGATGGCTTCCTGATGGAGCAGCACTTCGCGCATGTACTCCAGCGCTTCCTTGACCTGCCCCTCAGCCTCAAACACCTCGATAGCTTGAGCGCAGGCTCCAGTTGCCCTGGCCGCCGCATCAGTGCTAACAGGGAAAGACGGCTCCGGCGCCCAATTCATGACCTTGTACTTGAGGAATTCGCCGATGCGTGCTGCGACCTTGCAGTGCTCCTTGTCGACGCCATAGGTCGTGACGTGCTCGCCGTGCGGGTCAGGGTTTTCGCCCACCTTCCGGCCGATGACGACCACTTGGTCGTAGCCGTAGAGCTTGGCTATATGCTGGGCCGCTGTGATCGGGATTGGCTTCACACCTCACCCCCTTCGCCGGCCTGGGCGCGCATGGCGGCGTCGATGCGGCGCACCGGCATCAGTCCAGCGTGCCACCCCCAGCCAATGCCAATTTGCGGGCCATCGCTCATGGGCTGCCAGGTGGTGCAGTCGTCCCGCAGCAGCTCGTCCGTCGCCTGGATGACCTCGCCCACACGCAGCAGACGGTACTGCGCCGCCTCATCCCCATGCACGACTGGCTCTGACTCGCCATGGTGGAACTGATCGACGTGATTCCCGCACTCACCAGTAGAGTCGAAACGCTTCTGGCAAAAGCGGCATGTGCGGCCATCACCCTCATGCGCGGCGGCAGGCGGGGCGATCGCATCCTCGCCGGCCTTGGTCATCATCCACCGCGCCGGGCTGCGCTGGATGCGCTCCAGCAGGCCAAGCTGAGTCAGCAGGTCGAAGCGGTCACGGCCCAGGTCAACATCCTGGCCATCTTCGACGCACTCGGCGAAGCGGCGCAGGTCCGCCAGGATCTCTTCCACGAAGGGCAGGTTACTCATGATCAGCACCTCGCACGGCGTTCAGGCGCTTGGCCTCGGATACCCCATCAGCAAACCCCTGGTTGTAGAGGTTTTCAGCCGGGTGAAGCGCAACAGGGTCAACCCATTCGGCGGGTTGGTTGGCTCGCTCAGCCTGAACGATGGCTTCGGCTTCGCGTGCGGCTTTGTCGAGACCGTGTTGGGCCTGGTAATGGCCGCCGTCGCGATGGATGATGGCGAGGAGATCAGATACGGCGGCGGGCTGGGTGGCGAGGGCGGCGCGGCCTTCGACGCGATCCCTGATAGCCGCCCAGGTCGTCTCGTACTCCGGCCAATCGCTTTCGACGATCAGGCATTCGCGTTTGGGCAAATGCTTGGAGAGCTGGAAGAGCGCGACGCCCAAGGACTCTCGAACTTCAAGTGGTACGGCTCCCAAGTCCTTCCGCTTGATGACGATGTAGCGGTCCTCGCGCTGGAACTCGCCGGGCTGCGCGCCCTGGGCTACTTCATGCGACTTTTCCATAGTTCTCGTACCTTTCGATGAGTGCGCGAGCAATGCGCGGATCGGATTCTTTGGATGCCAGGTATCTGGCCTGGTGAAGCTTGAAGTCGAGCCACGCGGTATGGGCGTCATCTGCCGCCCTATAGCAACCGAGGTGGGTCAGCTTTCCGGTGACCACGCACCTGCACCGCGCCCTGAACCTGCCGGATCGTTTATCCAGGTCGACGCCGATCGGCCATTCACCGCGAGCCGCGGTGTTCTCGGTCAGGAAAGAGTTGAGCCTGGATGTGATGAACAGGCATGTGGTTGGGCTGTAGATCTTGCTCGGGCCTGCCAGCAAGTCCTTGTCGAGTTCCTTGTCCAGCCAGTCCTGCGTGACCATCCAGCGCCTGAATGCCATGAAGGAGTGCCACTCAACAGCAACTGAGCACCCGAAATAGCTCGGGTACTGCCGCTGATATGCCTCGCTGTAGCAACGCTGCATCATGTGCTTCCATCGCTGGAAGAAGGGGCAGGCCCAACCGACTGTCTGGCGTCGCCGTTCTCCCTTGCCGCTGATGGTTACCTTCACCTCTACGGTGTAGTCGGCATCGTTGATCCCGATGCCATAGACAAGCCTCCGGCCTTGCGCCGGATCTTTCAGCACAGTGCTCATGATCAATACTCTGTCGGTACGCCAGATGGCGTGAGGGGAAGGTCAGGCTGCTTGCGTGCTCTCAACGTGCTGCCAAGCGCCCGTGACGTCGTATATATGCGCCGCCTGCTCCTCGCTGATGGAGACGCCGCAGGGGTTGGCTATCCAGGCGCTGCCGACGATGTGGCGCCGGTTGCAGGTGTCCATAAGGGCCCGGTAGTGCGCCTCGATCACCTCGGTGAGCTGGCCGGCCAGGTGGATGCCTGGTGTCGCGATCTCGCTGGACTTGATGTAGTGCAGGCCGTTCTGGTCGATGCAGAAGGCGCTGAAGTAGATGACCCAGCGGTGGGCGATGTCGCAGACGGCGTTGGCCAGGGCCACGCCGTGACGGATCGGCTTGCCGGTCTTGAGGTGCACCAGGAACTGGCCGCCGTGGGGATCGATGTTGATCACCCCAACGTAGTTGCTGCTCAGCAGCGCCCGGCTGGCGCGCTCAACCCGCGCGCGAGTGTTGTTCGGCTTGCGCTTGCTCATGGGGAGCCTCCAGCGTCTGCAGCAGGTCGGCGAAGGTGGCAGCGTGCTGATCGGCTGCGCGCTTCTTGGATCGGGACTCAGCAGCGATACCCCGCACCCGGGGCGCGCCGCTGTTGAACTCGGGCGCCCGGGTCAGCTCCCGCGGTGCCAGGTAGGGGAGGGTGGCGATGCTGCCGCCGGCGGCCAGGTACTGCTCGACGGCCTGGCCCAGGCTGGCGCGCTGCGGCTCCCGCGCCCGGATGTCGTGCACGAAGTCGGGGATCATGCGGATAGCTCCCCTTCGATACGAATCAGGTTGTCCGCGGTGCGGCGCGGCGGCACCTTCTGCTTGGCTTTGTCGTACCAGTGGATCCACTTGCCACGTCCACGACGCTCGGAGTGCTCTGGCCAGCAATCGAAGCCCAGCATGCGGGCACGCGAAATCACTGCCGCCGGGCTACGCCCGATGATAGGTAGGGTGATCATGATGATGGTCTCGGGATGGCGCCGAGCGGCGCGGGGGAATGGATGCCGGCTTCAGGGTTGAACCGTGGCCGGCGGCGATGCAGTGCCAGTGCCTGTTGTGTGCTAACTGGCGCGACTCCGTCTTCTGCATCGGAAAGGTGTGGCCGGAGCTGATCCCGGCATGGAGTTGTTTAGGGGCTTGCGCGACGGTTAGAGATTCGCCAACTTCCGGCCCTTGCTGCGCATCAGCCTGCGCATTCACACCTTTCCGATGCAGCCTGGCGAACCAGGCGATCGGTGATGCCTCGTGACGTGAGGCGAACGGCCTGGCCCTCGGCGAGATGCAGTAGGGACCGATACCAGGCTGCCGGTGATGCACTCCGCCGGCTGGCGCCCGAGATATCCGCCTAGGCGGCCCGCTCGGTCGGGTTTCTATGGATCAGGTGGTACCGGGGATGGAGACCAATTCGTTAAAACGTGACATGTCACGTTCTGCGATTCGGTCAGCAGCATGGATCAGCAGGGTCAGCACCTCGGCCCGCTGCTCGAAGCCGCCGGCGGCGCAGATTCGGTCCAGTGCTTCGGCGGTGCGCTGGTACATCTCGAACTGCATCACCTGGTGGCCCAGGGCGGCCAGGCGCTCGGCTTCGCGCTCTCGCTGGTCCGCCTTTCGCTCCTTGGCGCTCTTGGCCATCGTCAGTCCTCCTTCTTGCCGGTACCGACCAGCAGGACAGCCAGCAGCAGGGCGACGATCACCAGATCGCTGACCATCGACATGATCCGGCTCGCGGAATCGACCAGCACCACGCCGCCGGCCAGCCCGAAGGCTGCGATCCGGCGGGCGCGGTTGGTCATGTTCTTGAACCAACCGCGCATGGCGTCAGGCCTCGATGCCGTAGTCTTGAACGCGCAGGCCCAGCTCGCGGCCTACCTCGGCCAGCACCTTCAGCTCGGCCGGCTCGATCTCGCCGTCAGCCTCGGCGACGGTGATCATGTTGACGAACACCTCCTCGGCGTCGCTGGCGTTGTTCTTGATGTCGCGGATTTCGCGCAGGATATTCATGCGGCCAACGCGGAAGCCGGCCTGCAGCTGCTCGGTGAAGCGGGAGACCGTGGTGGTGATCTCACCGCCGAAGTGCTCCAGGTTCTTGTTCGAGCGCAGCAGCTGCTCGATCTTGTCGCTTTCGGACTTCTCGATCTCGCCGTCGGCGGCGGCCACCAGCAGGCAACCGCCCACCACCGCCTGCATCAGGTCCCGGTTCTCGACGCGCTTCAGCTCGACCTTAGCGGCGCCGACCTTCTTACCGAATATTTTTCCGAACATGGGGTATCTCCAGTGTGTGAGGGCTCAACGCATCGCCCTCTCGGAAGGCGATCCGGTGAGGGCCGGCGAACCGGCCAGGGTCAGGCGTAGATTTCGGGGGCTTCTGCGCGGCGCATCATTCGCACCTGGGCGGTGCGGCGCTCCGGCGCGCGGCGGTCGCGGCGCATCGGGTCTTCATCGAGGGCGGCATGGGCAACCACCAGGGCGGCCAGCATCATGCAGAGCGGGCTGATGATCTGGCGCTTCATGGCCTCGGCTACCAGCTGCGTAGCGCGGTTGACGCCAAGCTTGTACATCGCACTGGTCTGGCGCTTGCGCACCCCGTCGATGCTGATCTTCATGTCCCGAGCCAATTGCTTTTGGGTGAAGCCCGAGGCCAGGCCCATGATGCACTGCAGTTCTCGGGGAGCCAGGCCCATGCCTAGGCGTCCTTGCCATTGCCCGAATTCGATCACGGTGTGGATCCTTACGCCGCGACGGCGTGGTACTGGTGCTGGTTGAGGAGGTCTTCGAAGCCCGCCAGCGTGCGCTGGAAGTAGAGCTTCAGGCCGGGGGTGGAGGCCTGCTGCATCTCGCGCCGGTACATGACGACGAGATCTTCAACGTGCGGCAGGATGTTCAGGTGGAGGGTGGCTGGCGTGGCCGCTTCGATCTGGGCGCGCAGCCAGGCGACGTAGTGCTGGTTCATGACGAGCTCCTCAGAACCTGTATGCCTCGGGCGGTGCCAGGTATCAGCTTCACGTAGCCTTTCTTTTCTAGAGCCACCAGGTGCTCCTGCGGCCCGTTGTGCGAGGCCATCCCAAGCACCTCGGCCAGCTCTGCCCGGGTAGGTGGGTAGAGGTTCTCGTGCATGAAGGCCTCAACGGCCAACAGCACCTTCCGTTGGCCCTCTGTCAGATCGTTGGCCATGTCGGCCTCCTGTTCGGAATGCTCAGTCTTCGTCAGCCTCTTCCGGCATCTCAACGCTTTCGTAGCCCTGCTCAAACACCTCTTGGGCGGCTGCATCTATTGCGAGGTGAATGCCAGTGGCGCCCTGCTCGTCCTCGCGCATCAATTCGGCGACCAGGTCTTGGAGAAACTGGTCCTGGTCGACGATCTTGGCGGGATCGCCTTCAACAGTGATCGGCCAGGTATCTGCGGCGGTGATGCCCCGGACCAGGCAGCGGACGCCGATTCGAATGACGAGCTGGTCGTCTTCAATAGCGGCTTCCAGGATCTTGTCGGTGTTCTCGGTCATTGCGGTGTCCTCGGTTGTTTTCCCGGCTGGCCCTGTCTCCAAGGCCAGCGAGGAAAACTGCTATGCCGGTGTTACGCGCCACCGCCGGCTGGGCGACTACTTGTTCGGGGGATCTGAGATCCCAACAGCCACCCACGCTGGTATGCCGGTGGCTCTCCATTTCGGTGCTTTACGCTGCACACCTTGGGTGAGGCGTCCCATCTCAAGAGGTTGGCTTTAAGCCCTGGGTCTCCTGATCGCTACCCGGGGCGGCTTGCGCTGCCGATGGGTTAAATATGTACCATAGGTTCAATATCGGTCAAGTACCAAAAGTACAGATTTTTCGTGGGCTTGAAAAAGCCCGCTCGGCGGCGGGCTCTCGGTGACCGGTGGATCAGTCCTTCGTGACGGTCCAGAAGATCTGGACACTGCCATCATCGCGGTGAGCGATAGTCACGTTGTCGTGCTCGGTGAGCTCGGCCAGGAGTTCTTCCCAGTCCGCATCGTCATCGCCAGGCATCCGCTCCAGCAGGGCCGACTTCTCCTTCTGCGCCTTGGGTGAGGCGATGGTCCGCTGCACTCGGTCGCGCATCGCCTGGCGCCTGGTCTGGGCAAGGGAAGGGGTGGCTTTCTCAGCGGCTGGCTTGGCTGTGACTGTGGGCATGGGTTACCTCCTTACTTTGATACTGTTCAAATATACAGTATGCGACCGAAGTCGCAGCGGCAAGTTTCCAGGCACAAAAAAGCCCGCGACGGTGGCGGGCTTATTGGCTACTTGGAGGTAGCGAGTTCGTAGAAGCGTTTTTTGTTCACGCCGGCCTGGGCTGCCATCCACTTGATCAGGTCCTGCCCGTAAGGTTGCTTGGGCTTATCGACCGTGACCTTTCTGAAGGCCGCGTTCTCATCGATCGGCACCCACTGCTCGTGAGACGTGCCGTCATGATCTCGCTTTTTGAATCCCAGTTTTTTGAGTGCTGTGATCACTTGCTCATACGTGAGCGGATGGTGTCTCCCGCCCATTATGCAACTGCCGGACGCTCCACAAGGATCGGGACAGGCTCAAGGAAGGTGCGGGCACAGTGCTGATAGCCAGCGCCAACACGCTCTTTCAGGCGTGCGAGAGTGTACCGCCAGCGTAGGCTAAAAGGCGCCTTACGGGTTAGCAGGGCGCCAGCATGCTTGCGGTCGATGGTGAGCGCCTCGAAAACGTACGAGCGGATCTGCTCTTCAAGGTGCAGCTTAGCCTCTTCGAAATCATCTCCCTGAGCGGCCAGGGTGAACCGTGGGCACACGGCGATCCAGAATCCATCTTTCTGTTCGGCGTAACAGCGGATGGTGATATCGAATTTGGACATGGTTTGTCTCCGGAAGCGGGTCATACCTGACCTGAGGCGCTCAATTGGAATCGGCCAATGAGCGTATCGGCTGACTATCTGGGATCTTCAGCCCGACCTTTCAAGCCAATCCTGGCCTTTCTAGGTCAAAACGGTAGCAGATGCTAAACAACAGATCGTGACATGTCACGTTAAGTTCGATGAAGTGAACATCCGGTTCGATCCGCTCTACGACGTGATTTTGACAGGCTCACTGCTGCATCACAGATTCGCTGTCACAAAGCCGTTTCGGCTCAGATCAGGGCAGCGGCCCTAAGCATAGTCGCAGAGAAGAGGCCTGCCAGGCCCATCGTCATCACTATCGCAACAGCCCCAAGCACCTTTGCTTACTTCCTGGATATCTCGTCCATGAGCCCCTCCTGGGCTTGCTGTCAGACCTTCTCTAGCTTGGCGATCACCACGCCCTGGATCACCGCGTCGCCGTCGATCTGGAAGAACGGCTCCGGCCAGGCCGGGTTGATCGCCTTCAGGTACTTGTGCGAACCCTCGATCACCAGTTGCTTGAAGCTAGCCTCCTGCTCGTCCACCAGCTTCACCACGACGAAGCTGCGGTTGATCGCCTCGACCTCTGGGTCCACATAGATGACGTCGCCTTCACTGAACGACTTGCCACCATGGGGGTTGAACATCGAGTCGCCGCGCACGCGCAGCGCAAACGTCCAGGTGCTGTGAGGGACGGGGCAGGGTAGGTATTCCTCGGCCATACCGGGAGCGTAGGCCTCTGTGGCTTCCTGGAAAGATCCGGCCTGCACCCAGCTGATCAGCGGGATGTTTCCGCGATTGGCTGGCGCTGGCTCGGTGTTGGGCGTCTCTCGAATGCCCGCAGCGATGCTGTGGCGTTGCAAGCCCTCACCATACTCCAGCCACTCGCGGCGCACGCCCAGCTCGTCGGCCAGCTTCAGCAGCTTCTCCGACCCGGGTACCGCTTCGCCGTTGAGCCATTTGCTGGCCGCTTTCGCTGTCACGCCGGTAGCTTTCGCCAGGCGAGCGCCTGCACCCCAGTCCTGCCAGCCGGCAGCCGAGATCGCTTTCTTCAGGCGTTGAGCGAAGCCTGATCGCAAATCCGATGAATGAACCATGAGTTCAATAATCTCACGGCTTGCCTGTACTTTCAGTTCCATCTTAATATGTACTCCGGGTACAAATTTAAGTCGCAGGAGAAGCCATGAGCTTGCTCAGAGAGGCGGTTGATGCCGCAGGTGGAGTCGAGAAAGCGGCCGCGCTTTGCGGCGTCAGTCCTCGGGCTGTTTACAAGTGGCTGAAGGCTGGAAGCCTGCCCCGCACCGATTACACCGGCGAGACCCGCTATGCCTCGCTGCTGGCTGGTGCATCGGAAGGTCGGGTGGCCGCCAACGTCCTGTTGGCTGAGACCTCTCCGGGTCGGGCCGCCTGACCATGGAACCCATTATCCGCGTAATGGCATTGCGCCATAAGTCACGTGGAATGGCTGTGATTCCGTCCAGTACGCGAATCGCAGGCAAGAAAAAGCCGGGTGGCAGCCCGGCTTCGATACAGCAGTAACAACATCTGGAGTGATCCGAGTATGAACGACCTGAGCATTACCGGCAACACCCTGACCATGAGCAGCCGCGAGATCGCGGAGCTCACCGGCCGTCGCCATGACAATGTCATGCGCGTTTGCCGAGACCTGAAGGCTTCCGGGGTAACCCCTCAGATTGAGGAGTCTCCCTTCGACCATTTGGGCAACACCTACTTCGAGTTTCGGCTGAGTAAGCGTGACAGCCTGGTCCTCGTGGCGCGTCTTTCCCCTGAGTTCACCGCGAAGGTAGTCGACCGCTGGCTCGCCCTGGAGCAGCAGGCGCAGACCGGCTTGCCGCAGACCTTCGCCGAGGCCCTGCGCCTGGCAGCAGACCAGGCTGAGCGCATCGAGCAGCAGCAGGCCCAAATCGCGGCAGCAGCCCCGAAGGTCGCCTTCGTCGAGCAGTACGTGGAAGGCACTGGCCTGAAGGGTTTCCGCCAGGTCTGCAAGCTCCTCGGCGCCAACGAGAACGAATTCCGCCTGTTCCTGGCCGATGCCCACGTCTGGTACCGCCTGGGCGGTGAGTGGGTCCCCTACGCCGAGCACATCGCCGCTGGCCGCTTCCACGTCAAGACCGGTCAAGCCGGCAACGGCCACAACTTCAACGCCGCCAAGTTCACCCCCAAAGGCATCGAGTGGATCGCCGGGAAGTGGGCTGCCTACAAGCTTCAAGGTGCCGCATGAGCGTTCAAGCTATGTCCTGGGCCATGCAGATGCCCAAGTCCACCCTGGGCGATGCCTCCGCCCGCCACGTGCTGCTGTGCCTAGCCAACTACGCCGGCCAGGACGGTCGTGGTGCTTTCCCGTCTGCTGAGCAGCTGGCAGAAGACACCGGCCTGTCCGAGCGGACCGTTCGCTACAAGCTGGATCTGCTGGAAGAGATGGGCCTGATCACCCGCGGCAACCAGGCGATCGCCGCTGCCTACATCGGCCGGAAAGACCGCATCACCAACGTCTACGACCTCCAGCTGAAACGGGGTGCAGTGGCTGCACCCGGTGAAGGAACGGGGTGCAGTTCACAACAGCACGGGGTGCAAACCACGACAGAACGGGGTGCAGCCGTTGCACCCAATACGTCACTGAACCAAGAACAGAACCAAGAGCAAGGCCGCGAGGGCGCGGCGAGCGCATCCGCTGAGGCTGGTTCGAACGACCCCGAGGCCACCCCTGATCAACCCCGGAGCCGCGCCAAGGGTTTCAGCCTGGCCGACATGCAGGCCCTGACCGACACCGCCGGCATCGCTATCGCCGCTGACGTCGCCCAGGACTACCTGGCCCACCGCCGCGGCATCAAGGCTCCGCTCAACGCCACGATCTGGAAAACAACCCTGATCGAGCTGGCCAAGCTTGCCCCGCACGGCATCACCGCCGACCAGGCGCTGGCCGAAGCCATGGCAGCCGGCTGGCGTGGCCTGAAATCCGAATGGCTGGTGAACCGCCTGAAGCGCCAGCAGGGCCCGGGCGCCGGCCCGAACGACGATGACACCAGCTGGGCAAACAACCTGGACGAGGATCTGTGATGCGCAACGCCACCGACATCGTGAAGCACGTGGACTTCAGCCAGGCGCGCCCGGCAGTCCAGCAGCAGCCGGCCAGCATCGACGAGGGCACCGCCCAGGTCGTCAACGCGCTGTTCAACGAGCTGAAGTCCATCTTCCCCGCCTGGAAGCAGGCCTGGCCGGACGACGAAGCCCTGAAGCGCGCCAAGCGCTCCTGGATCAAGGGCCTGATGGCCGCCGGCATCCACTCGTTGGAGCAGATCCGCTTCGGCCTGATGACCTGCCGGGCCAGCGGCCAGGACTTCGCGCCAAGCGTCGGCAAGTTCGTGGAGTGGTGCCAGCCCACCGCCGAGCAGCTGGGCCTACCGCCGGTGGAGAAGGCCTTCCAGGAGGCCGCCCGGAACTCGCATCCGGCGGTAGGGCAGGGCGCCCGCTGGAGCCATCCGGCCGTGCACCACGCCGCCATGGAGTCCGGGCTGAGCAACCTGTTCCGCCTGAACGAAGACGCCGGCCGGAAGCTGTTCGAGCGCAACTACTCGATCGCCTGCCGCATGGTCGCCGCCGGTCAGCCGCTGCGCGAGATCCCCAAGGCGCTGCCCGCCGAGGTTTCCACGCCGGCCAAGCCCGAAACCGTCCAGTCCGAACTGGCCAAGATGCGCGCCGCGCTGGGCCGCCGCTCGTGAAGGCCTGCTGGATGGTCCTGCTCCCCAATCGCGCGCCCTTCGCAATGGTCGGCGCCCAAATCAACCGCGACGAGGCCTTGGTCTGCGCTCGCATCATCTGGCCGGAGGCCGACGTAGCATGATGTTCACCGAGCAAGAGGTGCTGGAAGAGCGCCGCCTGGCCTATGACCAGGGCTTCAACCGCGGCTCTGGCATGGATCCCAAGGTCCAGCACACCGAGGCCTACATCCACTTCCGCGAGCAGGAGCTGGCCCAGTCGGTGAAGCGCGAGCGAAAGGCGCCGGCACCGTGCCGCCCGATGGGCGACTTCCTGGGCGATGGCGAGGGCCGTGGACTATGAGCCCCTTCATCATCACCGGCCTGCTGCTGGCCCTGGCCACCGCCGGCCAGATCGCTATCAGCCACCGCCGCAGCGCCCATCGCCGTGCAACCGCCCAGGCCTATCGGTCGGGAGCTGCCCAATGAGCCGCGCCCAGTCCAAGAAGCTCCGCGACAGCGCCCGTGGCCAGGAATGCACCCTGCGCATCCCGGGCGTCTGCAACTTCAACCCGGAGACCACGGTGCTGGCTCACGTTGCCTGCGGCCAGAAGGGCATGGGCCTGAAGAGCCCGGACAACATGGCCGTGTTCGCCTGCAGCGCCTGTCATGACCGCCTCGATATGCGTTCCAGCGCCGGCGAGCTGGATGCCCGCGACGTGCTGCGGGCGCTGGGCGAGACCCAGGCTATCTGGATCAGCCTGGGTCTGATGACTATCAAAGGGGCCGCCTGATGAGCCGCTACGCAGTACACTAGCAGAACCTCATCGGCCGCGACTTCGTTGTTGGCGACATTCATGGCTGCTTCTCTCGCCTGGGGCAGATGCTCGACGGCATTGGCTTCGACGAGAGCAAGGACCGCCTCTTCAGCGTTGGCGATCTCGTTGACCGTGGCCCGGAGAGCGATCAGTGCCTGGCTTGGCTGAATAAGCCTTGGTTCCATGCGATCCGGGGCAACCATGAGGAGATGATCGTTGAGGCCTACCTGCGAGGGGGTGACAAAGACATCTCTTTCGCCAATGGTGGTGCTTGGATCTACGGCCTGCCCGATGTCGAGGCCCAGTGCTATGCCGCGCTGTTCGATGACCTTCCGTTCGCTATGGAAGTGACCGCGGGCAATCTGCGGTTCGGACTGGTGCACGCTGAGTGCCCTATGGGCGACTGGGACTGGTTCAAGGCTGCCCTGGAGCAGCCGGCGGACGGCAGCATGGCCGCTGCGAGCTTGGAGGCTGCTGCGCTATGGGCGAGGACTCGCATCAGTCATGAAGACAGAAGCAAGATCTCCGGCGCCGACTTCGTGGTCGTCGGGCATACGCCCCAGGAACATCCTCGGTGCTTGGGGAATGTGATCTACCTGGACACAGGTGCGTGCTTTGGCCGTCCGCTATCAATGCTCTGCCTCAACACGATGACCCTCTACGCTGAATCGAGGGTGAACGCATGACAGCCGTCCTGAAGCCCTGGGCCACTCCGCCGCACGACGCCGCGGTATCGCCGAGCCAGCTCGCTGCCCTCCAGCGCCTGACCGATCAGGGTTACCTGGCCATCGTCTGCCGTGGCGTGCACGACGCCCGCGAGCACCTGACCGCCTA
>JAAIGG010074532.1_pt1 | contig 16218 bp, 15 predicted proteins | sample 6487391 | NCBI WGS metagenome assembly JAAIGG01 (sample SAMN13974130, study PRJNA590717) | phyllosphere metagenome | biome: asymptomatic weeds; feature: pooled weeds collected from a community garden; material: weeds; isolation source: pooled asymptomatic leaves from various weed species from...
AATACCTCTAACCCGACCGTCTTAATGACAGCCGGACTTTTGGCGCAAAAAGCGGTTTCACTGGGACTCCAGGCTAAGCCATGGGTCAAATCATCACTAGCACCCGGTTCTAAGGTTGTTACTGATTATCTAGCTGCTGCGGGTTTGACTCCTGCACTAAATCAGCTGGGTTTTGATTTGGTTGGCTATGGGTGTACGACCTGTATAGGTAATTCTGGTCCGCTCCTCAATGAAATTGAAGCTGAAATTAAACAGCATGACCTTACTGTCGGTGCTGTGTTGTCGGGAAACCGCAATTTTGAGGGGAGAATCCATCCATTAGTTAAAACCAACTGGTTGGCTTCACCGCCTTTGGTGGTTGCCTATGCGCTTGCGGGTAATCTAAATATTGACTTAAGCCAGCAACCACTGGGAAAAAGCAGTAGCGGTAATGATGTTTATCTCAAGGATATTTGGCCTTCGATTGAGGAGGTCGATAGCGCAGTTGCCAAGGTAACCGAGGAGATGTTCCACCAAGAATACGCACAGGTATTTGCTGGCACTGAACAATGGCAAGAGATTGCTGTCGACAATACACCATTATATGCTTGGCAACAGGACTCTACTTATATTCGACGCTCTCCATTTTTCGACTCTATGCAGACTGAACCTGAGGCACTCCAAGATATTCAGGGGGCGAGGATACTCGCCATGCTGGGGGATTCAGTAACCACTGATCATATTTCACCAGCCGGTGCAATCAAGGCAGATAGTCCCGCAGGTAAATATTTGCAACAGCATGGCGTGGCAGTACAAGATTTTAACTCTTATGGTGCGCGGCGCGGAAACCATGAAGTAATGATGCGGGGTACTTTTGCCAATATACGGATTCGTAATGAAATCGTACCTGGAACGGAAGGGGGGCTAACCCGCCATTTTCCGAGTGATGAAGTCTTAGCTATTTATGATGCCGCCGTGCGTTACCAAGCTGAGCAAACCCCTCTTGCCATTATAGCCGGTAAAGAGTATGGATCGGGTTCAAGTCGTGACTGGGCAGCGAAGGGCCCTCGCTTACAAGGTGTAAGGGTCGTGATTGCTGAATCTTTCGAGCGTATTCATCGCTCTAATTTGATTGGTATGGGGATTTTACCGCTGGAATTCAGCCAGGGTGAATCAAGGAAAACGTTACAACTTTCTGGGAGTGAGGCCATTGATATTACCGGACTTGCCCAGCTACAACCTGGACAGAAAATCACTATTACCTTGCATCGCCCTGATGGATCAAGCCAAGCCATTGTGACTAAGTGTCGCATTGATACCGAAACGGAATTAGCCTACTACCGTAATGATGGCATTTTACACTATGTCATTCGCAATATGCTAAGGGCAGGCTAATAAGATAAAAGCTGCATGGAGGCAGCTTTTATTAGCTATTTTGAGAGTAAATGCCCCAATTTAGCTGCTTTGGTATCGAGGTAGTGGCTATTTTTGGGGTTACGTCCTACTTCCAGCGGAACCCGCTTTGCAATTTTTATCCCCGCTTCGCTCAATACGTTGACCTTACGTGGATTATTGGTCAACAGACAAATTTTATCGACATTAAGCAGAGCGAGCATATCGGCACAAAGCGTAAAGTTACGCTCATCCGGTGCAAAACCGAGCGCTTGATTGGCCTCTACGGTATCGTAACCCTGATCTTGCAGCGCATAGGCACGAATCTTATTAATCAACCCGATACCACGCCCTTCTTGACGGTGATAGAGCAAGATGCCTCGACCTTCTTTAGCTATTGCCGCTAATGCTGCCTCAAGTTGGAAACCACAATCACAACGTAGGCTGAAAAGGGCATCTCCAGTGAGACACTCAGAGTGGATCCGAGCCAATACCGGCTCATCACCGCTAATATCGCCGAACACCAGTGCGACATGATCTTTGCCACTATTTTTTTCTTCGAAGCCGACCATCAAAAATTCCCCCCATTGGGTAGGGAGTTTGGCTTCCGCGACACGAATTAACTGCATTACAAACCTCAGTGTTTTTAATTTATACTCGGCATAACTGGGCGCATTGATATATTCTGCCATACTCTGGCCTTTATTATGTAATATCATTGAATAAATAGCATCTTAGGACACTACGCTCGCATGAATAGTATGAGTAAGCTTTGTGGTCGAATTTCTTTTGGAGCAGTTTTATTGCTTGTTCCGCCCCTCATTGTGCTAGCAGCAGGGTGGCATTGGTTGCCAACGGCAGTGATCAGTGGGAAAGCATTACTTTATACGATGACACAAACCGTGTCTCGCCCTTGGGGTCTAGTCAGTAGTTTGCTGCTCTTTACGGGGCTTATATTCGCTATTTCACACCATATCAGTGTCAGCAAATGGCGATGGGCTCTCCTTGCAATAATTGTAGTGTGGGGAGGGCAAGGGATTAAATCGTTGTTGAAACCCTATTTTCAGGAGCCACGTCCTTACGTGGTCGCATTGATGGCTCAGGAACATCAGCAGGCTTCAGAATTCTATCGTTTAAGCAAAACACAGCGCAGCGAAGTTATACAGCAGCGTAGTGAAAATTGGCCATTGATTCCTGATTGGCAAAGGTCACACTGGCAACATGAGTTAGGCTATTCATTCCCCTCTGGACATAGCCTTTTTGTTAGTTGTTGGGTGCTGTTTTTTTATGCTGTCTTATCGCTACAACGTCGCTGGGGCTGTTTGCTTTTGGTTACGGCGTGGGCTTGGATGGTCATGTGGAGTCGCATGGCACTCGGTATGCATTGGCCCCAAGATGTTATTGCCTCAGTTATTATTGCTTGGGTATTCACCATGCTCTGTATGAACTGCTATTATGTTTACTTCATGCCAAAAGAAAGTGAAGAATAGGCCTAATTTGCTGTTTAAGATTGTAAATCTGGACTCAGCCCCCATAATATAAGGGATGTCAGGCACAATTGTCTGAGTAACAGGCCAATGAACGCTATCAACGATTCGAAAGGACGCCTAGTGAAACTAAAATATCTACTTATTTTTGTCGTTGTGTTATTTATTTTTATTGTCTCCTTTACTCTCGGAGCAAAAAATGAACAACTTGTTACCTTTAATTTTTTAGTGGCACAAGGTGACTTTAGACTCTCGAGTTTACTGGCTTCACTCTTTGGCATTGGTTTTATTCTTGGCTGGGTAATTTGTGGTATTTTCTGGTTAAAAGCCCGTGTTGCTTTAGCTCATGCAAAAAATAAAGTGAAAAAACTTGAACAGCAACTTAGCCAGTAACGTTGAGAGCATCACGGTAATCAGCTTACTGCATAGGATTTAAGAAGAATGCTCGAACTGTTGTTCCTACTACTACCTGTCGCGGCAGCGTACGGCTGGTATATGGGGCGAAGAAGTGCTCAACAAGGAAAGCAGCAGGAAGCTAACCGTCTGTCACGTGAATACGTCACTGGGGTCAACTTTCTTCTCTCTAATCAGCAAGACAAAGCCGTCGATCTGTTTTTAGATATGTTGAAAGAAGATAGCACTCATGTCGAAGCCCACCTTACGCTTGGAAACTTATTCCGCTCTCGAGGCGAGGTTGACCGTGCGATTCGTATCCATCAATCTTTGATGGAGAGCACCTCGCTCGATTATGACCAGCGTTTGTTAGCCATCCAACAACTCGGTCGAGATTATATGGCCGCAGGCTTATATGATCGTGCTGAAGATATGTTTAAGCAGCTTGTTGATGAGGTGGATTTCCGCGAGAGTGCGCTTAAGCAATTATTGACTATTTATCAAATGACCAGTGATTGGCAGCAAGCGATTGAAGTTGCTGAGAAATTAGCTCGTGTTTCCAAAACATCACAGGGCACAGCGATTGCTCATTTTTACTGTGAACTGGCGCTCCAGGCAATTGCCAGTGATGATCTCGATAAGGCTTTAGGGCTATTACGTAAAGGGGAGAGTGCTGATAAAAATTGCGCACGGGTCTCAATTATGTTTGGCCGTATTTGGACGGCTAAGCAGGAACCTGCTAAGGCCTTACAATCTTTGCAGAAGGTTCCCAAGCAAGATGGAGATATGATTAGTGAGGTTCTACCGACGATTAAAACCGCTTACCAAAGTCTGAATAATCTAGCGGGATGGCGTAGCTTTTTAGAAGAGTGTGTTGCACAACACCCTGGCAGTTTGGCCGAGCTTTATCTCGCTGAATTGATCGAAGAGCAGCAGGGACTGGAGTTGGCACAGCATTTCCTGGCGGAACAATTGGACACGACGCCAACATTGAATGGATTTTATCGATTAGTGGATTATTATCTCCAAGGTACGCAAGACGGCCGTGCTAAAGAGAGCCTTGCGGTATTAAGAGATATGGTTGGGGAACAGTTGCGGGCTAAGCCGCGTTATCGTTGCCAGAAATGTGGTTTCACCGCTCATGCCATTTACTGGCATTGTCCTTCTTGCAAAAGTTGGTCTACGGTTAAACCTATGCGCGGATTAGATTCTTAATAAAAAAAGCCGCACATTAGTTACAACATACCATTAGGTTTACTCATAATGATGGCACCTTACCTCTGTCGCTGTAAGGGTTTAGCAGGTAAAATAGCCGTGCAAATTTCATCTTTTGATGCCAAGGATTATTATGTCGGTCTCTTCGCCTATTATTGTTGCCCTCGATTTTAACAATATGCATTCTGCGTTATCGCTTGCTGATCAAATTGACCCGAAGCTTTGTCGGTTAAAAATCGGCAAAGAGATGTTTACTCGTTTTGGCCCTGAGATTGTTAATGCTCTGCATCAGCGTGGATTTGAATTATTCCTCGACCTAAAATTTCATGATATTCCGAACACTGTGGCAAAAGCCGTCATGTCGGCCGCCGACTTGGGAGTATGGATGGTTAATGTTCACGCCAGCGGTGGACAGCGTATGATGATCGCTGCCAAAGAAGCTTTACTTGCTTATGGCACTCAAGCACCAAAACTTATTGCTGTCACGGTGCTGACGAGTATGGATGATAGTGATTTAGCGGCGTTAGGTATTGATGTATCCGCTTCAGAACATGCCAGCCGATTAGCTGCATTGACCTTAGATTGTGGTCTGGATGGTGTAGTCTGTTCAGCGCAAGAAGCAGTGAGTTTTAAACAACGTTTTGGCTCTGCATTTCAATTAGTTACCCCAGGTATTCGACCTGTCGGAAGTGAGCAGGGCGATCAACGGAGAATTATGACGCCACCTGATGCGCTAAAAGCGGGCGTTGATTATATGGTGATCGGTCGTCCAATTACACAAGCCGTTAACCCAGCGGAAGCACTGTCAAACATCATTACTAGCATTGGTCAGTAATATGAAAAATGAAAATACTCTAGTCTACTCCACTGAAAGTGGGCGTATTATCCCTGAAAAAGAGGTGATTACCCGTCCTAAAGGGGATGGTATCGTTCGAATCCAGCGCCAAACCAGTGGGCGTAAGGGTAAAGGGGTCTCGCTTATCACTGGGCTCGATCTTGAAGATTCAGATTTAGCGAAACTCGCTGCCGAATTGAAAAAGAAATGTGGTTGTGGCGGAACCGTTATTGACGGGATAATCGAAATTCAAGGCGATAAACGTGATTTGCTAAAAACCTTACTGGAAACAAAAGGTTTTAAGGTGAAGCTTGCGGGCGGTTGAGTCTTTTTATGCCGGCTTACTGCCGGCATAAACATTCTTAGTGCCTTGCTTGGTGACCAATTACGCCACCCAATGCTGCCCCCCCGAGGGTTCCAAGACCACTACCGTTAGTCAACACCGATCCCCCTAGTGCTCCAATCCCAGCACCAATGGCAGTATTACGGTCTCTCTTCGACATATTTGAGCAACCACTTAATACGGTGACTAAAGTTAGGGCAACGATAGTTGTTATCATTTTTTTATTATAGTTCATGAAATCTCCTTGTTGACGATAACGAATATTGGTTATCGATTCAACGACCAGACGGCTTGTAAATTATCGTGAGTGCTCGGAAAGCGTAGAGGATAGTAGCGATCGCGTCGATTAATGCCAACGCGAAAACTCTTAAAGATATCAATCTTAAGAGAATAAGCCACCCAACTAGGTGGCTTAAGAATATTTAATTAACTGGGCGAGCAACCACTGAGCGGGTTTCCATGCGAACTTCAGCGATAGTGACTTCAATCAAATCGGTAACACGATAGCGCTCTTCACCTTTCACTAAGGCTGTACCGCTTTCTTGACTACAGACTAATTCGTCACGCACTGCATGGATGAAAGGTGCTGGGATAAAGGCTACCGCGCCAATTTCGGTTAGACGTACGCGCATACCACCACGACTAATATCAATGATTTCTGCGCTAAATTTATGGTCAGTACCGGCATAAGGTGCAAGATAACGGGCATAAAGCCAGTCACCGACATCACGCTCCGCCATCCGATGTTGGCGGCGACGTTCTGACATTCTTAAGGTCAGCGCTTCTTCAGGTTGCTGTGTTGCTTGATCGAGGATAACCGCTTTAATCAAACGATGGTTAACCATATCGCCGAATTTACGGATAGGAGAGGTCCAGGTCGCATAAGCCTCTAAGCCTAAGCCAAAGTGTGCACCAGCGGCGGTGCCGATTTCAGCAAAGGATTGGAAGCGACGAATACGGCTATCTAAATACTGAGTTGGCTCAGCATCGAGTTGACGGCGTAACTGTTTGAAACCCTCTAAGGTTGCAATCTCTTGAGGATTAACGGTGATGCCGTGGTTCGCCAGAATAGCGGCGGCTTGCTCGGCATTCTGCTCATCAAAACCACTATGCAAGTTGTAGATACCAAAACCGACATTATCACGTAAATATTCACCTGCGACGATGTTTGCGGTAATCATGGCTTCTTCGACCATCTTGTTGGCGGTACGACGTTGTTCAGTGATAATTTCTAACACTTCACCTTTCTCGCCCAACACAAAACGATAGTCTGGACGATCACGAAAGACTAAGGCGTTAGTTTTACGCCATTGGTGACGGGTGGTACAGAAATTATGTAACAGCGTGATTTGCTCAGCGATAGCTTCGCTTTCAGGCTGCCATTCACCACTGTTCTCTAACCAATCAGAAACATTATCATAAACCAGCTTTGCTTTGGACTCGATCCAAGCGGCATAGAACTCAGGTTTACCGACTACGGCCCCTTCGGTATCAATAGTGATGTCACAAGCTAATACAGGACGACGCTCATGAGCACGCAGCGAACAGAGATCATCTGAAAGCTCGCGCGGTAACATCGGGATATTGAACCCTGGTAAGTAGTTGGTGAATGCACGCTCTGCCGCGATATCATCTAAAGTAGATCCTGCGCTTACCCAAGCGGTAGGGTCAGCAATCGCCACCGTCAGGCAAAGATGCCCATTTTCTAATTGGCGGGTGAAGAGTGCATCATCCATATCTTCGGTAGAAGCACTGTCGATGGTGACAAAATTTAATGCAGTAAGGTCACGACGGGGCAGTGATTCATCTTGAAAAGATGGTAGCTCAGCTTCTGGTGCACTACGGCCCAAGTTGTGGCGTGACAGTGTCACCCACCATGGAGCTAAGTGATCATCACCAAAAGTAATAAATTCAGTCAATTCAGCATAGAAAGCGCGATCACCTTTCAGTGGATGGCGTTTCATTTCAGCAACGGCCCAATCGCCAGCTTGGAAGTCATGATTGACGTCGCGAGCGGCTCGGCATTGAATAGCTTCTTTTAACAACGGGTGGTCCGGGATTATAGAAAGGCGGTCATCTTTTTTTTGAACCCGTCCAACGAAGCGTGTGAGGAAGGGTTCAATCAGCTTTTCGGGTTCGGCGCTCTCTTTATCTTTATTCGTTTGAATGACCGCACTGATTCGGTCGCCATGCATAACTTTTTTCATTTGCGGCGGCGGAATAAAGTAGCTTTTCTGGCCATCAACCTCTAAGAAACCAAAGCCTTTATCGGTTCCCTTGACCACTCCTTCAACACGGGGGGTCTGATCATGCAGTGTCTGTTTTAGCTGCGCCAGCAGCGGATTGTCTTGAAACATAATTTTTAGTCAGTAGTGGCTAATTGGCGTCAACCAGTTTTACGCGAATCAATACGCGGCAGCAAGAGAATAATTACGCAATTAGCGAGTGAGAGGGTATTGGCAGGAAATTGTGGCAGGTAGTTAACTACCTGCCATAGAACTTATTTCAGTTCTAATTCATTCATTGCGGCAATACTGAATCCGCCATCAACGTGTACGACTTCGCCAGTGATACCGCCAGCCAGTTCAGAGCATAGGAAGGCTGCTGAGTTTCCGACATCTTCAATGGTGACCGTACGGCGAATTGGGGTAACGGCTTCGCAATGCGCTAACATTTTACGGAAATCTTTAATTCCAGAGGCTGCGAGGGTACGGATTGGACCTGCAGAAACGGCGTTAACACGAACACCATCTGGACCCATCGCATTTGCCATATAACGTACGTTAGCTTCCAATGATGCTTTAGCCAGACCCATAACGTTGTAGTTAGGGATAGCGCGCTCAGCACCCAGGTAAGAAAGAGTTAACAGCGCTGAATTAGGGTTTAACATTGCGCGACACTCTTTTGCCATAGCAACAAAGCTGTAGGCACTGATGTCATGAGCAATTTTAAAACCGTCACGGGTGACAGCATTAACATAATCACCATCTAATTGGTCTGCAGGGGCAAAACCGATTGAATGGACAAAACCATCAAAGTTAGGCCAGACTTTAGCCAAATCAGTGAAAAGTGTTTTGATGCTTTCGTCTTCAGCAACATCACAAGGCAGTACGATATCAGAGCCGACTTCTTTCGCGAACTCTTCAACGCGTCCTTTCAGTTTGTCATTCTGGTAAGTGAACGCTAATTCAGCACCCTGTTTATGCATTGCTTGTGCGATACCCCAAGCGATAGATAACTTGCTCGCAACACCTGTAATCAGAATGCGTTTACCGGAAAGAAAACCCATAACTTTGTTCCTTAAAAATATCATGATAGTTGTGCAGAAATAGAACCTGCATTTTAGTTATGGCAATTCTAACACGACTTATTATCGATAGGCTAATATCAGCGTACATCGGCTAATAATCAGACAATTACAGTGGGTCATTGCGCCAAGCGTCAGGTGACAAATCATTACCGAAATGGCTATTAATCAATTTACGCGTCAAGTCGTGCAGTGGGCATGCTAACACATCCGCCGTACCGCCACGCTCCACGACTTCGCCATCACGCATTACTAATACCGTGTCGCTTACATGCTTCATCATACCAATTTGTTGTGTCACATAGATGTAGGATAACCCTTCGCGCTCTTGTAATTCTAACATCAGGTTAATCAGCTGTGATCGCATGGTCATATCTAATGAAGCCATTGCTTCGTCGGCAATCAATATTTTGGGTTGGAGAATTAATGCCCGTGCCAAGGCTAAACGTTGGCGCTGACCCGGCGCAAGCATATGGGGATAGTGACCCGCATGCTCTTTCAGTAAACCGACTTTTTTTAAGGTATGAGTAATTTGTTGATAGCGCGCTGTCTCAGACATATCGCTATTTAAGCGCAGCGGCAGATCCAGAATCTGACTTACTCGTTGTCGCGGATTAAGCGACGTCGTAGGGTCTTGAAAGATCATACGAATTAACGGGCTGCGAAAACGATAGTCGCCATAATGCAGGGGATGATTATCGATTAACATTTCCCCAGAGCTTGGAGCTACCATACCGCTTAACATCTTAGCCAATGTTGATTTACCGGAACCGTTTTCGCCGATAATCGCCATCGTTTGTCGCTCTTTAAGCGTAAAACTCACATTTTTCACCGCATCGATGGTTTGCGAGCGAAAGAGGCCAGTTTTATAACGATAGGTCTTGGACAGATCCCGCACTTCTAGTAGTGTCTCTAACATTATTGACTCTCCATATTCAGCGGAAAGTGACAAGCATATTGATGATATTTGGTACCAGTGAGCTGTGGTCGATTGATACATTCGCGCTGCGCATACGCACAACGCGGACCAAGCCGGCAACCAATCGGCAAATGTTCAAGAGAGGGGATCGAGCCATGTAAGGTATTTAACCGACTTTTATGCGGTAACGGTTGACCAAAATCCGGCATAGCGCGCATTAATGCTTGCGTGTAGGGGTGATGTGGCGCATTCACGAGGCTCTTACTAGCTGCGGCTTCCACCGTTTGTCCACAGTAAAGCACCTGTAGACGATTTGTCCATTGACTGATTGTGCGTAAATCGTGGCTAATCAATAAGATACTGGTATTGTTGTTTTGATTCAACCGACGCAATAAGCGAAAAATTTGCGCTTGGGTGGTTGAGTCCATAGCATTTGTTGGTTCATCTGCGATTAATAAGCGCGGTTGACTCGCCAAAGCGATGGCGATCATGACTTTTTGGCATTCACCTTCGGTGAGGGCGTAGGGGTAACTATCCATAATGTCTTTATGGTCGCGTATCCCTACACGGTGTAATAAGTCAATGACTTGACGTTTACGCCACCACCAAAAACGTTTATACCACGGACCTTTAAAGGTGTAGCTTGGGATTGCTTGTTTAAGTTGTCGACCTATTGATGCAGAGGGGTCAAGACAAGCCTGAGGCTCTTGGAAAATCATTGAGATATGACGTCCAATTATTTTGCGGCGAGCTTTGGGTGTTAAACGCAGTAAGTCAATATCACCAAAGCGCATGCGGTCGGCGGAGATACGCCAATTATCCGAGGTGACGCCACAGATTGCTTTGGCAACGAGACTTTTACCTGATCCAGATTCACCCACTAATCCTAAGATCTCGCCTTCATTCAGCAGTAAATTAACCCGATCGACGGCCTTGACCGGTTTATCATTACTCATAAACTCAATCGTTAGATTACGAATATCCAGTAATGGCATTACTTCACTCCTGCTTCAATAGCCCGTCTAACCCCTTCACCAAACAGGTTAATGATAAGCGTAGCACACATAATGGCCGCCCCTGGCAACATAACCGTCCAAGGGGCGACATAAATCAATTCTAGGGAATCACCTAATAGCGCACCCCACTCAGCAGACGGAAGTTTAGCGCCTAAACCGAGAAATCCTAAAGCCGAAATATCGAAAATGGCAATCGACAAGCAGCGAGTAAATTCACTGACAAGCACTGGCAGAATATTCGGTAAAATAGTCCCTCTTAATAACTCAAGGGGACGCGCACCATCGAGTTTGGCGGCAATAACATAGGCCTTATCCACCTCTTCACGAATAGCTAAATAGAGTGTACGAATCATCCTCGGGGTAAGTGCCAACCAGACGGCTAACATCGCATGGGGAAGACTAGGGCCAAGAAATGCTACAACAACAATCGCTATCAATATTGATGGCAGTGAGAGTGCAATATCAAGAAAATGATTAATCGCCGCAGACCGTAACCCACGAGTTATCCCGGCTAAAACACCTAAGAAAAAGGCGACAAATGCTGCACCCACAGTTGCGACAAGTGCTGAGCCGACGGTAGGTAGTGCTCCAGCGAGAAGTCGACTGAGGAGATCACGTCCAAGGTCATCGGTTCCAAGAAAAAAGGAGACGTCACCATAATGGGACCAAGAGGGAGGTAGCAACTGATCACTTAAAAATTGCTGGTCGACGCCATAAGGCGCTACCAATCTGCCTAAGAGGCAAAGTAGAAGTAATGCGATCGTGCCATAAAAACCGACCATAGCTGAGGTATCACGATAGAAATAGTACCAAGCTCGGCGAAATGCACCAGGTAGCTGTTCTTCCTGATAAATTTTATCGATTGGCATACCATTCCTTATGTTTCAATGGGTTAATAATCGCACCGGTGATATCAGCTAAAACATTAATTGAAATAACGAGACTGCCAATCACCATTACTCCAGCCGAAATCGCATTATAATCTTCTTGTCGTACGGCGGTAATCAGCCAACGTCCTACCCCCGGCCAGTTAAATACTGCTTCAGTAATCATCGATAAAGTCAGTAGCGTTGAGAACTGTAACCCTAAATGGGGAACAATAGGCGGCAATGCATTATGGATGACATGTCGACGAATTACTGTAAAGCGTGATAAACCACGAATCACTGCAGCCTTAATATAGCCTTGATTAATAACGTCTAAGGTGCTGTTACGCATTAAACGAATCAGCTCAGTCATTGGTACAATGGACAAGGTAATCACTGGTAATACCAGATGTTGGACTGTACTGATAAGCATCGCATGGCGCAGTGGTGAATCAGAAAGCCATGCATCAATCAGCGCAAAACCTGTAATAGTCGGTGCAGGATAGAGCAGATTGATCCGTCCAGAGACCGGAAACCACCCTAGGTGTAACGAGAATAGTAGGGTCAGCAGCAAGGCAAGCCAGAATACCGGCAAAGAAAAGCCGAGCAGCGCGAACCCGCTAATCAGCTTATCCTGCCACTTATGACGACTCAATGCGGCAATAATCCCTAGGGGGAGACCACAAATCGTGGCAAATATTACCGACAAGATACAAAGCTCCAGCGTGGCAGGGAAGACGACCAGTAGTTGAGCACTCACCGATTGACCATTGATACTCGATACGCCGAAATCACCCTGCAACATACTAGTTAACCAAAAGCTGTAGGCATCAATAAGTGTTGCACCTTGAAGTGGGGCATGTGGCGTATAGAAGCAGAGACTGAAACTGACAAATGACAATAACAGTAGCGTGATTAATAGTAGGAAGATACGACGTAAAATAAACAGACTCATGGCGTTTTCCCTGACGCAGTTTCACGATAAACCCCAGCAAAGGAGCTGTTACCAAACGGGCTTAATACCAATCCTTTAATATCATATCGGTAAGCTTGTAATCGTAACGACGATGCGATTGGAAGCACTGGCAGCTGTTGCGCCAAAATATGTTGCGCTTGTTGGTAATAATCGATGCGTCCAGAAAGCTGTTGCGAAAGTAGGGCTAAGTGCAGCGTATCATCGAACGTCGGATCACACCAATGCGCATAATTGGTACCTGAATTAATGGCCGCACAACTAAGCATCGGCCGGAAAAAACTATCCGGGTCATTACTGTCTGTACTCCAACCAGCAAGAGTCAGATCGTGATTCATCGAGATCAATTGGTTTTCTTGAAAGCGCCCTTCAACAGGTAAAATGTCGACAGTCACGCCAATGCGTGCAAGATCAGCTTGAATCAGTTCTGCTGTTTTGAGTTGGCTTGGATTCCAAGGTTCTGAAGCGATAGGGACCATCATTTTTAAATGGAGGTCTTTGATGTTCAATGCGGCAAGCTCATCACGGGCTTTGGCCGGGGAGTACGCAGTCACCTTCGACTCGCTATCATACGCCCAAGAAGCACGAGGAAGAATCGATGCTGCCGTTTCAGCCGTTCCGTAATAGATTGACGACATCAATCTATCGTTATTAATGGCCAGCGACAGTGCTTGACGAACTTTAGGATTATCGAGCGGCGGACGACGGGTATTAAACGCCAGATAAGCGATATTCATCCCTGGACGCAAGGTCATGCGTAAGCGGGGATCATCGCGTAAGATCGTTAATTGACTGGCCGCTGGGTAAGCTAAGACATCGCACTCTCCGGTGAGCAGTTTAGAGAGCCTACCGGTACCACCAGCCCCCATATCAATGACCACCTGGCGTAAACGAGGAACGCCTTTCCAATAAGAAGGATTACGTAGCAGGCGAATAAATTGACCGCTACGGTACTCACTGAGTTGAAAAGGACCAGTCCCTACGGGTTGCCGATCCAGCTCCTCTTCACGGTGCTGCTGATGGAGGTTATCAGCATATTCCGCAGAAAGAATCGGCGCATAATGCGTGGCAATATGCCATAAGAAGGAAGCATCGGGATGTGCCAGTTTGATTTCAACCCGATGGTCATCAAGTTTGGTGACTGAGCGCACCGAGTCACTAAACTGTAAGCTATCAAAATAGGGATAGTGGCCACCGTTAACACGATGCCAAGGATGGTGAGTATCGAACATACGGGCAAAACTGAACACGACGTCGTCAGCATTCATCTCCCTTGTCGGGGTAAACCATCGCGTTTTCTGAAAAGGAATGTGACTTCGTAGATGAAAAATATAGGTCGCACCGTTATCGGCAACCTCCCAACGGTCAGCGAGCGCTGGAATCAAACGATAGGTATAAGGATCGACATCGAGTAGACGATCATAAAGCTGTGCTGAAAGCGTATCTATCAACACACCACCACTAGCCAATTGTGGATTAAAGGTATTAACTACGCCGTTAACACAATAGACAATACCCGTACTTTGCGCATCAGGTGTGGCACTGTTAGCCGTAGAGGCACTCAGCAAGCCAAGGCCTAACAGTAGCGTAGGAAAAAATTTCTTCATAGAGAGCTAGAATAGTGGGTTATCCGCTAACTTTACCTCAACCCTGAGGTAAAACCAATGTTGTCACCGCGAGGTTAACGGGCTTTGATAAAAAAATGCAAAAAATAATGAACTCTACTTGCAAATGGTAATGATAATGATTATTGTTAACCTGTCTGGTGATGACAGGTTACTGGACACGACATTGCTCACATTGCTTCTAGTATTTTTCGCCCGCATTTTGCGGGCTTTTTTTTAGCCTGAATTTACCGTTAACTGATGCTTTTTCAATAACGCTCGAAACTGGTGGTAAGTCAGCCCGAGTGAGCGTGCTGCTTCAGTTTGCACATTATTGTGCTGCGCTAAACTGATTTGCAGTAATCTAGCCTCTTGCTGCCATTGCCAACTGCGTAAATCAAGAGGGAGTGTGGGCAGTTGTTGTGACGAGTCACTATGGGGAGTTGCCGGAAGAGTTTCCCGAAAGGGATTAAAAATGATCTGTTCAATGGGTTTATGACTAGCGGCGGCGCGATAGACTGAACGTTCGATAACATTTTTTAGTTCTCGAATATTGCCAGGCCATGACCACTGGATTAATTGCTGTTCAGCACTTTGGCTAAACCCAGGAAAAAGGGGGAGTGTTAATTCTTGGCACATCTGAATGGCAAAATGAGTGGCAAGCGGCAAAATATCGGCTTGACGCTCACGCAAAGGCGGAACGGTGATCACATCAAAGGCGAGGCGGTCGAGGAGATCAGCACGAAACTTACCCTCAGCCACCTGTTGGGGTAAGTTAGCATGGGTTGCGCAAATCAGACGAACATCGACCTGCAACCCCACGCTCCCGCCAACTCGCTCAAGCTCTCCATATTCAACCACTCTTAACAGCTTTTCTTGTACAGCAAGGGGAGCATTACCGATTTCATCGAGGAACAGCGTTCCCAAATGGGCACGTTCAAAGCGGCCGACATGGCGTCGCTGTGCGCCAGTAAAAGCGCCACTCTCATGACCAAATAACTCTGAATCCAATAGATTTTCATTGAGGGCTGCGCAATTTAATGTGACGAGGTTCTCTTCCCAGCGCTGAGATAGGTAGTGTAAACGTCGTGCCACCAACTCCTTACCACTCCCACGTTCACCCATTACCAAGACCGGTTTATTGAGCGGGGCGAGCGCTGAAACGTGCTCAAGCATGGTCAGAAAGGCATTAGATTCTCCAAGGAGTGTATCGTGCAGCATAGTGGTTAATCTCACTAATCATTAGTCAATTAGACTAATTTAGCATAAACCTATCGTGAAGCAATAATTATAATAACCTTATAAATCAGATGCATGTAATGTTGGCATGACTTTTGCTTAAACTATTGAGCCAACAATTATTGAGGAGAGCAATCATGGGAATTTTTTCTCGTTTCACCGATATCATCAATTCAAACATTAATACGTTATTGGAGCGTGCTGAAGATCCACAAAAAATGGTACGCCTGATGATTCAAGAGATGGAAGATACGCTGGTTGAAGTGCGAACCCACTCAGCGAAAGCCTTGGCTGAAAAAAAGCAGTTACAGCGTAGAATCGAATCCGCCGAGCAGCAAGCTGAAGAGTGGCAACAGAAAGCTGAGTTGGCAGTGCGTAAAGACAAAGATGACTTAGCGCGAGCGGCCTTATTAGAGAAGCAAAAGTTATCTGAGCTTTCAACTAAACTCGTCAAAGAAGCTGAGATTCTTGATGAAAATTTATTAAAAATGAAAAGTGAGACGGTCGAGTTAGAAACTAAATTACGTGAAACTCGAGCGCGTCAACAAGCATTAACCTTACGTTATCAAACTGCATCAACCAGTCGCCAAGTCCGTCAACATATCGACAGCGGTAAGTTGGAGAAAAACCTAGCGCGTTTCGATGCCTTC
>JAAIGG010485626.1_pt1 | contig 16207 bp, 8 predicted proteins | sample 6487391 | NCBI WGS metagenome assembly JAAIGG01 (sample SAMN13974130, study PRJNA590717) | phyllosphere metagenome | biome: asymptomatic weeds; feature: pooled weeds collected from a community garden; material: weeds; isolation source: pooled asymptomatic leaves from various weed species from...
CGATCTCGAACGAGGTCTTGAACGTGTCCTTCTCTTCCTGGGACAGGAAGTCGAGATGCTGGACCGAGCCGCCATGCTCGAGGATCGAGTTCCAGACCGCGTCCGAATTCTTCGACTTCGCGATCAGCAGCTTTTCGAGATAGGGGTTCTTGACCGAGAACGAACCCGACAGCGTCTTGTGGGTATAGATGTTCGCCGGGATCGGCTCGATGCACGCGCTGGTGCCGCCGCAGATGATCGAGATCGACGCGGTCGGCGCGATCGCCATCTTGCAGCTGAAACGCTCCATCACGCCGACATCCGCCGCGTCGGGGCAGGGCCCGCGCTCGACCGCCAGGGTCATCGACGCCTGGTTCACTTGCGCATTGATGTGCTTGAACATGCGCAGGTTCCAGGACTTGGCCATCGCCCCCTCGAAGGGGATGCCGCGCGCCTGGAGGAAGCTGTGGAAGCCCATCACGCCCAAGCCCACCGAACGCTCGCGGCCCGCCGAATAGGCGGCGCGCTCCATGCCCGGCTCGTGGCGGTCGATATAGTCCTGTAGGACATTGTCGAGGAATCGCATCACGTCCTCGATGAACTGCTTGTCGTCCTTCCACTCGTCCCAGGTTTCCAGGTTCAGCGACGACAGGCAGCACACCGCCGTGCGGTCCTTGCCCTTATGGTCGATGCCGGTCGGCAGGGTGATTTCCGAACACAGGTTCGAGGTCGAGACCTTCAGCCCCAGCTCGCGGTGATGCTTGGGCATGTTCTTGTTCACATGGTCGGCGAAGACGATGTACGGCTCGCCGGTCGCCAGACGGGTTTCGACCAGCTTCTGGAACAGCGCGCGTGCGTCGACCGTGGCACGGACCTCGCCGGTCTTCGGGCTCTTGAGATGCCACTCGGCGCCGTCGCGCACCGCCTCCATGAAGGCATCGGGGATCAGGACACCGTGGTGCAGGTTCAACGCCTTGCGGTTGAAGTCGCCGCTGGGTTTCCGGATCTCCAGGAACTCCTCGATCTCGGGGTGCGAGATGTCGAGATAGCAGGCGGCCGAACCGCGGCGCAGAGACCCTTGCGAAATCGCCAGCGTCAGCGAGTCCATCACCCTGACGAAGGGGATGATGCCGCTGGTCTTGCCGTTCAGGCCGACCGGCTCGCCGATGCCGCGCACCTGGCCCCAATAGGTGCCGATGCCGCCGCCGCGCGACGCCAGCCACACATTCTCGTTCCAGGTGGTGACGATGCCGTCCAGGCTGTCGGGCACCGAGTTGAGGTAGCAGCTGATCGGCAGGCCGCGACCCGTGCCGCCGTTCGACAGCACCGGCGTGGCAGGCATGAACCACAGCTTCGAGATATAGTCGTACAGCCGCTGGGCATGTTCGGCATTGTCGGCATAGGCCGAGGCGACGCGCACGAACAGGTCCTGATAGCTTTCGCCGGGCAGGAGGTAGCGGTCGTTCAGCGTTTCCTTGCCGAAATCGGTCAGCCGCGCGTCGCGGGCATGGTCGACCTCGACCGGATAGGGTTGCGGGCGCACCGACTTGGTATCGGCGGGCGTCGGGGCGGGGGTGCTGGCCTGAGCCGTGTCCGCCGCCATCTTTTCGAGCATATCAGTCGTCATGTCGCTATCCCGGCTATCCCTGAAGTCCATCATCGATGCCGCTCCCTTGTTCTGGTCCCGTTCGGGTCGTCGGCATGGCCCCGGCACGACGCGCAGGCGTCGCGGCAGCATGGGCAGGACGGCTCCCAAGGTCCCGATTCCGGGCCTGGTTTCCATTCCCCGTCATGCCTGTCGGGCATGACCCCTGCTACCAGTGCTTGGGGCCGTTCCCGGCCTCTTCCACAATCCATAGTGGAAAATCCCGGCGAGCACCGCAAGAGGTTAAAGCCTGGCGAGGGGGTTGGTTGCGACGAATGACGGCGCGGGTCGGGGGCGCGAAAGCCGCGACGCATGGATTGCTGCGGGGTTCGCGAAGCGCAAGCCCCCAAAAAAATTTTTCGGCGTTCGGGATCAGCCGAGCGACAGCAGGACCATCGCGATCGGGCCGATCAGCAGCGCGAGCGGCAGGACCATCGCCGGGCCGTAACATAGGCCGGATCGACATTCGGATATGCTCTTCTTTTCTCTCACCCCTCATGGAGGGGAGAGGGCTGCGCAGACTTGGGCTTTGCGTGAGCAAAACCTTAGTCGGAGCTGGGTGAGGGGTGAGCGCGCGCGAGCCTTTGGCTCGCTCGACCCCTCACCCAAGCTGCGCTAGCCAGCGGGCCCGGCATCGCACCCTGCTTTACGCCATATGGCGGCGCGGTTCCTCGGCTTCGGGGGTTTCCAGCCAGGGATGATCCTCGGGCAGGGGGGACGCGAAGGCGATGCCGACGCGGCCTTTGCGTTCCCAGCGGATATAGCCCCGCAAGGGCTTGTCCGTGCCCAGGCATACGCCCACCGCCGCGCCACACACGATATAGGCGGGGGGAAGCCCCTCGACCATCGTACCGGTGGTCGACAGGTCGCGGATACGTACGTCGATCGTCAAACTGCCCGACAGGATCTGGGCGGTCCTCAGGATCTTGATACGCGGAGGACGATTGGACTTGAGCCCGACCGGCTCGGCGCGACCGCCCTGTTCGCCCAGCATCCGGTGAACCTCGGACGCGGTGGTGGGCCTGCCATAGACATAGCCCTGGATATGGCTGCACCCCAGGTCGCGGATCAGTGCGATCTCGTCCTGGATCTCGACTCCCTCGGCGGTCGTTTCCATGCCCAGCGTGTCGGCCAGCGTCACGATCGCCCGGATGATCGCGGCGTTGCGGCTGCCGGTGCGGATCGCGCCGCGTACGAAGGACTGGTCGATCTTGATCTTGTCGAACGGCGCATGGCGCAGATAGCCGAGCGAGGAATAGCCCGTGCCGAAATCGTCGAGCGCCAGCCGGATGCCCAACGCCTTGAGCGCGGCGAACTGGCGTTGGGACTCTTGGTCGTCGTGCAGGAACACGCTCTCGGTGATCTCCAGTTCCAGCCGAGACGGCGCGAGCCCCGATTGCGCCAGCGCCTGGGCGACCAGCGCGGGCAGATGCGGCTTGGCGAACTGGATCGACGAGACGTTGACCGCGACGCGCGCCGGAAGCGGCCAGCCCGCCGCCTCGGTACAGGCGGTGCGCAACACCCATTCGCCGATCTGCTCGATCAGCCCGCATTCCTCCGCGACGGGCACGAATTGCGCGGGCGAAATGTTGCCCTGCGTCGGGTGGTTCCAGCGCAGCAGCGCCTCATAGCCGACGATCCGCGAATCGCGGGTCGACACGATGGGCTGATAGGCGAGTTGGAACTGGCCCTGTGAAATGGCGATGCGCAGGTCCTCTTCCATCCGCTTGCGGCTGCGTGCGCCTTCCAGCATCGCCTCGGCATAGAAGCGATGGACGCCGCGCCCGTCGCCCTTGGCGGCGTAGAGCCCCAGATCGGCGTTGCGGATCAGCGTCTGCGAATCCGCGCCGTCATGGGGGGCGATCGCGATGCCGATCGAACAGCCGATCGTCACCTCGTTGCCCTGAATCTCATAGGGGCGGGAGAGGGTCGCGATGATCTCGCTGGCGAGTGACGCCAAGCGGTCGCGCGCATCGATGCCGGGCAGCAGGATCTGGAACTCGTCGCCGCCCAGCCGTCCGACCAGCCCGACATCGCCGACCACCTGCTCCAGCCGCCGTGCGACCTGTTGCAGCAGCAGGTCGCCCGCCTGATGCCCCAGCGTGTCGTTGACCGCCTTGAACCGGTCCAGGTCCATCAGGAACAGCGCGGTCGGGCGATAGGGGCTGAGCGATTGCTTCAGCGTCTTGTCGAGCGACAGCTTCATCCGCTGGCGATTGGCCAGCCCGGTCAGGCTGTCGAACAGGGCGAGGCGGGTGATCTCCGCCTCCGACCGGCGCTTCTCGGTCAGGTCGGAGCCCGAGCCGATGAAACCCCGGAACCGCCCGACGCCGTCGATGATCGGGCGGCCCGAGATCGACCACCAGCGTTCGGCCTCGGGGCCGTCGGCCACCGTACAGACGGTATATTCGGAGAAGCTGGTGCGCGACGCCATGTGGAACGACAGGGTCCGCTCGGTCCCCGGTGCGGAGGAGTCCATCTGGAAGATCTCGGTCAGCATCCGCCCGGTGGGATCGAGGCCCGATGCGCGCAGATCCTCGGCGACTTTCCGGGACAGATAGGTCAGCCGTCCCCGCCGATCGGTTTCCCAGAACCAGCCGGTGCCATGTTCCTCGAACTCGGCGATCATCTTGACCGCCTGTTTTCCCTGGCCGAACTCCTGCGCCCGAATGCTGGCGGTATCGTAATCCAGCTGGCCCATGCGCCGCGCCTTTACGACGAGGATGAGCATGGCGGGTGCGACCCCCGCCAGGATCGGCAGGGCCGATATGCCCCAGGCGATCGCCGCGACCGGCGCTAGAAAGGCGAAGCCGAACGAATAGCCGATCAGCGCCGCCCGCACCGAATGCAGCATCGCCGCCGTCACCCACATCGTGCAGGCCAGCGCCAGCGCGGAGCCCCATCCGCTGGACCCATGATGCGCCCGCGCGACGATGAAGAGCAGTGGGCCGGTCGCCAAGGCGAGGACCAGGCTCAACAGGCCGAGCCGCCGCTTCAGCTGATAGAGCGGCTTTTGTCGCGAAACGCCGTGATAAAGAAAAATCCCGATCGCCAGCGCGACGAACAAGATCATGCCGCACGCCGCCGTCTTCTCGATCAATAACGCGCGCGAATCAGCCAGAGCACTGAAGCCGAGTATGACCGCCATCGCGATCAGATTCTGCACAATGGCCAATGGCCATATCCGGCATAAAGTCTTCAACCGATTGATATGCGACGCGATCAACAGCTCGTCATTGTCCTCGACAAGACCGATCAGGGCCAGCAGCGGTATTCGGTCGGTGGTCACGGACGACATGCGCGGTTTGCGATCCCAGGGATTTGGGACCGCTCCTGCCATGATTGACGTTAAGAATGACTGAAGCCGCCCCCAGCGGGCGTCCCGAACCGCACGTCGACATTGCACAGCGCGTCCGGCTGTCGCAAAAGGCGGGCCATGACGACCCTGATCCGCGACACCGACCTGATCGAGAGCGTGGCCGACGCGCTCCAGTTCATCAGCTATTACCACCCGATGGATTATATCCGCGCGCTGGGCCAAGCCTATGAGGCCGAGCAGAGCCCGGCGGCCAAGGATGCCATTGCGCAGATCCTGACCAACAGCCGCATGTGCGCGGAGGGGCATCGCCCGATCTGCCAGGACACCGGCATCGTCACCGTCTTCGTCAAATGGGGCCAGGACTGTCGCCTGTCGGGCGACCGCTCGCTTCAGGAGGTCGTCGATGAGGGGGTGCGCCGCGCCTATCTCCACCCCGAAAACAAGCTGCGCGCCTCGATCCTCGCCGACCCCGCCTTCACCCGTCGCAATACCAAGGACAACACCCCCAGCGTCCTCCATGTCGAGATGGTACCGGGCAACAAGGTCACGGTCGACGTCGCGGCCAAGGGCGGCGGGTCGGAGAACAAGTCGAAGTTCAAGATGATGAACCCGTCCGACTCGATCGTCGACTGGGTGCTGGAGATGGTGCCGCAAATGGGCGCGGGCTGGTGCCCGCCCGGCATGCTGGGCATCGGCATCGGCGGCACGGCGGAAAAGGCGGTGCTGCTCGCCAAGGAATCGCTGATGGGCGCGATCGACATGGGCCAGTTGAAGGCGCGGGGGCCCAAGAACGATATCGAGGCGCTGCGCATCGAGCTGTTCGACAAGGTCAATGCGTTGGGTATCGGCGCGCAGGGCCTAGGTGGCCTGTCGACCATCCTCGACGTCAAGATCATGGACTGGCCGACCCATGCCGCGTCCAAGCCCGTCGCAATGATCCCCAACTGCGCCGCCACCCGCCACGCGCACTTCACGCTGGACGGATCGGGCCCGGTCTATCTGGAGGCGCCCAAGCTGGACGAGTGGCCCAAGGTCGACTGGAAGCCGGACCTCCAGGCCGCCAAACGCGTCGACCTGAACACGCTGACCGCCGAAGACGTGAAGAGCTGGAAGCATGGCGACCGGCTGCTCCTGAACGGCAAGATGCTGACCGGGCGCGACGCCGCGCACAAGCGGATCAAGGACATGCTCGATCGCGGCGAGGAGCTGCCGGTGGAGTTCAAGGGGCGGGTGATCTATTATGTCGGCCCGGTCGATCCGGTCGGCGAGGAAGTGGTCGGTCCGGCAGGGCCCACCACCGCGACCCGCATGGACAAGTTCACCCGCATGATGCTCGACCAGGGCCTGCTGGCGATGGTCGGCAAGGCCGAGCGCGGGCCCGCCGCCACGGACGCGATCCGCGAATACCAGTCCGCCTATCTGATGGCGGTCGGCGGCGCAGCGTATCTCGTGGCCCGCGCGATCAAGGGATCGAAGGTCGTCGGCTTCGAGGATCTGGGCATGGAGGCGATCTACGAGTTCGACGTGGAGAATTTCCCCGTCACCGTCGCGGTCGATGCCGAGGGCCAGAACGTCCACACCCTGGCCCCGCTGGTGTGGCGCGAGAAGATCGCCAAGGAAGGCCTGCTGACCCCGGCTTGAGGTAGCGGTTTCTATAGCCCCTCCCGCAGGCGGGAGGGGCGTGCCCGGGGCTGCCCGGCTAATTCTTGTAAAGCGCATCCAACCGCTCGCCGTACACCTCGCGCAATACGTGGCGGCGGATCTTCAGCGACGGGGTGAGTTGCTCATTCTCGATGGAGAAGGGTTCGTCGGCGATGATGAAGCGGCGGATGCGCTCGGTCACCGATAGGTCGCGGTTGACCCGGTCGATTGCCGCAGAGATGGCCGCACGGAAATCCAGATCGTCGTCCAGCGCGGCGCGGTTGCAGCCGGTGCCGGACTTGGCGCACCATTCGGCGGTCCATTCCGCGTCGGGGACGATCAGCGCGACCATATAGGGCCGCCGGTCGCCCGCGATCATCGCTTGGCCGATCTCGGGCTGGAGGGTCAGCATGCCCTCGACCTTCTGGGGGGCGACATTCTCGCCCTTGTCGTTGATGATCAGGTCCTTCTTGCGGTCGGTGATGCGCAGGCGTCCCGCCGCGTCGAACTCGCCGATATCGCCGGTGTGCAGCCAGCCGTCCTTCAGCACCCGGTCGGTCTCGACCGGATTGCGCCAATAGCCGTGCATGACCAGCTCGCCGCGCACCAGGATTTCGCCGTCTTCGGCGATCCTCACCTCGGTATCCGCCAGCGGCGGGCCGACCGTCTCCATCCGCACGCCCGCGCGGGGGCGGTTGCAGGCGATGACGGGGGCGGCCTCGGTCTGGCCATAGCCTTGCAGCAAAGTGAGGCCGATCGAGTGGAAGAACAGCCCTATCTCAGGATTGAGCGGCGCGCCGCCCGACACCATCGCCTTCAACCGGCCGCCGAAGCGCTTGGCGATCTTGGGCTTGAACAGCATGTTGACCGCCAGTTGCGCCGGACGATCGATCAGCCGGAGCTTGCCCTCATAGCTGCGCGCGCCCAGCGCCAGCGCCTGGTCGAGCAGGCGCGCGCCCAGTCCGCCCTTCTTCTCGATCGCCTTGGTGATGCGGGTGTGCAGCACCTCGAACAGGCGGGGCACGACGAACATGATCGTCGGGCGCACCTCCTCGATATTGGCGGCGAGCTTGTCGAGCCCCTCGGCATAGTAGATCTGTCCGCCCAGCGAGATGGGAAAATGCTGCCCCCCGGTATGCTCATAAGCGTGGGAGAGGGGGAGGAAGGACAGGAACACCTCGTCGTCCCAACCGAAATCCTCGGCGATGACGGCGCTGCATCCGGCGCAATTGTGCAGGATCGCGCCGTGATGCTGCATCACCCCGCGCGGTGCGCCGCCGGTGCCCGAGGTATAGATGATGCAGGCCAGATCCTCGCGGGTGAAGTCGGCCCGCGCCGCGGCCTCCGCCGGATCGGTCGGATGCTCGGCAATCATCGCGTCATATTGACGGCAGTCGATCTGGCTGGGGCCCAGGCGAAGCGCCTCGAACCCGATCACCGTCTGGACATGGTTGGAGCGCAGCGCGGCGGGCATCAGCGTCGTCGCCAGCTTCTGGGTGGAAACGATGATCGCGCGCGCGCCTGAATTCTCGATGATATGGGTGTGATCGCGCTCGGTATTCGTCGTGTAGGTCGGCACGGTGATGCAGCCCGCCGCCATGATGGCGAGGTCGGCGATGCACCATTCGGGGCGGTTCTCCGACACCAGCATCACCCGGTCGCCGCGTTGCAGCCCGGCGGCCTTCAGCCCCGCCGACAGGCTGGCCACCCGTCGTGCCGTCTCGGCCCAATTGATCGCGCGCCATTCGCCCGCGTCCTTGCGCCAGAGAAAGGGCGCGTCGCCCTTCTCGGCGGCGCGGGCGAAGAACATGGTGACGAGATTGGGGAAATGTTCGAGCGTGCGCATATGCCTCTCCCACCGGCCCGTATCGCGTCCGTAAACGCGCGATCGGGCTCTTTGTATGCTTCGTGTGCTTATTCCGGCGGGCGTCCGGGTTTGTCGCCGACCCGCTGGATCACGGTCGTGCGGCCGGTCACGTCGATCGCGACGCCTTCGCTGCGCGGATCGGCGGCCCCGACCCAGCGGTCGTCGACGCGCTCGATCGCATTGGCCTTGAGGCCCAGCGGCGCGACCGTGACCGTCTCGCCCAGTGCTTGCAGGCCGGGGACCAGCGCCTCCAGGGCGGTACCCTTTTCGACCGTCGCGACCTTATAGGGGGCGAAGAGCAGGCCTTGCGCGATCGCGTCCTGCGCGCTCAGCTTCCAGTCGATGACGCCGATGATCGCCTTGGCGACCTGCGCGATGATCGTCGAGCCCCCCGCCGCGCCGATCGCGAGACGGACCTGGCCGTCGGGGCCATAGACGATGGTCGGCGACATGGAACTGCGCGGGCGCTTGCCGCCCTCGACCCGGTTGGCGACCAGATCGCCGTCCTTGACCGGCACGATATCGAAATCGGTCAGCTCGTTGTTGAGCATCGTCCCGTCGACCGACAGGCCGGAGCCGAACGAGCCCTCGACCGTGGTCGTCACCTCGGCGACATTGCCCGCCGCGTCCACCGTCACCAGATCGGTGGTGCCGAGCACTTCGCTGACGGGCGCACGGACGCGCGCCGGCGCGCCGGGGGGTGTGCCGGGCGAGACCGACGCCATCGTCCGGTCGGGCGAGATCAAGGCGGACCGGCTGGCGATATAGGCCGGGTCGAACAGGCCCTTCAGCGGCACCCGGACATAATCGGGATCGCCCAGATACATGTCGCGGTCGGCATAGGCGAGGCGCGAGGCTTCGGCGAAGAGATGCCAGGCGACGGGCGAATCCTTGCCCAGCTTGCCCATGTCGAAGCGTTCGAGCAGCTTCAGGATCGACACCATGGTCGATCCACCGCCCGAGGACGGCGCCATGCTGCACACCTTGTATCCGCGATAGGTGGCGCAGAGCGGCGTGCGGGGCTTGGCCGCGTAAGCGGCGAGGTCGCCGGTCGTCATCTTCGACGGATTGCGCTGGGCGGTGTTGACGGTCGTCACCAGCTTCTGCGCCTGCGGACCGACATAGAAATAATCGGGCCCGAGCCTGGCGATCCGCTCCAGCAGCGCCGCCTGTTCGGGATTGCGGATCGTGCTGCCCAGCGGCAGCACTTGCCCGTCCGGCCCGGTCAGCCGCGCGCGCGTCCCGGCATCGACATGGCCGCCATAGCGGGTCAGCGCGGTCTGGAGGCGCGGGGTCAGCTGGAATCCCTCGCGCGCCAGCCGGATCGCGGGCTGGAACAGCCGCGCCCAGGGCAGTTTGCCGCCCTGGGCATGGGCCAGCGCCATACCGCGAAGCGCGCCGGGCACGCCGACGCTGCGGCCGCCGGGCACCGCCTCGGAATGGCTGAGCGGACGGCCATCGGGGCCGTAGAACCAGTCGGACGTCGCCGCCATCGGCGCCGTCTCGCGCGCGTCGATGCTGTCGGTCCGCCGGGTCTTGGCATCGTGGCGGACCCAATAGCTGCCGCCGCCGATGCCGGAACTTTGCGGCTCGACCACGTTCAGCGCCAGCATGGTTGCGATGGCGGCATCGGTCGCGCTGCCCCCGGCGCGCAATATCTCCACCCCGGCGGCGGCGGCGCGCGGGTCGGCGGCGCTGACCATGCCGGTGGCGGGGGTCTTGGCGGTGGGGGACTGGGCAGCGGGTGCCTTGTCTGTGGGCTGGCGCGCCTCGACGGGCGTGGCGAAAGGCAGCGCGAGCGCTGCGACGGACAGGAGCCAGTGCTTCATGGCCGCGATCCTAGCGTCAAGGCTCGCCCCGCGCCAAGCCGTAACGTCAGGCGCCGACCGCCTCCGCCACGTTCGCGAACCCGTCGCGGGCGAGCAGCGCGTCGAGATCGGCCAGGATGCGCGCCGCCAGGCCCGGCCCTTCATAGACCAGCGCCGAGTAGAGCTGCACCAGGCTCGCCCCCGCCCGAATGCGGGCATAGGCCTCCGCCCCGCTGTCGATCCCGCCCGCCGCGATCAGGGGCATCGCCGCCCCGGTGGCCTTGCGGAAATCGGCCAGCCGCGCGCGGGCGAGCGGGGCGAGGGGGCGCCCCGACAGTCCGCCGGTCTCGGCGGCGTTGGGGCTGGTCACACCCGGACGGGTGATGGTGGTGTTGCCGATGATGATCGCGTCCAGCCGGTTGTCGATCGCGGCGCGTGCGATCTCGTCGATCTGGGTGGCTTCCAGGTCGGGCGCGACCTTCAGGAACAACGGCACCGACCCCGCCGCCTCGCGCGACGCCGCCAGCAGTTCGGCCAGCGCCGGCCCGTGTTGAAGGTCGCGCAGGCCGGGCGTGTTGGGACTGGAGATGTTGATCGTGACATAATCGGCGATCGGCGCGGCTTGGGTCACGCCGTGTCGATAGTCCGCGATGCGGTCGGCGGCGTCCTTGTTCGCGCCGACATTGATGCCCAGCACGCCCTTGCGCTTGGCGACCTTCGCCCGCGCCAGCCCGGCGTCCAGCCCGCCATTGTTGAAGCCATAGCGGTTGACCACGCCCTTGTCCTCGACCAGCCGGAAGAGGCGGGGCTTGGGGTTGCCGGGCTGGGGCCTGGGGGTCAGCGTACCGATCTCGACCATGCCGAAGCCGAGGCCGAAAAAGCCGTCGATCGCCTCGCCATTCTTGTCGACGCCTGCCGCCAGCCCCAGCGGGTTGGCGAAGTCGATCCCCGCCACCCGGGTCGCCAGGCGCGGATAGCGCGCCGGATCGGCCCCCAAAGGCGCGCCGAGCGACCCCCAGCGCGACAGCATCGCCACCGTCAGACCATGGGCGCGTTCGGCATCGAGGGCGAAGAGGAGCGGGTGGTAAAAGGCCATGTCGGCCCGGTTAGCGGATTGCGGGGAGAGGGGGAAGCATTCCCATCTTGCTGCTCCCCTACAGGCGGAGGGGCGACCTCTTCTTACTCCCCTCCCACAGGCGGAAGGGGTTGGGGGAGGGCAGGGTGTCTCACCGAGCCCATCGCCCGCGGCGCTCCCTCCCCCATCCCAGCTTCAGGTAAACGATGCCCCGCATCGTTTAGGTCATGCCGGGGGCATGACCGACCTGAAACTCGCCTGCGGGAGGGGAGTGCCCGGATCGGCTGGCGTGCGCCTTCTCACCCAAATTCCCAAAGGAACGCTATGACATAACATGGGTTGGTGGAGGCCTATAGGGAGAGCCCCGATGAAGACCCCCGTCCGTTTCACCCCCCAGATCGAAGACGTGAAGCCAGAGGAAGGCGAAACCGTCGATCAGATGAAGCAGTCCTTCGAACATATCCTCGACACGACGTCGAAGGATTACGGCCACGGCGTCCGCGCGGTCCATGCCAAGGCGCACGGCATCATCCGGGGCAAGCTGACCGTTCACGACGCTCTTCCGCCCGAACTGGCGCAGGGGCTGTTCGCGCGCGGCGGCGAATATGAGGCGGTGGCGCGCATCTCGACCAATCCGGGCGACATTCTGGACGATGCGATCGGCCTGCCACGCGGGCTGGCGCTGAAGGTCATCGGGGTCGAGGGCGAGCGGCTGCCCGGTTCGGAGGGCGATGCGACCCAGGATTTCGTGATGGCCAACGCGCCGGTCTTCACCGCGCCGACCGCCGATGCCTTCGCCAAGAATCTGAAGATGCTGGCCTCCACCACCGACAAGGCGGAGGGCGGCAAGAAGCTGCTCTCGGGCATCTTGCGCGGGATCGAGGCGACGCTGGAGACGGTCGGGATCGAAAGCCCGACGCTCAAGACGCTGGGCGGGGCGAAGCAGGTCCATCCGCTGGGCGAGACCTATTACAGCCAGACGCCGTTCCGCTATGGCGACCATGTCGCCAAATTCGCCCTCTTCCCCGTCAGCCCCGCGCTGACCCAGTTGACCGGCGACACGGTCGACACCCACGACCGCCCCGATGCGCTGCGCGAGGTGGTGCGCGAGGTGATGATCGAGCAGGGCGGCACCTGGGAACTGCGCGTTCAGCTCAACCGCGATCTGGAGGGGATGCCGATCGAGGACGCGACCGCCGAGTGGAGCGAGGAGGACAGCCCCTATGTCACCGTCGCGACCTTCACCGCCGCGCCGCAGATCGGCTGGCGGGATGGCGAGACCAATGCGATCGACGATGCGCTGTCCTATAATATCTGGCACGGCCTCGCCGCGCATCAGCCGCTCGGCAACATCAACCGCGCGCGCAATGCCACCTATCGCTTCTCGGCCGATTATCGCGGCCGGGTGAATGGCTGCCCGATGCATGAGCCGCGTGCCATGGCCGAGTTGCCGTGATGATGAACAAGGCGCTAGGACGGACGGCATGATCCGTCTGTTTCATGTCAGCGACGTGCATTTCGGTGCCGAAGATCCCGCCGCCCTCGCCTGGTTCGCCGAGCGGGTGGCGGAGGAAAAGCCGGATGCGATCATCATGACCGGCGACCTGACCATGCGCGCCACCAAGCGCGAGTTCCAGGCGGGCGGGGAATGGCTGCAATCGCTGGGCGTGCCGGTGACGGTAGAGGTCGGCAATCACGACATCCCTTATTACTGGGATCCCTTCCGGCGATTCTTCGCCCCCTATCAGCGCTATGCGGCGGTCGAGCGGATGATCGAAAAGCCGCTCGACCTGCCCGGCGTGACGGTGGTGCCGCTCAAGACCACCGCGCGCGCCCAGTGGCGGTGGAACTGGTCCAAGGGGCGCGTCAGCCTCGGCTCGCTCCGCCGCGCGCTGGCGCTGATCGAGGAGGCGCCCAAGGATCATCTGATCCTGGTCGCCGCGCACCACCCGCTGATCGAGGGCGGGACCAAGGGCACGGCCAAGACCCGCAACGGCGACGAAGCGCTGACCCAGCTTGCGGCGGCGGGGGCGCATGCGGTGCTGAGCGGCCATGTCCACGACCCGTTCGACGTGCCGATCGATCGCAGTGGCTGGATCATCCGGATGATCGGTGCGGGGACCCTGTCCAAGCGCACCCGCAAGACCCCGCCCGCGTTCAACGAGATCCGGGTCGAAGGGCTGGCGTTCGAGACGCTGGTCCGCAGCTTCGGCGAAACCGCGCCGCATGTCATTACCGAGGATATGCGGACGGGGTGATCGGTCTTAGGTTTGAGCGGGGTGGGGCGTGGCCCCTTCGACTGCCTGCCAAGACAGGCGCTCAGGACAGGCTTCGACTTTGCTCAGGCTGAACGGGGATTGGTATAGTTCTCAGCGCCTATGTCCGGGTTCAGAAGGCAGCGGCTCTACCGGCGTTGACGTAATCGCTTCCTAACCTCCGTTCAGCCTGAGCGAAGTCGAAGGCCACGCTGACGCGCATCGTGTGAATCATAAAGATGTTCGCGCGAAGCACGGAGAACCCGGAGGTGTCGAGCTAGTGGCACCGTCGCCCTACTGATCGCAGGTCGATCGCAACAGGATATAAATGCGGCGAGCGAGACACCTCCGCGTTCTCCGCGCCTTCGCGCGAACCATCCTGAGTCTCGCCGCCCGCCTTTGGAAACGGGGCTCCGCCTTGGGCCCGCTTAGCCCTTCATCACATGCGGGCGCGCGGCGACTTGGTCGAACATCCGGCCCGGCTGGTCGAGCCAGATCGGCGACAGCTTGCTCGAATCGACGCGCTCCAGTCCGACCGCATAGGCGCAGCGTGAGACGCCCCAGTCGGTGTGCGCGGCGGCGGCGAGGACGGGGACGAACATCGGGCGGCCGGCGGCGTCGATCACATGGATCGCCTCGCGGGGCAACGCCGTGACGCCGCGCACCGTGCGGCTCTCGCCCGCCGCCAGCGCGAAGGGCGGGACGATCGGGCGACCCTGGGGCTGACGGGCCAGTTCGATCAGTTGCGCGTCGAGCCCGGCATGGGCGCTGAGCAGCCGAAGATCGACGGCGACCCGCCCGATTGGGGTCGCGCCGGTGTTGTGCACGGTCACCTCCGCCTCGATCGTCGCCGACAACATGTTCAGCCCGACGCGCAAGGGGCGCGCCTCGACCGCCAGGAAGCTGGGCTCGGGCGGCAGGGCGGGAGCGGCGGCGGGTTGGACCGGGGCCGGTTGCGGCGCGCGAGGGGCGGCGGGGCGTTCGTCCACCGGCTCGGCGGGCGGTGCCGCCGGGGCGATGGTCGGGGCGGGGAGCGCCTGCGGGCGACGGCTGCGACGACCCAGCCACAGGCCGATGGCGAGCGCGGCGAGCCCCGTGCCGATCAGCAGCGGCCAGAAGGGCAGGTCGCGCTCGGCCTCGCCGCTTTCCGGTGCGGCGGTGCCGGGGGCGGCGATCGCCGGGCTGGTCGTCTGGGCGTTGGTGATCGTCATCCCCTCGGCCCCCGCATCGGGCCGGTTGGCCATCGTCGCGTCGGGCGAGGTTTCGGGGTCGGGCAGGCGGGTTGCGGGCGGCTCGGGCGACGGGGCGGGGGCGGGCGTCTCGACCGGGGCGGGCGCGGCGGCGGGCGTCGGGGTCGCGCGCGGCGTGGGCCGGGGGGTGGGCGTGGCGCGCGGGGTCGGCGTGGCTTCGGGCGCGCGCTGGCTCGGCAGGACGAGGCGCGGCGTCGCCGGGGTCGGGACCGGCGTTGGCACGGCTTGCGGGGTGGTCGTGCGCGGGCTCAGGCTGAACCCGTCCAGGCCGCTCGTCGAGGGGCGGGGGGCGGCATCACCATCCTGGGGTGCGGTCTGGGCGAGGGCGGGCCCGGCCAGCATCGGAGCGAGCACCGGCGCCAGCGTCAGGGCAAGGAGGCGCGCGATGCGACGCGGCCCGGACGATGTCATGAAAGGCATTCCTCGTGGTAACTATAATCTTCACCGGCCGCTCGGGCTACCGGCCCGACCGCTAAGCCGTGCCCGGTAGGACCGGCGGATGCAACCCCTTGTGTACCGCCATATGCGGCCAATATATGGCAGAGCGGGTTGGCGCGGGAACTTTCCGCGCAGAGCTGCGTGTCCCGGTTTGACACCGGGGGGTATCGCCCCTATATCGCGACCATCCACCACAATCTTCGGGAAATGATGCGCCTTCGCGCAGCGTGTCGGTCGAATGGGAGATTGCTGGTTTAGCAGACGCCGGATGCCGCCGCACATCGATGCGAGCGGCCTTTCGGCGTCTGTCGTTGCGTCTCGCCCGGAGGCATCCGGGCAGTGATTTACGGCTGACGAGGCAGACAGACCCATGGCAACCAAGGCGATCGACAGCGGCTCCGCCCCCCGCAAGGGCGATGGCGGCACCGCCAAGCGGCGTATCCGCAAGGTGTTCGGCGACATCCACGAAGTGGTGCAGATGCCGAACCTGATCGAGGTTCAGCGCGAAAGCTACGAGCAGTTCCTGCGTTCGGACAAGTCCACGGGCCATGTCTCGGGGCTGGAAAAGACGCTGCGCAGCGTCTTCCCGATCCAGGACTTCGCAGGGACGGCCTATCTCGACTTCGACGATTACGTTCTCGAAGACCCCAAGTTCGACGTCGAGGAATGCCGCCAGCGGGGCATCACCTATGCCGCGCCGATGCGCGTCACGTTGCGCCTGACCGCGTTCGAGGTCGATCCCGATACCGAAGCCAAGTCGGTCATCGATATCAAGGAGCAGGACGTCTACATGGGCGACATGCCCCTGATGACGGAGAACGGCACCTTCTTCATCAACGGCACCGAGCGCGTCATCGTCAGCCAGATGCACCGTTCGCCGGGCGTGCTGTTCGACCATGACCGCGGCAAGACCCATGCCTCGGGCAAGTA
>JAAIGG010229882.1_pt1 | contig 16206 bp, 4 predicted proteins | sample 6487391 | NCBI WGS metagenome assembly JAAIGG01 (sample SAMN13974130, study PRJNA590717) | phyllosphere metagenome | biome: asymptomatic weeds; feature: pooled weeds collected from a community garden; material: weeds; isolation source: pooled asymptomatic leaves from various weed species from...
GCCAGCGCGCCCGACTGGACGAGCTTGCGATACTGATCGCCGCGCAAGCCCTTGAGCTTGTCCTCGGACACCATCTGGAAGCCCCGCAGGATGCGCGGCGTGCCATCCTCGCCCGGCGCGCTCGCCTCCGCCTCGATCAACAGGTCCAGGTCGCGCAACTCGCCGACAAAGGCCTCGGTCCGCCGGATCGCCGCCTCGAACTGTTCGCAGAAGGACAGGATTTCGCGCGCACGCTCCGTCGGTTCGTCCCCGGCGAACAGATTGCCCTCCTCCCCCTCGACGAAGCGATCGCTTTCGCTATCGAAGCACAGGGTCAGGTCCGTCGCCTTGTCGTCCAGTTTCGCGAGCAGGAACGGGTAGCGGCGAACATAGGCGGGGACATAGCGCTCGACATGCCACTGGCCGTCCTGGTCAACATGGCGGTTCGTCCCCCCCGGCATGCCCGTCAGCACCACCGGCATCGGGTTCTCGCCGCTGGAGAAGACGATGGGATAATCCGCCTGGGCGGGGATGAACTCGTCGGTGGTCAGAACGATCGCCGGGCTGCCGGCGGCATGGCGATAATCGGGCCTGGCCTCGTCCCGCAGGACCAGCGTCCGGTGAAGCTGGCTCATCAGCGGCGTCACCGTCCGGTAGAATTGCGGCAGAGCGGCGGGCGGCGGGTCGATCACGTCGGTCATGGTTTCACTTGGTCCAGTCAAAAGGGAAATCAGGCGATGTCGGCCTGCACGCTCGGTGTCGGGGCGGAGCGCTGCTGCCCCAAATGGCTCAGCGAGAAGAGATGCGCGAAGATCGCGGCCTGCGCGCCCCTAGCCATCAATTTGCGCAGCGGTTCGGCGCGGAGTTGCTGCAACCGCTCCTCGTCGATCATCCGGAAACCGGGAACGGCCAGCGTCCGGCCGGCGGTGTCGACGCGCACCAGATCGACCAGCAGATCGAGTTCGAGCAGTTCGTCCATGAAGCTACGGGTCCGGCGGACCGCGGCCTCATAGCTCTGGCAGAATTCCATGATCTGGCGGGTCGTCTCGCTGGGATTGTCGTCGTCGGCGAACAGATTGCCCTCATCCCGATCGCGCAGCCAGGGGCAGGCGCCATCGAAGCACAGGCTCATCTCATCGACTTCGGGATCCAGCCGCGCGAGGAGGAAGGGATAACGCCGGACATAGGCCGGAATATAGACCCCGTCGCGCCACGCCCCGGTCTCCGGGTCGACGAACTGGTTCACTTGGCGGCCAGGCTGGCCGGTCAGGATCATCGGGCGAAGCGCGTCTCCGCCGCCGAACACGATCGGATAATGCATGATCGCGGAGGGAAATTCATCGATCGTCAGGTCGATCGTCTCAGCCCGCGCGGCGAAGCCGTAATCCGGCGTTTCGGGCGCGTCATAGGCGAGATGGCGGTGCAGTCGGCGGATCAACGGCGTGACGAAACGGTAGAAGCGCGGCAGCGGCGCACTGGTCATGGGCATCATGAACGCGGATCCTTCGGATCAGAGGGATTTGGCCGGCGTCGCCGGCGTGGTGGGAGCCGGTGCGGTCGGAACGGGAGCGGCCTTGACCGGATGCGCCTTGGCCCAGGCCTCGTTACGCTGGGTCATGACCTGCATCGCCTGGGGAAAACCACTGGTCGACAGCGGGAGCACGAGGGGCTTGCCAGTCCGGTCGGCCACCGCGATCAGCCCCTTGGTGGCCTTGAAGAACGGCTCGAGTTCGGCGCGGGTCATCACCCGGTCGATGAAACATCCTTCCGCCTCGCAACGGGTGATCCGGAAGTCGGTCAGGTCGGTCTTGTCGTCCAGCCGTATCAGTGGTGCGGTCTGCACCAATATACCCAGCGGCACCTGGAACTGCACGCCATAGCGATCCCCCTGCCCCGCATAAGCGAACGAGAAGCGTAAGGGTGCCTCGCCGCCTTCCTTGCGCTGCACCCCCTGCACCGCCTCGCAGGGCGGGAGGTCCGGTCGATCGGCACACAGGACCGACCAGTCGCTGTAACGATCCGACAGACCGGCGGCGGCGGGCGACGTGGCCGCCGTGGGGGGAAACGGGGCCTTGGTCTGCGGCGCCGTCATGATCATGGCGGCGGTGGCCCATAGCGAAATCATCGTGTCTTCCCTTCCCCGTGTGATGGTGTTCCGGCGTTGGCGGCCATGCCGGCATTGCGCGCGATCATGTCAGCGAACGCCTGCGTCAGCCCCTCGACGCCCAGAACGATCTCCTGTCGGCCGGCGCGCTGGTCGCGGAATTGCAGCCGGATCCGTTTCGCGCGGACGAACTCCTCGCCGAACGCGAACGGCAACATGCCACCCCCCGAGCAGCGCAGCCGGTCGCAGCTATGGACCGACAATTCCCAGGGCAGCGTGGTGTCGAGCGACAACAGCGTCGCCTGTCCGGCGCCCAGACTGGGTGGCAGTCCGATCTGCACGGCACAGCGTTGCTGGGCGGCCATGCAACTCAGCGCGAATTGCAGGACCGGCCGGCCCGAGCCCGTCGCCTCCCGCACCTGCTGCACGATCTCGCAATAGCCGCCGCGATCGCTCGTCTGCGGGCATTGCACCGACCAGGTTCCATAGACGGCGATCGGTGGCAGCGCCGCCGGTGGTACGGCATGGGCGATGCATGGGAACAGGGTCAGGAGGGCGACCGGCGCCATGCGCGCCACCCGCCTCACCCACGACCCGGCCTTCGCCAGGCCATCAGTTGCCGACATAGATCACCGAGCTTCCGAGATTGGTCTTGGGCATGATGCGGCGATAGACCGCGTCGGACCTGTCTTCGTCGAAGCGCGCCGTGACATAGGTCGAACCGCTTCCCCCGACGGTGGTGGACGCCATTCCCGCCAGCATCCGACCCGATCCGCTGGACGTCTCGACAGTGGTCGGTGCGACTGCGAGCAACAGGCTCGCGCCGCCATTTCCACCGAAGCCCGCGCTCCCGCCGGCGCCGTTATCCAACGTGCCGAGCGTGTTGAGCGGCATCGCCTGGAATTCCGGCGCACCGGCGGCCAGGGGAGCGTTGGCGCTGGCCGGGCCGCCCGTGAAGAGGCTGGTCGCGCCGGGGCTCGGCAGGCCGTTCAACGTACCCACCGCGCCACCCGACGCCGAACTGACCGCCGCCAGACGTCCCGCCAACTGATCGGCATCGCGGCGGAGCTGATCGATGGCGCCGCCCGACGTGCACGAGCCGGAGATGCTGCCCGCCGCCGAGGTGCACGAGACCATGCCGCCGAAATGATTGCCGCTGCTGGTCAGCGTGATGCTGCCGGCCGCATTCATGATGGCATCGCCCGCCACCGTGACATAACGGTCCTGCGAGATGGCACCGGTGCCGTTCCTGCCGGCCGTCAGCGACATGTTGCGCCCGACGATGGTCGGCCCGCCCAGCCGGACATCGCCCCCGGCGACGATCGTCAGATCGCGCGAGGCGACCGTGCCGCCGGAGCGTACCGCCTGATCCCCCGTCAGGACGATGTCACGCCCCGAGACGGACAGGGTTTCCAGATCGCCCGCCCCCTGATGGATGGATACGTCGCCCGTCATGGCGATCGCCCCGCCGCTCTGGGTGAAGCCGTCCAACACCTTGACGGCGCCGGTGCCGGTCAACGTACCGCCGCGCTGGACGAATGTATCGACGCTCAGATCCTTGGCGATGACCAGATTGCCCTTCAAAAGCGTCAGTGCGGTGTCGGTGCTGTTGGGTACCGTGTCGGTATCCGGCGTGGTGATCAGGCGATCGATCGCAACCGGGCCGTCGCCGTCGAAGGTCACCGCGCTGTTCGGTGCCAGCGTGACCTCCGCGACATTCGCGTCGTCGGGAATCGCGCCCCCAGCCCAGTTCCCCGGATCGAACCAGCTCTTGCCGTCGCCCCTGCCGGTCCAGCTGACGCTCGCCAACCTTGTGATCGACGCCGTCAGGCCGGTCGGCTGGATCACCGAATAATTGGCCGCGTCCGCCCCGCCGAGCGTGTAGCCGGTAACCGTCACCGCCTTGTCAGTGCCGACGCTCTTGTCAGCGAAACGCGCCACGGCGCCGGACGTCACCAGAAAGACGACGTCGGGGGCGAGTGCGGTGACCACCCCGCCCGACAGGGTCGTGGTGCTGCTGCCGTCATAGGTCTTGGAGAGGGCCGAGGCCCCCGTGACGAGGACTTGCGCCGGTGTAATGGTGACCGTCAGCCCCTGGGGTTGGACGAGCGTATAGTTCGCCGCATCCGCCCCGGCGATCTGGTAACCCGATACGGTCACCAGCTTGCCCGCCCCGACATTCTTGTCGGCCATGACGCCGATCGCGCGGCTGCCGTCCAGTCGCACCACGTCGCTGGCCAGCGGCACGATGCTGCCGCCGTCCAGCCTGACGAGCGTGGTCGTATCATAGCTGCGGTTTTCCGTGCCGATGCCGGTCACCTGCAACTGCGCGGGGGTGATGGTGCCGGTCACGCCGGTCGGTGCGACCAGGGTATAGTTGCCGGCGTCGGCACCGAGCAGCGCCAGCCCGCGGACCGATACCGCCTTGCCGCTACCGACATTCTTGGTGTCGAAGCGCGCATCGGCACCCGCCATATTCAGCCGTACGTCATCCTGGCCCAGCGGTCGTACGCTGCCGCCCGCCAGCGTGGCCGAGAGCCCCGCGTCATAGACCTTGTTCGCGATCGTCATGTCACTCACCATCAGGGTGGCCCGGCTGATGCTGGCGCTCAGACCGCTCGGCTGGACCAGCGCATAATTGCCCGCGTCCGCCCCCGTCAGCGCATAGCTCGAGGCCGTCACCGGCTTGGCGATGCCGACATTCTTGTCGCTGAACGCACCCACCGCATTCGCCGTCGACAACTGGACCACATCACCCGCGAAGGCGGCGACCGAACCGCCCGACAGGCCCGCGACATTGGTCGCGTCATAGATCCTGTCGAGTGCCCGTGCGCCCGTGACCGCGAGGCTCGCCCGGGTGATATCGGCATTCGCCGTTGGCGCGGTCGAGGCCAGGACGTAATTGCTCGCGTCCATGCCCGATAAGATGCCCGACGCGCTCAGGAACACCGTCTTGTTCGCGCCGACATTCTTGTCCGCGAACTGCCCGGTCGCACCGCTCGTCTTCAGCGCCACGATGTCCGCCCCCAACACCCCACTCAGGCCGATCCCGGCGGTCGATATCGCGGCGTCGGTGGTCGCGTCATAAATCCGGCTCGACGCCGTGAAGCCGCCGGTCACGCCCAGCATCGCCGGCGTGACGTCCGCCAACGCCGTCGGCGCACCGGCCGACAGCACGTAATTGCCCGCATCCTGACCCGCCAACAGGCCCGAAGCGCTCAACGTCACGGTCTTCGCCACGCCGACATTCTTGTCTGCGAATGCACCAGTCGCACCGGTGGACTTCAATTCGACCGTGTCCGCGCCAACGATCCCGCTCAAGCTCAGACCCGTCGTGGAAATCGCCGCGACGGTGGTGGCGTCATAGACCCGGCTGGCGGCCGTGAAACCGCCCGTGACCTGGAGCGCGGCGGGCGTGACCTGCACCGTCGCGACGCCATCCGCCAGGCTATAGTCCGAAGCCAGCCCAGTTGCCGTATCCGCCAGCGTATAGCTCACCCGCGCGACACGGCTGCCGACATCCTTGCTCGACAGCGGCCCCGCTATGGCCGAAACGCGCAACGCTTCGCCGCTGACGACCCCGTCAAGTCCACCTGCCGTCACCGTTCCGGCCACGGTCGTGGCGTCATAGGTCTTGGCGGCGATCTGCGGCGTGCCGATCGTCAGGGCGCGCGGACGGATGAAGGCCATCGTGCTCGGTAGCGCCTTGCCGAGGATGTAATTGTCCTTGGCCGTGCCGGTCAGCGAACCGATGTTGCTGAGCGTCACGAGCTTGGCCGTCGCACTGGCATGACGATCGGCGAACTGCCCGGTCGCCCCTGCCAGGTCCAAGCTGACCTGATCACCGGCGACCACCCCCGACAATTGCACGCCGCTGGTGTCGATCATAGCATTGGTCGACCCATCATAGCTCTTGTCGAACGCGACGAGGTTCCCGGCCGGATTTACCAAGCGGCGATCGATCGTCAGCATGCCATCCCCGAAGGTGATCGCGTAGTTGCTCGCCGTCAGCCCGCCCGGGGTCAGGATATAGCGACCCGCGTTCACCGCATTCTGCGACGTGCCGCCATATCCCAACGCGCCACCGAGCACCGCCGATGTCTCGCCGTTGACGAAGCCCGAATAGGTGACACCGTTGCCGCCCGCCCAGGCCTGCCCATCATAGGTCTTGGACGCACTGATCGCCGTCACCGTCAATGCCGCCTTATCGACGGTATAGGCGGTGGCGTTCGCCGCCGCCTGATTGGCGGTGATGGCGTAATTGCCGCTGGTCAGGCCGGAGCCGGTAACGGCGTGGCTGCCCGCCCCGCTCGTCGCGGTCACAGGGGTCGTCCAGGCCACCGCGCCGGCCAGGCTCGCGATCGTCTCGTTCTGGACGAAGCCGCTGCCCGTCACCGTACCGCTGACGTTCGCAGGCGATGCGCCATAGGTCGATCGGGCCGCATTCGCCGTATAGAGGAGCGACAGCGCTGCGGGGTTGATCGTCGCCGTTGCCGTCGGGATGCCCGCCGCAAAGCTATAATTGTCTCTGGCCGAACCCGACAAGGAGCCTGAGGTGCTCAACGTCACCGTCTGCGCGATGACATTCCCGTTCGCATCGCGGGCGACATCCTTGCTGGCGAAGCTGCCGGTCGCGCCTGCGATGTTCAGGCTGACGTCGTCGCTGCCGACCTTACCTGCCAAGCTCAGGCCACGCGTGTCGATAACCGCAGCGGTGGTACCGTCATAGTCCTTGTTCGATGCCGAGAAGCTGCCGCCGATCGACAGTGGCTTGGGCGTGATCGTCGCGGTCGCTGTCGGCGCGATCGCCGAATAGCTGTAGTTGGCGACGACCCCGGCCGCCCCCGACAAGGCGCCCGCGCCGCTTAGCGTCACCGCCTGGGCGATCACGTTTCCGTTCGCGTCACGCGCGACATTGGGGCTGGCGAAGCGGCCCGTCACACCTGCCCAGTCCAGATTGACCGTCTCGCCGCTGACGACCCCGGACAAGGCGAGGCCGCTGGTATCGATCGTCGCTCCGGTACCGCCGTCATAGGTCTTGTCCTGCGCGGCAAGCGCGCCCGTCAGCGTCAAGGCCTTCTGCGCGATCGTCAGCGCGCCGTTGACGAAGCTGATCGCATAGTTGCCCGAGGTCAGACCGTTCGGCGTGATGGCGTAGCCACCCGCATTGACGGCGTTTTGCGCACTGCCGCCATAGCCCAGCGCTCCGCCGAGTACCGATGCGGTCTCGCTATTGACGAAGCCCGAATAAGTGACGCCGTTGCCGCCCGACCAGGCCTGCCCGTCATAGGTCTTAGAGGCGGCGTTCGCCGTGACCGTCAGCGCCGCCTGATTGACGGTATAGGCGGTGGTGTTGCCCGCTGCCTGGCTGGCGGTGATGGTGTAATTGTCGCTGGTCAGGCCCGAGCCGGCGATGGCGTAGCGGCCCGCCCCGCTGAGTGCGGTCACAGGCGTCGTCCACACCGCCGCGCTGCCCAGGTTTGCGACCGTCTCGCCGTTGACGAAGCCGGTGCCCGTCACCGTACCGCTGACGGTTGCACGCGCCGAACCATAGGTCGAGCTCGCCGCGTTCGCGGCATACACCAGCGACAGCCCCGCCCTGTTCACGGTCAACGCACCGTCGACGAAGGTGATCTCGTAGTTGTTCGAGGTCAGGCCCGATGGCGCTATGACATAGCTTCCGGCGTTGACCGCACCTTGCGCGCTGCCCCCATAAGTCAGCCCGCCGCCGAGCACCGCCGATGTCTCGCCGTTGACGAGGCCCGTATAGGTGACGCCGTTGCCACCCGCCCAGGCAAGGCCATCGTAGCTCTTCGACGCGGCGTTGGCGGTCACCGTCAACGCCGCCTTGTCGACGGTATAGGCGGTGGCGTTCACCGCCGCCTGATTGGCGGTGATGGCGTAATTGTTGCCGGTCAGGCCGGAGCCGATAATGGCGTGGCTGCCCGCCCCGCTCGTCGCGGTCACAGGGGTCGTCCAGGCCACCGCGCCGGCCAGGCTCGCGATCGTCTCGTTATGGACGAAGCCGCTGCCCGTCACCGTACCGCTGGCGTTCGCGGGCGATGCGCCATAGGTCGATCGAGACGCATTCGCCGTATAGAGGAGCGACAGCGCTGCGGGGTTGATCGTCGCCGTTGCCGTCGGGATGCCCGCCGCAAAGCTATAATTGTCTCTGGCTGAGCCGGACAAAGAACCCGAGGTGCTCAACGTCACCGTCTGCGCGATGACATTCCCGTTCGCGTCGCGAGCGACATCCTTGCTGGCGAAGCTGCCGGTCGCGCCTGCGATGTTCAGGCTGACGTCGTCGCTGCCGACCTTACCCGCCAAGGTCAGGCCACGCGTGTCTATAACCGCAGCGGCGGTACCGTCATAGTCCTTGTTCGATGCCGAGAAGCTGCCGCCGATCGACAGTGCCTTGGGCGCGATCGTCGCGGTCGCTGTCGGCGCGATCGCCGAGTAGCTGTAATTGGCGACGACCCCGGCCGCCCCCGACAAGGCGCCCGCGCCGCTCAGCGTCACCGTCTGGGCGATCACGCTTCCGCTCGCGTCACGCGCGACATTGGGGCTGGCGAAGCGGCCCGTCACGCCTGTCCAGTCCAGATTGACCGTCTCGCCGCTGACGACCCCCGACAGTTGAAGCCCGCTGGTCCCGAACGCCGCCACGTTGTCGCCGTCATAGGTCTTGTCCTGCGCGGTAAGCACGCCCGTCAGCGTCAAGGCCTTCTGCGCGATCGTCAACGCACCGGATACGAAGTTGATCGTATAGTTGCCCGAGGTCAGACCGTCCGGCGTGATGACATAGCTGCCGGCGTTCTTCGCAAGTTGCGACGTGCCGCTATAGCCCAGCGCGCCGCCCAGCACCGCAGATGTCTCGCCGTTGACAAAGCCGCTATAGATGATCCCGTTGCCGCTCGAATATGATTGCCCGTCATAGGTCTTCGACGCGTCATTCGCGGTCACCGTCAACGCCGCTTTGGTAACGGTGTAGGCCGTGCTGTTCGCACCCGCCTGGTTCGCGGTGATGGTATAATTGTCGCTCGTCAGGCCGGCGCCGAGGATGCCGTGGCTGCCCACACTGCTCCGCGCGTCGACCAGCGTCGTCCAGTTCGCGGCACCGGCCAGGTTCGCAAGCGTCTCGCCGTTGACGAAGCCGGTGCCCGAGACCGTGCCGTTGAGGGTCGCGGGAGACGCACCATAGATCGAGGTCGCCGCGTTCGCGGTGTAGAGCAGCGACAATGCAGCCTTTCCGACCGTCAGCGCCCCGTCGGCAAAGCTGATGGCATAGTTGCTCGAGGTCAGTCCGCGTGGCGTGATGACATAATTGCCCGCATTAATTGCCCCTTGCGACGAACCGCCATAACCCAACATCCCTCCCAGGACGGAGGCGTTCTCGCCATTGACGAACCCTGTATAGGTAACGCCGTTGCCGCCAGAATAGGCGAGGCCGTCATAGGTTTTCGACGCCGCGTTGGCGGCCACCGTCAGTGCGGCCCTGGTGACGGTGTAGGCCGAACTGTTCACCGCCGCCTGGCTTGCGGTGATCGTGTAGTTGTCGCTTGTCAGGCCGGAGCCGGTGACGCTGTAGCTGCCCACCACACTCGTCGGCGTGGCTGTGGTGGCCCATGACAGGGCGCCACTCAGATTCGCAACCGTCTCCCCGTTGACGAAGCCGGTACCGGACACGGTGCCACCCAGGCTCGCGAGCGATGCGCCATAGGTCGAGGTCGCCGCATTGGCGGTATAGACCAGCGCCACCGCCGCCTTGCCGATGGTCAGCGTGCCATCGACGAAAGTGATGGCGTAGTTGCTCGACGTCAGCCCGCCGGGCGTGATGACATAGCTTCCGGTATTCACCGCATTTTGCGACGTTCCGCTATAGGTCAGCGTCCCGCCGAGCGCCGAACTGTTCTGGCTGTTGACGAAGCCCGCATAGGTCACGCCGGTGCCGCCCGAATAGGCGACGCCGTCATAGGCCTTCGACGCCGAATTCGCGGTGATCGTCAGCGGTGCCTTGGCCACCGTATAGGCCGTTGCATTTCCGGAAGCCTGGCTTGCGGCGATAGTATAATTGCCGGCGTTCAAGCCGCTGCCGTTGATCGCGTAACTGCCCGCGTCGCTCATGGCCGTGACGGACGTCGTCCAGGTGGCAGCGCCGCCCAGGTTCGCAACCGTCTCCCCGTTGACGAAACCGGTACCCGTCACGGTACCGCTCACGCTGCCCCGGGCCGACCCGTAAGTCGAGGTCGCCGCATTGGCCGTATAGGTCAATGACAGCGCCGCGCGACTTATCTCCAAGGGACCACTGACGAAGGTGAACCTGTAATTGTTCGACGTCAGCCCGGCAGGCATGATGTCATATCCACCGGCATTGATCTTGCCTTGCGCGTCGCCGCCATAAGTCAGCGTTCCGCCAAGCGACGCAGCAGTGTCACCGTTGACGAAACCCGTGTAGGTGACGCCGTTGCCACCCGACCATGCCCGGCCGTCATAGACTTTCGACGCGCTGTTCGCCGTGACGGTCAGGCTAGCCTTGTAGATATTATAAGCCGTGCCGGCCCAACTTGCCTGGGTTTCCGTGATCGCGTAGTTGTTACTCGTCAGGCCGGATCCGGTGACGCGGTAAGAGCCCACGGGGCTCGACGGGGTCGCCGTCGTGGTCCAGGTTATCCGCCCCCCCAACCTCGCGACCGTCTCGCCGTTGACGAAACCAGTGACGTTCACTTCGCCGTCCAGGGTTGCGAGGGGCGAACCGTAGACCGAACTATACCCATATGGCGCATATTCGATCGTCAACGGCGCCCTGTTCACGGTCAACGCGCCATCGGCGAAGGTGATCGCGTAGTTGCTCGACGTCAGTCCGCGTGGCGTGATGACATAGCTGCCCGCATTCACCGCGCTCTGCGACGTCCCAGTGTAGCTGAGCGTACCGCCGAGGACCGCTGCCGTCTCGCCACCCACAAAACTCGCATAGGTGACACCGTTGCCGCCCGAGTAACCTAAGCCATTATAGGTCTTCGAGGCGTTATTGGCCGTGATTGTCAACGGTGCCTGGTTGACCAAGGCCGACACGCCCGTCGTGTCTGCCAGCGTGTAGTTCGTCGCCAGACCGCCATTCGTCCCGTCCGCCAGCGCATAGCGGACGGTCGCCGTCCGCGTGCCGGCATCCTTGCTCGACAGCGCACCTGCCGTGCCGGTCGCGGTCACCGTCTCACTTCCGACGAAGCCCGACAGCGTCCCGATTGTCAGCGTCCCCGCCGCCGTCGTTGCGTCATAGGTCTTCGCCGCGATGCTCGGCGCCGTGATCGTCAACGGCGCCCGGTTGACCAGCGCCGACACGCCCGTCGAGTCCGCCAGCGTATAGTTCGTCGCCAAACCGCCGTTCGTCCCGTCCGCCAGCGCATAGCGGACGTTCGCCGTCCGCGTGCCCGCATCCTTGCTCGACAGCGCACCCGCCGTACCGGTCGCCGTCACCGTCTCACTCCCGACGAAGCCCGACAGCGTCCCGATCGTCAGCGTCCCCGCCGCCGTCATTGCGTCATAGGTCTTCGCCGCGATGCTCGGCGCCGTGATCGTCAGCGGCGCCCGGTTGACCAAGGCCGACACGCCCGTCGTGTCCGCCAGCGTATAGTTCGTCGCCAGACCGCCGTTCGTCCCGTTCGCCAGCGTATAGCTGACGGTCGCGGTCCGCGTGCCCGCATCCTTGCTCGACAGCGCACCCGCCGTACCGGTCGCAGTCACCGTCTCGCTTCCGACGAAGCCCGACAGCGTTCCGATCGTCAGCGTCCCCGCCGCCGTCGTTGCGTCATAGGTCTTCGCCGCGATGCTCGGCGCCGTGATCGTCAGCGCCTTGGCCGTGATCGCGCTGGCCGAGTTGGTCACCGAACCCGGGAGCGCATAGCCATAGACCGGGACATTGCGGCTCCCGTTATTGGTTGTAGCGCTGGCAATCGATAGGTCGACAGCCGTCACCGTCTTGTTCGAACCGGCGTTCTTATTGTCGAAGGTCGCGCCGGTCGACGCCAGGGTGACGGTATCGCCGGTCAACATACCGGTGGCGGTCAATCCCGTGACGACGGCAGCATTGGTGCCGTTATAAGTCTTGGTATAGGCGCCCAGCGTCGCACCCAGCGTCGGCGCGAATTGGTAGAAGAGGCCGTTGCCGGCCCCCTGTATCGGGGTCGAGTCTTTGAAAGCGTTGTACTGCTTGAAGTCGAAGGCAAGGCCGCCTAATGTGTCGAGGGCGGGATTGATCGACCAGACCCGCCAATTGCCGTTGGTTGCGGAAAACGGGTTTGCCACGGCATTGTTGACGAACTTCTGCGTCGACACGAGGATCGCTGATCCACCCGGGCCGGTCGAGGCGCTGGCCGTCCAAAGGGCACCACTGTTCAACACGACACCGCTGTGGGCAGTCGGCCCCTGATTGGCGACGGTGATCGCCGAAGCAGTGATCGAGCCCAGCGTCAAGTCGCCGCTGGTCCTGTTGGTCAGGCCCGCGCCGCCATCTATGAAGAGGTAAACTTCGGAGGTGGTGGTGAGCGACGCGCCATTGTTCATAGCGACAACCGCCGTTCCAGCATCACGCTGGGCATCGACCACGCCATTCGCCGCCGCTGTATTGGCCTGGAAGCCAAGCAAACCCTTAGTCGAAAGGCTAGCATTGATGATGATCGATCGCCCGGCAAATAGCTGCAACGATCCAATGCCCGTCGACACGACCGGTGTGGCGACGGTAATGTCGTTGGAAGCTTGCAGAACTACTGCTGTACCGGAATTCAACTGCGCGGCAATGTCCGACGCCTTGATCCAGACCGTGTTCGACGGCTCCAGCCCATAGGTCATCGCCGACAGATTATATTTCGACCCGCTGAAGAGATAGACCGCGCCGATGCTGGTCCCGACGTTGGCCGGACCGCCGTCCCCGATGGCGCCGACCGCCATGCGGTCGCCTTCCGCATTCAGCGCGATCCCCCAGCCGAAACCATCGTTCGCGTCCAGGTTGGGGACATTGACGGTCCCGGCGCCGCTCAGGCCCCGGCCGAAGCGCGTCGTGACGGCACCATTCGCAAAGTCGGTCTTCGGGAAATCGACGACATAGACTTGGCCGGCCCCACTCAGCGTATTGCCGCTGCCGTCGACACCGGGCATTCTCGGCGCGCCGACCACCAGCCGGGTGGCGTTTGCGTTCAACCCGACCGAAAAGCCGAAGTTCGCGCCGGCCTGCAGCGTGTTGAAGTCCATGTTATTGGGCGCCGAGGCGTTCGGCGCATAGCCATATCCCATTTTGGACATCAGCGTCGGACTGGCGAACGGATTGTTGCTGTCCGTATTGTTGAAGCCGAACAGATAGGCGGCGCCGTAATTCAGTGTCGTGCTGGCGGCACCAGCCCCGTCGTCATTGAGCGCCCCAATCGCCAGCCGATCCCCCGCCGCGTTGAACGCGACCGAAAATCCAAAAGCATCCTGCGTATGGGGAATGGTGACGGTGCCCCCGTTTTGCATGACACTCGACATGGCGATACTGGCGATACCGGCGCTGTCGCTGGTCAATTTGAACAGATAGACAGCGCCATAGTCATCCGAGTTGGCCCCTGCCCCCAGCCCGTCATCGCCGATCGCACCGACCGCCAGCAGGTTGCCCGCCGCATTCAAGGCAACCGATCGACCGAACTTGTCCCCGATATCCAGGGAATTCGGGTCATACCCCAGATTATTGCCGCTGCTGCCGCCGCCATACCCTTTACCCATGGTCGCCAGCAGGGAAACCGGCGTGGAGGCCGAGAAATCGCCGACCTTGAACAGATAGACCGCACCATAATTGTCGGTCGTGTTGTTCAGGGTGGCGCCGTCATTCGAAAATGCGCCGACCGCCAACCGGTCACCCGCCGCGTTCAACGATACGCCAGAGCCAAAAAAGTCTCCGGCGCGCAGGCTCGACAGATTATAGTTCTTGCCGCCGGTATAACCGCTGCCGATTACGGACTGCAGCGTTCCGCCGGCGAAATTCCCATCGGCGAAGGAGAACAGATATACGGCGCCCGCGCTAGACGTGGTGTTGTCGAATCCGGAATTGGTCGGTGACCCGACGGCAAGACGCGTGGCATTCGCATTCAACGAGACGAATGCAAAGTTGGAGGGGTCTCTTAGGAAGCCGCCGACGTCGATACTCTTGCCGGAATAGCCCTTGCCGAACTTGCCGACGAGCGAGCCGCCGGTGAAATTGTCATCGGCAAAGGTGAATAGCTGCACCGTGCCGCTACCGGCCGTCCCGCCATCGGCCGACGAGTCGCCATAGGCACCGACAGCCAGTCGCGTTCCATCCGCGCTCAGGGCAACGGCACTACCGAAGCCTGCGTTTGGATTATAGCTGATCAGCGGGACGTTCAGCGCATTCGGATTCGGCGCGGTCGTATAGAGCCGTCCGATCGTCGTCTTCAGGGAGGCACCATGAAAGGCACTTTGCCCGTCGAACTTGAACAGATAGACGGCGCCCCCCGGGTTCGTCCAATTGGGCGCCCCTACCGCCAGCAGGTCGCCGGTCTGATCGAGCGAAACACCCATGCCGAAGCGGTCGCTCGCCTGCAGCGTAATAGCCAGGTTATTGCCGGAGTTGCCGACATTGTTTCCGATCGCACCGATCCCGTTGACCGCCGTGATGGGCACGATATTCGCGGCATTCGCGGAACCGTTGGTCAGCGTGTAGAGATAGACCACGCCGCCGTCCGTGACGCCGCTGCCGGTCTGGAACGGAGCACCGACGGCCAGCCGGGTTCCGTCGGCGTTCAACGCAACACTCTTGCCGAAGCCCAGCTGACGGCCCGCGTCCAGTCCGCTAACGCTAAAGCCCAGATTGTTACCGCTGCTGCCGGTGCCGCCATACCCCATGCCTAGCGTGGCGAGGACGGTGCCCGACTTGAACGGGTTGGCTAGGTCGGAATTGTCGAACCCGACCAGCTGGACGGCGCCGTAATTATCGCTGGTCGATCCCGCGCCCGATGCGTCCTTTTTGAACGCGCCCACCGCCAGCCGGTTGGCGGCGGCATTGAAGGCCAGCCCGCTGCCATAATTGTCGCCCTTATTCAGAAGCGACGCGACGTTGACGTCGTTGGACCCCGCATAGCCGCTGCCGATCGTTCCGCGCAGCGTGCCGCCGTTGAAATTGCTGTCCTTGAAGTTGAAAAGATAGACGGCACCATAGTCATTCTGCGTACTGGATGCATTGCCAGCCCCGTCGTCGCCCGGGGCACCGACAGCCAGCTTGGTCGCGTCCGCGCTGAGCGCGAGGCCGATGCCGAAATTATCCTGTGCCTCGAGCTGCGAAATGTTGAGGTTCTTGCCACCGGTGTAGCCGTTGCCAATAACCCCTTCCAGAACACCGCCAGAGAAATTGCTATCGGTAAAACTGTAAAGATAAACGGCACCGGCGGACGATATGCCATTGCCTACGGCGCTGTCATTCGGAGCAGCAACCGCCATACGTGTCGCAGTTGAATTCAATGCAACTGAGTATCCAAGTAGGTCACCGGCGTCGAGCGTCGGGATATCGCGGTCATTCGCCAGCGCGTAGCCCGAACCGATGATCGATCTTTGGGTGCCGCCGCTAAACGACGTGTCGCTGAAGGTGAAAAGATAGGCGGCGCCGGTATTCGTGCCAGTCGCATTGCCATATCCCGCGTCGCTGACGGCGCCAACGACCAGACGATTGCCCGCCCCGTTCAGCGTCACGCCAAAGCCGAACTGATCCCCGGAATCCAGGCCGCTTACATTGACGTTCTTACCGCCAGTATAGCCCTTGCCGATGGTTGCCTGAAGCGCAGCGCCCGAAAAGTCCGTGCTGGTTACGCCGTTCGTGGTCGCAGAATTGAAGCTGAACAGATAGGCTGCACCGGTATTGCTGCTGGCCCCGGATGCGCCCGCAGCCAGACGGTCACCGATAGCGTTGAGCGACACAGATATGCCAAAACTGGAATCTGCCGTCAGCGTGACGTGACCCCGGTCTTTCATCCAGCTGCAACCAGAGACCGACCGGTGTTGTCGCGCATGAGCGCTGGTGAAGCAACGGGCGGGGTTAACCCCGCCCGTTGCTGTTCGAGCCCGGCAGCGAAGGCTGCCGGAGTGGCGTA
>JAAIGG010499019.1_pt1 | contig 16128 bp, 12 predicted proteins | sample 6487391 | NCBI WGS metagenome assembly JAAIGG01 (sample SAMN13974130, study PRJNA590717) | phyllosphere metagenome | biome: asymptomatic weeds; feature: pooled weeds collected from a community garden; material: weeds; isolation source: pooled asymptomatic leaves from various weed species from...
AGGCGCACGGGTACGCCGTTCAATTCGGCCCGGCCGGCAGTGGGAGCCACAAAACCCAGTAGCAGGTTCAAGGTGGTGGTTTTACCCGCGCCGTTCTGGCCCAGCAGGCAGAACACCTCACCCTCGCCCAGGCTCAGGTTGAGGCCCCGCAGTGCCACTTGGCTAGGGTACTCCTTGCGCAGGTCGAAGGTCTGTAAACGCACCATAACTGAAGAAAAAATGAAAACGACCGGGTGCAAATGTATCCGCGCTGAAAACTTATTTGCAACTTTGATGCATAATTGAAGAAGAATTTCCAACGCCGCTAGAGAATTGTCTTAGTTGGTACTAGCTAAAAACTTCTTCTCAGTCCTAGCTAGCAATCAATAGCGATTAGCAGTTTTGTTGCATTTTATTTCCCACTTTTCCACTACATGTTTGGTCCTCGCTTTCCCGTCTATCGCCAGCTCGACTCGCGCGACTGTGGCCCGGCTTGCCTGCGCATGGTGGCGGCCCACTACGGCCGGCCCGTGGCGCTGGAGTACCTGCGCGAGCAACTGGGCCTGGCGCGGCAGGGCGTGACGCTGCACGCGCTGGGCGAGGTGGCCGGGCAGTTGGGCTTCGACACGCTGCCGGCCGAGGTATCGCTGGATACTTTGCAGCGACAAGTGCCGCTGCCTTGCATTGCCTTTCTCGACCAGGAGCACTTCGTGGTGGTGTACGGCACCCGGCGCGGGCACCTGCTGGTAGCCGACCCCCACCGGGGCCGGGTGCGCTACCCGGCCGCCGAGATTGCCGCCCGCTGGCTGCCACCGGGGCCGGCCGAGCAGGGCGTGGTACTATTGCTGGAGCCCACCGCCAGACTCACGGCAGCTTCGGAGGGCGGGTCCTTGCCAGGGGCCGAAGTGCCCCCAACCGTCAATTTACAGTATCTGCTGGGCTACGTGCGGCCCTACCGCCGGCAACTGGCGCTGGTACTGCTAGGCATGGTGCTGAGCAGCGCGCTGGGGCTGGCGCTACCGTTTCTGACTCAGTCGATTATCGACGTGGGCATTCGTACGCGCAGCTTGCAGTTTTTGTACGCGGTGGGCGGGGCGCAGCTCATGCTGTTTGTGGGGCGCACAGTGGTCGAGCTACTGCGGGCGCGGGCGCTGCTCCTGCTGGGCAGCCGGGTGAGCCTGGGACTGCTGGGCAGCTACCTGGCCCGACTGATGCGCCTGCCCATGCCATTCTTCGAGGCTAAGAACGTGGGCGACAACGTTCAGCGCATTGTGGACCACCACCGCATCGAGCTGTTTCTGACCACGGCGCTCGTCGATGCCGGGCTGGCGCTACTCAATTTACTCGTGTTTGGAGGCGCGTTGCTTTTTTACAGCCGGTCGGTTTTCGGGGTGTTTGCCGGCTGCACGGCCCTGGGCGTGGGCTGGGCCGCGTTGTGGCTGGGGCGGCGGCAGCGTCTCGACCACCGCCGCTTTCAACAGCAGGCCGCCAACCAGAACGTGCTGCTGGAGCTCATCGGCAGTATGCCCGAAATCAAGCTTACCGGTAGCGAGCACGCGAAGCGCCAGCACTGGGAAGGCCTACAAACCCAGACCTACGCCCTAAGCTTGCAGAGCTTACAACTCGACCAGACCATTCAAAGTGGTCTGCTATTTTTCAATGAGTTGAAAAACATTCTAATCACCCTGCTGGCCGGCTACCAGGTGATGGAAGGCCGCCTCACGCTGGGTATGATGCTGTCGGTGACTTACCTGGCCGGGCAGCTCAACAACCCGGTGGTGCAACTGCTGCAATTTGGCAAGGCCTGGCAGGATGCCCGCCTGAGCCTGGCCCGCTTTGACGAGGTGTACCAAAAGCCGCCCGAGGACGCCACCCCCGACCCGGCCGAGGCCGACGACGACGCAACGCCTCCCCCCCCCGTCGTAACGCCCGAAGCCGCCCTGCCAGCCCCCGACATCGAGCTGCGCGACGTGCATTTTTACTACGGGGGGCCGGCCGCCCCGCCGGTACTGCGCGGCCTGAGTCTGCGCATTCCGGCCGGTAAGGTCACGGCCATCGTGGGGCTGAGCGGCAGCGGTAAAACCACCTTACTCAAGCTATTGCTCAAGTTTTACGTGCCCACGGCGGGTGCCATTGCGGTGGGCGATACACCGCTGGGGCAATTGGGGACACGGGCCTGGCGACGGCGTTGCGGGGTGGTAATGCAGGAGGGTCATGTATTTGCCGACACACTGGGCGGCAATATCGCCGTGGGCCAGGGGCCGCCCGACCCAGTGCGCCTGCGCCAAGCCTGTCGGGTGGCCAACCTCACCGAGTTCGTCAACGAACTACCGCTGGGGTTCGACACGCCGGTGGGGGGGACCGGGGCGGGGCTCAGCCAGGGCCAGAAGCAGCGGCTGCTCATTGCCCGCGCCGCCTACCGCCAGCCCGAGCTGCTGCTCTTCGACGAGGCCACCAACGCCCTGGATGCCACCAACGAGCGCGCTATTCTTGACAACCTCCAGGCTTTTTTCGCCGGCCGCACGGTGGTCGTAGTGGCCCACCGCCTCAGCACCGTGCAGCACGCCGACCAGATAGTGGTCCTGGAGCAAGGCCGCGTGCGCGAGTGCGGCACCCACGCGGCGCTACTGGCCCAGCGGGGGGCTTATTTTAAGCTAATAAGCAATCAATTATCCCTTGGTGCCTGAACCTATTCATCTGCCCTATGCTGCACCCTTTTCCACATCCCCTCACGCGCACGGCCACCGGTAGCTGGGCGGAGTTTGGCGCCCTGCGCTGGCATGAACTACCCGCCCGGCTGGCGGCAAGGCAGGTGCTGCTGGTTCGGCTGCAGCAGGTACGGGCGGCGCTCGACGCGGCACTCTACCAGCAGGTTGCCGGGCTCGATGCCGCTGCGCCCACCGCGCCCCTGCTGGCCCTCAAGCGAGCTGTGTTCAATGGCCGGGTGCTGCCGGAGCTGCCCGCCAACCTGCCGGGCTGCCTGCAAGCACAGCTGGCCGACTACGCTCACCTGCACAACCAGCTAGCCGCCTGGGAGCACGAGTTGGCGGCCGCCCACATCCAGCAGCTCACCCGCGGCCGCCAGCACCTGCAAGCCATGAGCCAGCAGCCCAACCTGCGGCGCGGCCTACCACTGGCTAGTCCCACGCTACTAGCTCAGCTGCCCCGCTACCAGCAGACCAACCCCGCCACTTTGGGCAAGCACGAGCAGCAGACGGAGTTGGGGCTGTTGCGCTACCTCACGCGCCTCCACTTCAAAACTTCGCCCTTCGCCACCTTCACCGCCTTGAGCGTGAGCGCCCTGGCCGACGTGCCATCTGGGGCCGCCTGGCCCGCCGCCGAAGCGCCGCGCAGTGCTGTGCGCCTGGGTAGCTACCTGCTGGCTCATTTGCAAACCTTGTTGCTGCTGGTACCGGGCGTGAGGGAAGCCTTGCCCGCCCGCCGCAACCCGGCTGGCTGGGAGCAGTCCGATACGTACCATTTTTTACTGAACCAGCGTAATCTGGAAGCCTTTCAGCGGCTGCCAGCGCAGCCCCTGCTGGCCGTAGTGGCCCAGCTAGCGGGCCCCGGCTGCTCGTCGCTACGGCAGTTGGCCGCTACCTTGGCCGCCGACTACGTAGACGCCCCCCCATCTGCCGTTGCCGCTTGGCTGAGTGAGTTGGTAGCCTGCGGCTTTTTGCTGGTTGATGCCGGCATCTCACCGGCCGACCCCGCCTGGCCGGCAGCCCTGGCGCAGCGGCTGGCCCCGCTGGCCGCAGAGTTTGCCGCTGTGCGGGACGTCCTAGCTTTTCTGACCAACGCTAGTCCTGTAGTAGCACGATATTGCGGGGCCGCGGCTGATATCCGTACCGCCCTGCACCAGCAGTTGTACGACCAATTTTGCCGCCTCGAAGCCCAGCTGCTAGCCCAGGCTGACCCAGTCGCCGTAGCCGCCGGGCAGGCCGCCGCCCGGCGCGGGCCAGCCACGGCTACGGCCTTACCTGCCGGCTCATTTTCTCCCCCGGCAGCCCTGCGCGTGGGGCCGTACTTACCCGCCGAGGTGAAGCTACTCTACGAAGATGCCGTTCAGGACGCAGGGGGCACGCTGGACGCGGGGGGTACCCTGGCACTGCTGCGCGACCTGCACCACCTGCTGGCTAGCCAGCCGCCCGCCTCCGATGCCCTGGCCCCGCTGAAGCAGCTGTACCAGCGGCAGTTTGCTGAGCGGCCCAGCGTACCGCTGCTCGAATTTTACCAGACTGCTGTAGCGCAGCCGGCTCCGCTGCCTACCGAGCCTGCCGAGCCCTGGCCAGCCCTGCAACCCATGCTCGCGGCCGCTCTACCCGCTTACGCGGCTGTGCTCACCCTCGACCCTGCCCAGTTGCCTCTACCCCTCAGCGCCGGGGCTGCGCCTTGGGCAGGCGCGGCCTTGGTGCAGCTGTTTGCCAGCCCCGCCGCGCCGCGGCTGCGCGGAGTCGTCAACAACCTGCTGCCAGGGCTAGGCAAAGGCAGCGGTCGCTTTTTATATCTGTTTGATGAGGCGCTGACGGAGGCGCAGCAGGCCTGGAACCAGCGCCTGCTCGCCGGCCGGGGTTTAGCCACCGCTCTGCACGACGCCACCTACTCCAACGCCAACCTACACCCGCCCCTGCTGCCCCACGCCCTTGGCCTGGCTGGTAGTCCGCCACCGCCCGGCCCGCCCCCCCTAGCCTTGGCCGACCTGCAAGTGCGCCTGGTCCCCGGCACTAGCGACCTTGGCCTGTGGCACGCGCCCAGCGGCCAGCCCGTGCTGCCCTGCGACGTAGACTTGCAGGCCCACGATACCCGCGCCGAATTATATCAATTCCTGCTGCGCTTCGGGCCGCCCGCCCCCACGCTGGCCCCGCTACTGGCCGCTGTGGGAGCCGATTGCCGCCGCCGCTTCCCGGCCCAGACCGAGCCGCTGCCCGGTGTGTTTCGCTACCCACGGGTGCAATTAGGGGCAGGGCTGGTGCTGCGCCGCCGCCGCTGGTACGTGGCCACCGCTGCCCTGCCCCAGCGCCGCGCCGCTGAGTCCGACAGCCAGTACTTGGTGCGCCTCGCCGACTGGCAGCAGCAGGTAGAACTCCCCGACGAAGTATTCTTCGCCGTGCAGCCTGACCCCGCCGCGGCCGCCGTAAGCTCCGACGATTACAAGCCCCAGTACCTGCATTTTCATAGCCCCTTGCTAGTGCGCCTCCTAGAAAAGCAATTGCGCAAAAACCTACCCCTGCGCTTCGAAGAAATGTACCCTAGCACCTCTCAGCTCCGGCAAAGCGGCCAATTGTACGTGCGCGAAACCTTACTCGAATGGGGCGACCTGCCAGCTTGAGCAGGTTGAGGCTGTACACAGAGAAATTTTTAAGTGAGTGTGCTGGCTAGCTGAGGCTGTAATACCAAGCTTCAGCTTAGTGAGGCGTTCGGGCACGCCGAAGCTTCTCGCTCACCCCGTTGCAGGAAGCGAGCAAGATGCTTCGGTAAGTTCAGCATGACAGTAAGTGAATAATGCATTGTTAATCAATATAATTACCCTTAGTCTACCTGCCATCTGACTCACCAACAGCACCGTCTCGCCGCACTACATAAAGCAATCGACTTAAATCACTTAAATGACTGACGAAACCTGGCTTTCAGCTCACCTTTTTTGGGAGGGCTCGCTCGATGAGCTACTGCGGCACTGCGTGGCTTCGCTGGTGCAGTATGGCCAGCGGCGGGGTTGGGTGCAGCAATTTTTCTTTATCCGCTACGGTGAGGGCGGGCCGCACGTGCGCCTGCGGCTGCGAGCTACTTCGGTGGCCGACCACGCCCGGCTGGCGCGGTTAGTAGCGCGGCGGTTTGCGGCTTTCCTGCGGGTGGCCGGGGGCGTGGGCTGGGTGCAATTTGTACCCTACCGTCCCGAAACTACCCGCTACGGTGGGCCGCAGGCGCTGCTGCTGGCCGAGGCCTTTTTTGAGGCTTCGTCGGCCGCAGTACTACGCTGGCTGCGTACCCAGCCAGGCCTGCCGCCCGCCGCCCGCCGCCTCACAGCGGCGCTTGTACTCCACGCTTCCTTCGCCCAAGCTTGCTGGCCACCCGTGCGGGTACAAGCTAGCCTGCGGCAATTCGTGGCCGACTGGTTGCCCCGCGTCCCGGGAGAATGGTTGGGGCTGTTCGCCGCGCAATACCAGTGCCAGCGGCCGGCCCTGCGTACCCTGCTCGGCCAGCCGCAGCCAATTACGGGCTGGCTGGCCGCTTACGCCCAAGCCAGTGAGCGGCTGGCCACCCAGCTCGCCCAAGTGGCCTTGTCTGAAAGTCAATACGATGAAGTAATTACCAGCCTCCTGCATATGACCAACAACCGCCTGGGCGTAGCCAACCACGACGAGGCTTTCGTGGCCTACCTGCTGGCCGAAGCCCTGGCCGACCAGCCCCTTTCCCCGGCCGCGCCGCTATCCGATGCTCGCTAGCCCATCCCCCACGGCCTGTGGCGATGACGCCACCCTGCGCGCTGAGTTGCAGCGCTTGGCCGATGGGCTATTGGCTGCCGCCCATTCCGATACTTACGGCTTGTACTGGCCCGCCGCCTTTACCACGCCAGCCGCCAGCCCAGTAGAATGTTCCACCGTCGACGAATCGCTGTTTGCGGGCAGTACCGGCATTGCGCTGTTTTTCGTCGCGCTGGCCAGCTATTCGGGCATGGCCACGCACCGGGCTGCCGCCGAGGCCGCTACCGGCTGGCTGGTAGCCTACGCCCGGCGCACGCCCCCGGCCAACGTCAGCTTTTTTTCGGGCCGCACGGGGCTAGTGTATTTGTGTATCAAATTATTCGAGCTCACCGGCCGGGCCCGGCATCGGCGCTGGGCCACGGCCGTGGCCCAGGCCATCCGGCCCCACTTACTGCGTGGCAACGGTAGCCCCGACCTGCTGGGCGGCGAGGCCGGCAACCTAGTAGTGGTAGCTTATCTCTATCAACTCACCGGCGCACGCAGCTGGCGGCCCGTACTCGCGGCGGGGCTCCGTCGCTTGGTGCAGTACGCCCTACCTGGCCGCCAGGGCCTGAAGTGGAGCTACCAGCCCGCCAGCCTCGATAGCCCCACCGGCCTCTCGCACGGAGCCTCGGGCATCGCCCACGCCTTGCTGGAATTGAGCAGCGGCCTCGGCCCCAGCCCCGCCCTACGCTGGCTGGCTCACCAGGCGCTGCGCTACGAGGCCACCTATTTTCGCCCAGCAGCGGGCACTTGGCTCAGCCTGCGGACCCCGGCCACTGCCCCCACCGACTTGCGCACCCTAGCCCAGGCCCCAGCCCGATTACTGCTGGGGGGGGGGCGGCTGGCTGGTTGGGCGCACGGCGTGGCGGGCTTCACTCTGGTGCGGCAGCGGGCGGCGCTGGCCCTCGGCCCCGTCTACGCTTTCGAGGCGGCAGTTGGGCTGCGAAGCGTGCACCGGTACCTGGCCCGCCGCCCCCTAGCCCGCGCCGACTATACCTTATGCGCCGGCCGCGGCGGCTTGGCCGAAGTGCTGCTAGCCACCGCTGAGCAAGCCGCTCTGGGTCAGGCTCGGCAGGTGGCCCTGGCTGCCCTGGCCCAGCGGCAGCGACTGGGATACTATGCCGCGCCCGGCGGGACCGGTCCCGCGGGTCCCGGCCTGCTCACCGGACTGACGGGTATTGGGTACCTACTGCTGCGGGTGCTGGACCCAGGCGCGGTAGCCTCAGTGCTGCTGCCCCGGCTGCCGCCGCCTGCCCGCTCGGTGCCTGGCACCGGGCCGTGGCAGCTGCCAGTGGCTGCGTTGCGCCGCCAGGTGTGGGGGGCGCATTTTCGCCGCACATTACACCTGCTGGCCGCCCTGAGTCCGGCCGCCCTGCCCGCGCTATTGGCCGATGCCGTCTTCGCCGACCCCACCATCCCCGAGCTGGATGTCCTGCAACGTCACCTCAAGCAGCAAATTCAGCGCCTGCCCCGCCCCGCCCGAGCCGTCGTAGCCGATGTATTTGCCTTGGAGCGGGGTCGATTAGCACTGCTGCGCGGGCTTGCGCCAGTGGTGCAGCGCGAGGTCCGGCGGCACGCGCTGGACGCTTGGTGCCAAGTACCCACCCACCTGCACCCGGCTACCATTCTTACCACACCCTTCTGCCTCAGCCCCGAAGCGCGCTTAGTAGCTGCTCGCTGGCCCTGGGATAGCTCTCGCCCCGCTCGCTGGCGGCGTAACCTTTTGGCACAGCCGGGGAATTGCCCCACCCTACTGCACCTGGTGGGTACCACCGTGCACGAGCAGCCGCTGGCCCCGCTGGCGGCGGCGCTATTGCGCGGCTTGCGCCGCCCTGCCAGCGGTACGCAATTAACTGCTCAGCTCGCGGTGGGCCTGCCCGAGGCCACCGTGCAGGCGGTCGTGGTCGCGCAGCTAGTGTCCCTGCTCGCGGCTGGCGTGGTGCTGCCGGTGGCGCTAACTGGCCACCACCACACATAAAGAAGCCGGCGAGCTTAGCTCGCCGGCTTCCGCAGTGCCTAGCCCCGCAACGGAGCCGGGCGACTAGCAGCCCTTAGCCGCAGACGTGCTGCGTGTCCTGGGCCGTGGTGTGGGTGGGGTGCGAGGCATAGCCACCCACAATGCGCTGGGCCTTGGCCGGGTCGAGCGTGGTGATAAAGCTCTCCACTTTGAGGTCTTGGAGCTTGAGGGCGGCTTTCTGATTCTTTTTCATGGTAACGTGGAAAAATGAAAAGTTGAGTGCCTACTCGATTCGGGGTTTTCGGCGCGGCCCCCGTCGTTGCAACAACAACCAAATGTACTCATCTTTTCTTAATTTGCAACATTGATGCAAAAAAGGGATTTTTATTTTTCAGCCTTTTATGTAATAGGTGGTTCAGCTAATCAGGCATGATGATACTAGGCAGCAATTGCACTTGCATGCTTGTTATCTCGCTTACTAGTTAGAAATAAAGTTTCACAAGAAGAATTTTGGTTAATTTATTATGCTTGTTAACACCACCCAATCAAAATAAAGGACCGAGAAAATCAACTAAAAAAAGCAAGAGTGCCTTCTAAAAAAGCATCAATGTTGCATAACTAGGTCTCCACAGCCTTAATTTGTCATTCATCTTTTGCAAGCCCATGCCTGTTTCGTCCTTCCGCCTGCGCCGAGCGGCCGACTACGGCGGAGCCCTGAGTGCGGGCCTATGCCTGCTGCACTGCGCGGCGGGACCACTGCTACTAGCCTGGTGGGGCGGCCAGCCTGCGCAGCATAAAGGCACTGATCACTTGATATTTCTGGGTTTGAGCGCGGGACTGGTGGCACTGGCTACCCGGCAACTGAGCAGCCCGCGACTGCGGAGCGCCCTGTGGGCGGGGCTTGGGCTACTAGCCACTACGGTGATGCTAGCCGACCGCTACCCCTGGCTCGAATACGCGCAGTATGGGGCTTCGCTCGGGCTGCTCGGCGCGCACCTGCTCAACCTCCGGCACTACCGCCGCTGCTTGGCTTCGGCCAAGTGCGGCACTTTATAAAATACCATTTCGCAAGCTTGTATGCGCATTCCGGCCACCTTTACCTTGGGAATACTATTTGTTGCGCCGTCGGCCTGGGCGCAAGCTCCCGTCGTGGCCGGGCAGGTGACGGAGGCTGCTACCCAGCAGCCCTTACCGGGGGCCACCGTGCAGCTTGTGCGCCTGCCCGACTCGGCGGCCGTAGCGGGTACCCAGACCGACGCACGGGGCCGTTACACCCTCGTCGCCCCGGCTGGGCGCTACGTGGTGCGGGCCCGCGCCCTGGGCTACGCGCCAGCCCTGAGCGCGCCGCTGGCGCTGCCGGACGGAGCTAGTGGCCCGCTGGCCCTGCCGGTGCTGGCTTTGCACGAGGCGCAGCAACACCTGCGCGAGGCTGTGGTAATCGGCCGGCAAAAGGTTGTGGAAGCCAGTGCTGGCAAAACGGTGTATAACATTGACCAGCAGGTGTCGGCCGGGGGCAGCTCGGCCTTTGAGTTGTTGCAGCGCACGCCGGGCGTGCGCGTAACCCAGGACGACAACTTGCTTCTCAAGGGCAGCCCCAATGTGACGGTGATGGTAGACGGTAAGCTTACCTACCTCACAGCCGGGCAGTTGGGTACCTACCTGCGCGGGCTGCCCGCCGAGGCGCTGGCCCGTATCGAGGTGCTGACCACACCCGGCGCGCAGTTCGATGCGGCCGGCAACGCGGGCATTATCAATATTGTGACTAAGAAAAGCGCCAGCCCTGGCTACGCTCTCAACCTGAGTACTGGCGCGGGTACCGGCCGCTACCCGCAGACCACGCAGGCGGCGGTGGGTAATTATAAAGCGCAGCACATCAACCTGTTTGGCAACTACAGCTACCACTATAAGCAAACTTACCTCAACCGCACCAGCTACCGGGTGCTGGGCACGGGTGCCGCCCGCACCAGCTACGACCGCGCCTCTTTCGACCCCACCACCGAGTGGGGCCACACCTACCGCCTGGGTTTCGACCTGGCGCTGCCCGCCCGCCAGACCCTGGGAGCGGCCTACAGCGGCTACCGCACCCAGTGGAACCGCTCGGGCAGCGGCCCTACCACCGTGCGTAACGAGGCCAGTGGGAACACCTACCAGGTACAGAACCACAACGAAACCCGCGAGCCCGGCCTCAACCACAGCCTTAATCTCAACTACAAAATCGAGCTCGACACCGCCGGCCGCCAGCTCACGGCCGATGCCGACTACGCCCGCTACCGCAGCGACTCGCGCGGTAGCCTCGCCAATCAAGTGTATGCCCGCGACGGCGCGCCCACTCAGCCCTACCAGGAGCTGCAGTTCGGGCAGCCGAGCGTGGTGACTATCCGGGCCGCTAAAGCTGATTTGGCCTGGCCGCTGGGCAAAGCCAAGCTGGCGGCGGGTGGAAAGTATTCCTTCGTAACTTCCGACAACGATTTTCGCTACGACTCGCTACGGAGCGGCAGCTACCAGTACGCACCCGCCCTGAGCAGCCATTTCGTGTACGACGAGCACATTGTGGCCGCCTATGCCACGGCTGCCCGCCCACTGGGCCGCGCCACCCTGGAGGCCGGGTTGCGCCTCGAAAGCACCCGCTCGCTGGGTACGCTGCTGGGCGAAAACCTGGCTACCCGTCGCGCCTACACCTACCTGTTTCCGACCCTGAGCTGGAGCCGACCCCTAACGGAGCAGCAGACCCTGAGCTTGTCGCTGAGCCGCCGCCTCAACCGCCCGCAGTACAGCGACCTAAACCCGGCGCGGTTTTTCTTTGACAAGTACTCTTACTACACCGGTAACCCGTTTTTACAGCCTGAAACGGCCTGGCAGCTCGCCGCTACCTACACCTATAAGCAGGATTACGTGTTGACGCTCAGCGCGGGGCGCACCAGCAACCCCATTTCAAGCTTCGGCAGCCAAAATCCGCAAACCGGCGAACTGGCCCTCACCATCGCCAATTTCAGCTACCGCGACGACCTGGAAGCCTCTTTGGTGGCCCCGCTCACCATCACAAAGTTCTGGACCGCGCAAAGCACGCTGGCTTTGCGCTTCGTGCGCGCCGACCTCAGCCAGGGTAGTATCAGCTTTCGGCCGCGCCGGGCCAATGTGGATATTGCTACTACGCACACCCTGACCCTGCCCGCGGACTTGCGGCTGGAAGTGGCGGCTTTTTACACCTCGCCGGCGCTGGGCGGCATTACGCTGTTCGGCACTTATTTCACGATGGATGCAGGGCTGAAGCGCACCTTCCTCAACAAGAGGCTCGACGCGCGCTTAACCGGTAGCGACCTGCTGCGCACCATCCGCTACCGGGGCTACTCTCTCTACGAGGGAGCCAATACCAGCTACAGCCATCAGGGCGATACCCGCCGCGTGAACTTAAGCCTGACCTACCACTTAGGCGGCGAGTTGCACGCTGCCCGCGAGCGTCGCGCCGACGAGGCTGACCGTGTGCGGTAGCCCTGGGCTAGCGAGTGGGTATACGCAGCTCGCGGGCTCTGATGACGTGCTGCCAGCGCTCGCGGCCGGCGCGGTCGAGGATGCGGAAGTTGGCCGTGCGGTCGGCGGGGCCGGCAATTTCTACTTTCAAGAAGTTGTTGTCGAGCAGTAGTGTGCCGGGTATATAGTTGGGGTTTTGCAGTTCGGCCCGGCTCGTGAGGTCAGTTATGTCGCTCGTGCTGCTAGAGCTGGCAACGCTATAAATTGGTTAAAAACCAGTGCGTTGCACCCGGTTGATTTTAGAAAAATGCCGGTCGCCACTCAAAAAGATGACGCCCCAAATCCGGTTTTACTAGATGTACCGCAGGAATTCCTCATACTCACTGCCATCATATCAGTTCGATAAACAAGCTGTATCCGTTGGGCATCTTGAATATGGCGGCACCTGTCGACGGGTACCACGTAACGGGTAGCTTCTGCCCCACGGCAGCGTGGTAGGTATCAAATAGTCTGCGCAATCGCCAAGTGAGATGGCTGGCGTAGTTCCCATCCACGTCCATGACCGGATACCAAGCTGACCAGTGAGGCTGGCGAGTTTGATAAGCCTGTAGGGCAGTCGCATCCCGTAGTACAAACTGGCGCACCTGTACGGCGGTGGAGTCCAGAGGCACGAGCCGGCCACGCGACCATAGAGGCCTATGACAAGGAGGCCGCCCCCACCAGTGGGCTGTGACTAGCTCGGGAAGGTAGCCAGTACCCAGAGCAGGACGAGTTTCCGGACTTGCGACGCTGAGCCAGGGAGGCCGGCGTTTCTACGACGAGTTGCTTATTGTGCAAACCCAGGGTGAAAGGCTGGCGTTGGAAGGCCGTCAGGGCAAGCAGCCCATCCAAGCTCCCGAGTTCCCGAGTTCCCCCGCATAAACGGTCAAGGCAGTGCTATTGGCACCAAAGCTTCCTATCGTGATGGACTGCGCCGTGTAGAGGTCTACGTCTAAGCGGTCGCCAATGGCCCGGAAGGCAGTTAATCGCCCATCCTGTTTCTGCAACCCCTTCAAGCGTTGAGCGAATTTCTGAGTGAGCACATTAACGCCACCACCCGTATCAAAAATAAAGCGTCCTTCGACGCCATTCACCGTGGCCTTTACGACGAGGTGGCCACTAGCCAGCACCTCCAAGGGAATACGCTGCTGGGCGAGCAGCGGCCCCGAGAACAGCAGGCTGAGAAGCAGAGCTAAACAGCCACGTAATTTCTTAAGCGTGAAACACTTAGCAAACGAAGTAGTAGCTATACTACCAGGGATAAAGGGCGTAAACATAGAATAAAAAAACCAAAATACTTTAAAAATAATGTAAATTTATAATAAAATATTAAAATTAATAATTTTTATTAAACTTGTCTGGAAAGGCTTTTTATGATAAGTAATAATAAGGGAGAAAAGACACTACCTCTTCATAGCTATCTTTCCCCCCTTTTGTTCACTTAGTGTGTCTGTTTGACGAGCTAGCTAGCCCCTTCGCAATTGTCGACTGCTGCGCGAGACTTGAGATTAGCTTGTGAGGGCGGGGTAGCGGTGTAGCAGCGTCGGGTGTTGGGCCTGGCGCAGGAGAAAATCAGCCACGCTGGCCCGGCTGATGCGGCCGACATGCATGCCCGGCGTCAGGTCGGGTAGCACCTGATAAGGAGCCAGCGGGCCATTGGTTAACATGCCCGGCCGCACCAGTTCCCAGCGTAAAGTGCTGGCAGCTAGCAGCTCTTCCAGCTGGGTCTTGTTGTCGTACTCCGGCTGCATGAACCAGCGGATGGCCAGGCGCATCCACCAGCTTAGATAGCCCGCGCTGGCCCCGGCTCCGAAGCCCGTTAGGACTAACACGGGGGCTGCCAGCGGCGCGTCGGCCGTGGCTTCGAGCAAGGCGCGTGCGGTATCAGTGAAGAGGGGGGTTGCGTTCTTTTTCGCGGTCCCGACCGTAATGAGCACAGCCTCGGCCTCCGATAGGACGCGGCGCAGGTCGGCGGCAGCGGTGGCGCTGCCCGTGACTTTCGTCAGTTGGGGGTGCTCGGGCAGCGTGGCGACGGTACGCGAGAGAGTCGTAACGTGGTGGCCCTGGGCCAGGGCTTGCTGCACGGCCAGTAGCCCTACCCCCGATGAGGCGCCAATGATGGTGATGCGCATAGCGTTTGGACTTGAGCGGCTTGCTAAGCCGGTAGGTGGGCTGGCGCGAAGGTGGTTCCCAGACCCGGGGCAGTCACAAGCAAGCTATCGGCGGCCCAGTGCCAAGGCTGGCCGGCGGCCGTCAGCACATCAGCTCCCGCCTCGCGGGCAATGAGCAGGCCGGGCAGCCAGTTTTCCAGGTCGCGGCCCACTTGTAGAAACACATCGAGCCGGCCGGCCCCGATGTAGGCCAACTGTAACCCATGGGGGCCGTAGTTGCGCACCACCCCGTAGGTGCCCAGCAGCGTCGTCAGGCCCGCACTCACGCGCTGGCGCAGGGCCACGTCTTCATCCAGGCCGTGGGTGTGCTCAAACACGGCCACCATCACGCCCGGCTCGCGCTTGGTGCTGGGGCGTAGCGGCGTTTCGTTCACGAAGGCTCCCGCCCCGGCCTGAGCCCAGAACAGTTCCTGAGCCAGCGGGTCGTAAATGACCGCGAACACGGGCTCATTCTGGCGCATCAGCACCAGATTGATGGTCCAGCCCGGTAACTGCTGCGCGTACTGGATAGCTCCGTCCATAGCATCGCAGAGCCAGTATTCAGCCGGCAACTCAGCCGCTTCGGCCGATAGGCCAAACTCGTCGGCGGCTAGCCAGGGGATGGCGGGGAAAGCTGCCTCTAGGGGCCCTTGTAGGGCGGCCATACACCGCGCCTCCATGTCGGTGAGCCGGGCTTGTAGCTCAGGCATGGTTTGCGGCACGGGCAGGTGGCGGAAATCAGGTAGAAACTGGTCGCCGGCGGCGCGCACGGTGGTGTGGATAACGGCTATTTCGGAGGCAGCAAGCATGGCGAAAGGCGGGGTGAAGTATAGGCGCAAAGTTCACGGGCCTTTTCCCCCAGAAAGTAGGCTCAAGGCCGGGAACGCTAGTCCTATTCGCGGATAGTGTGCCGAAATTGCTGCGGCGTGAGGCCGGTTACTTTCTTGAAGAGCTTGCCGAAATACACGGGTTCGTCGTAGCCTAGCGCGTAGCCCACCTGCTTGACGGGCTGGTCAGAATAGTAGAGCAGGCGCTTGGCTTCGAGCATAAGGCGCGCTTGCAGGTGCTGGCTTACTGACTGCCCACTGAGGTCTTTTACCGTGTCATTGAGGTGGGAAGGCGTCACGGCCAGGGCGGCTGCGTAGAGGGCCGGCTGCTTCCAGGTCGCAAAATACTGGCGCAACAGCTGGTAGAAGCCCGCGAGCAGTTCTTGCCCGCGGGTAGTGCCTGCCCCAGCCGTCGCAGTGGACGGGGACAGTACCCCAACCAGCAGGTGTAGCAGCGCTGCTAGCAGCGCTTGTAGGGCGGGGCCGAGCGCAGGCCCGGGCGCGGCATCCTGCTGGCAGTCGGCCAGTAAGGCCAACAGGGTCGTGGCCCGCGCCTGCAAGGCGGGGTGGGCGGTTAGGGGTAGCGGCTGGCGGAGCCCCTGTTCGAGCAGCGTGCGCACGTCTTCGGCCACCAAGCTCGGCTCGAAGCTGGCGCCCCAACCCTGGGGAGCCGTGGCCCCCCGCAACTGATGCACCTGCCCCGGACTGACCAGTAGCAAGGCTGGCGCACGGAGGGAGAGCGCCTCGAAGTCCAACGTCAAGTATAGCTCGCCAGCTGTGAGCAGCACGAGCAGGTAGTGGGCATCGCGGTGGGCCGGGCCCGCCGGGTGCGCCGCCGCTCCGGCGGCTTCGGCCAGCGGGCGCACCAGCACGCCGGCCCGCGCTAGGGGGGAAAGCGGGTAGTTAGGAAGAGACCCAGTAGTTGACTTCATGCCAGACAAGGTAAGAGCCAGATGAACACGTGTTGGTAAAGCTGGTACCGTCGACACCTAGCCTAGTTCCGAAAGGTCAGGGCTTACGCATCAAATCTCAGCAGCCGCTACTTAGTTATTTTCGCGGGCGCAGATTAGGAGTTTGACCAAATAGGTATCTCGCTTGGATGAATACCGCAGGCGCATCTGGGCCGCTGGTCAGGTAGTTGAGGTGGTCGAGTGCCAGTGGACACGAGACTAAGGTAGGTTGAAAAGGTAGTGAAGTTCGATTTCGAGTGGGGTGCAGTAGCCCAAGGCGGAGTGCAAGCGTTG
>JAAIGG010531359.1_pt1 | contig 16082 bp, 8 predicted proteins | sample 6487391 | NCBI WGS metagenome assembly JAAIGG01 (sample SAMN13974130, study PRJNA590717) | phyllosphere metagenome | biome: asymptomatic weeds; feature: pooled weeds collected from a community garden; material: weeds; isolation source: pooled asymptomatic leaves from various weed species from...
AGCACACGCGTACGATGACTCGACTGCGGTTACGAACGCCCACGCGCACACGGGTGAGGTGCCGCCGTCAACGGCAATCATCTCATCCTGAGACAGTTCAACAATTTCGCGTTTCTCAAAAAGCAACTCGTTCATACGATTGTGATTAAAAGGTGAAGTTGGTTCAGCAAATGTATCACGGGAAATGAATGAATTTTAATTAAAAAACAAAAAAACAAAAAATAGAGGAGGACTAGGCCACGCGGTCGAAGGAGATATAATCAAAGTAATGCTACAAATCATTGACATTAAGAAAATTACATAATTTTGTAGTAAATGACAGAGCAAAACTGCCCGCGGTGGTCTGCGAAAGAAAACGGCTTGGTCCGCACCTGTCCCCGTGCTGGCGCCGCCGTATATCCCCTGCCCTAAACGGCCAGGGATTTTGAGCTCCGGGCGATAAAATGCTGCGTGGTGTAGTGCTTGGACAGAAATTCGTAAATGAGTAGCTCGTGCACCCGTTCTCTTTGGGTAATCAACCGATTGAGCATCATATGAATGATGCTCGACAGTAGGCGAAAGAAATCCGTCTGCAAAGCGTCCGCTTTTTGGAGTCGAACAATTTCCTGGAGTAGGGGCGCCAACTCCACCATTTTGGCGGTGATGGCCGGGGCTATCTTGGGGAACTTGTCCTCGACCTGCCCGCCCATAATGTCTTTGATAAGGTCCTTGTAGGCGGAGTATTTGGCGTTGATGCTTTCCATCGACCGCTTACCAGCCCCAAATTCAAGCTGAAAACTTTTGCGAGCAATCTCGACAAACTCCCGCTTTTGTTCCAGGGTGAAGCCACAGGCAGTGAAAACCTCGTCCGTTAACCGCAAGCCCCACAGCGTTTTCATCACCTCGGTCTTGTCCCCTAAAAACGCGGCCAGCAGCCGGACGACGAATTTGCTATCCACGCAAAAAATCGTTTCGCACAACGCCATCGTGTTGGCTCCGTACCGCTCAATCTCCCGGCTGTACGTATCGGGCTGCATCTTCCAGACCAGCGGTTGCAGCGGGGAGTTAGCCAAGCATTGCTTGAGGACGGCCAGCACCCGGAGCGCGTCCGCCGAATTCTTGAGCCGCAACCGCCAGCGCAGGTGAAAATCAGGGTCCCGGTACTTGATGTAAAACCATTCGGAAATCAACCCATCCCGGACCAGCAGTTCGGCTATTGGCCCGAGGAGTTTTGCCAGCAGCATATCCACCGAGCCAGGGCCACAGTATAACTTGAGGTACAGCCATTCGCTGCCCACGGGAAACTCACGGGTGATGAGGGACTCCTCCGTGGTCCGGCCGGTTGCGTCCGGGTCCGCAAACCGTCTTTTTTCCGTATTGATGATGGTGGCGATGTACTGGCGCAGGTGAGTGGATTCCTCGGCCTCCGCAGCCCACAAAAACTCTTTCACTAAAACGGCCGGCCTATTTTTAACCAAGGCCAGCCAGGTTTCCACCGAGGGCATACTGGCGAAGTCAACCAACAGCTCGTTGTCATCCTCCGAGTGCAATACTTGGCGCGGCAAATTAAATTTCTCCCTGAACTCGGCCACGGCGTGCGTCAGGTGCTCAGCCCCTCGGGTTAGGGGCGCCAAATCAGCAGCCTGAAGAACCCACGAAGCGGGAGCAACGATTATGTTCTTGTAGCAAACCCGGGGCAGGGAAGGAAAGAACATGGGCAGCGCCCCCCAGTTGAAATTCAGGCTCTGGCTCACGCCCTGTTTTTGTAAATCACCCAGGAAGTGATACAAGGGCAACGAATTGGCCGCGTGGGTGTGCATATGCGTTTTGCACGGGACAATCTGCTTGTTCAACCGCTTGGAGAACAGCACGACCTCGTTGTTCTCCACCTTAACGAACAGGTCGTCCAGCTCGATAAGGTTGGGGCCTTCGACGGACGACTTGGCCAGGTACGGAATTTCGTATTTTCTAACGGCCGGGTGTTTGATGATGTTGGTGATTCGGTTGTTGGGCATGTGCACGATTTCGGCCAGCACGCAATTTTCCAGCAGCCGTTCTTCGATTGCGGTTATTCGCTCAACCACTTGGTGTATCTGCGGATTGCCATGCGCGAACCGGCTCAACAGCGCGGCCCCTGACGGGCCGTAGAATGCTTCCAGAATCAAGGTTTCCGTTTCTTGGTTCGTCAGCCGAAATATCGCCGAGCAGCTGGTGGGGATGCCGTTGATTGGGTGGGCATGCAGATAGCCGGGGGCGGGTTGCTCCGCCAGGTCAATCACCCGGGCGCCTCTGTTGGTGGAATCGGTCAGGATTGACAAGAGCCACTTGTCTTTCGGCGTCAAGGTAACCGTCGATTCTTGGGCCCTGGCCGCAAACGGAATGTCGTCTACCAGAATGGCGGTGCCCGTTCGCTTGTTAACCGGGTAGCCGATGCCAGCATCCGCATCGAGCACCTCTGACAATCGCTTGGTCTGGGATTCGTACCGCTGGCGAAAGGCTTGTTTGAACGACTCGAGGGGCTCCTCCGCGTCATACGCCCCGGCGTTTACTTGGGTCAGGTACTGTAACAGCTGCAACAGCCCCGCTTGGTGGGTTGCCGGGACCGCGAGCGGGGCGCCGGGCCGGTAAGCGTCGATGTGAAACGCTTTTTCTTCTTTTACCGCGGGATAGTACGCCTTGAGTTTCTCAATAATGCGGCGGTACGCTTCGATGCCGTTAACCGGGTGGCGGTCCAGCTCTTTCAGGTCCGCGAGGAGGCCGGCGAAAAAGTCTACCGCCCGCTTAACGGGCTCGCTGCCGGAAATCGCATAGAACCGGCTCAGCGTGGCGTGGATTTGGTGCGCAAAATCGTCCTCGCTGGTGAGGGCGACTTCAAAGTCGGAAACCAGTAGCTGTGCGTCAATGAGGTTGGCGATAAATCCCCGGCTTTGCTCCTCGCTTATCCCCTCCCCGGTCAACAGGGCGCTTAGCTGCTCCCGCGTCAGACCCGCCTGGCTGGCCCCCAATATCTTTTCAACGTACCGATTAAAAGTAACCCCCGAGATTTTGTACTTCCGCCGGCCGTTCTTGTACGTATATTCAATATAACGTATTTCATTTCCGATGAGGTACCGGCTGTTGTTGGGAAAATACCGGAGCTGCTGTTGAATGTCGGGTTCCTGGAGAAGGGCAGCAATCAGGTTGTACAACACGTGCATATCCAGGCGGGTATGCCTGGAGATGGGCGCGCCGGCCCCGGATTCGGCAGAGCCGGCCCCGGCCCAGACCGCCATTCCGCACGTGGAAAACAACCCAAAAGGCGTGCTTCTGGTCCTCATCCTCGACAGGTAGCGGTTCAGGCTGTTGAGGACTTTCGTTTGCTCTTTCGCCGTTTTGAGCGCGCCTTCCCGCAGCTTGCGGCACTCGTCGTAGAGCAAAGGCGAGGCCACGTATAGCGCTTCCAGGAAGAAGTTGTCGTCAAGCAACGCCAGCACTTCTTCCTTGTCGTTGGCGCTTGTGTAGGGGTACATGGGGGAACGCACGATGAGTTCATCGGTAAATTCCAGAGAAGCGTTTTTCATCAAATGGGGCGGGAACCCCCGATGGCTTTAGGCCGGGGGGTGGTTACAGGGGCTAACGGTTCGTTCCAGGCACAGGAACGGAGATGGTTTTGGGGCAGCGAAGGGAGTATGCTACAGTAGAAAGCCCTTGCCTTTCGGCCTGCCCCGGAGGGGTTTCAGGGGAAATGAGAACCACTACGTCAGGTCTTTGGCGACGAGTATCCGCACGTAGGCGGCGAAGGAAAGGCCCAACGCATCCGCTTTGGCCCGCGCCTGCTCATACATCGTTTCCGCTAGGTAGGCCTGATAGATTTTCATCTTTTCCTTTTCCATGCTCAAACATAGATAGTATTTAGGTATGCTTGGGCATTGGTTCACCGGTGCTTTGAACGCTCGTTCGATTTCGGCTATTTGCCGGAGGGGGCATTTGGCGGGCAAGCCAACGGGTAAAATGAAACGCAAACAGAACGTGCGTTCAGCAAACCGGCTGAACGGCACCGGATCTTTCAACGAAGCTGGTTTGGGGCAGGAAAGAAACGTTTGCCGGAACGGCTTTCACCCGTAAGGATAAGTACTAAGCTGCTCGGTGGTAAGGACCGGCTAAGCCAGTTCCGCGAGAGGCATCTCACGCCGCTTAAGGAAATCTCGCTGCGCTTAGGCGCGAACGGATGTCAAGCTTGGCTTTTCCAGATGCTGTGGTAATATCCTTCGGCCCGCACCAGCTGCTCGTGGACGCCTTGCTCGACCAACTTGCCGTCCTTCAACACCAGGACGTTATCCGCATGCTGAATGGAGGAGAGCTTGTGGGTGATGATAACCACGGTTTTGTGTTCCTGCTGGAGTTCCTGAATAATCTCCTGCACGTAGGAATCACTGAACCCATCCAAGGACGAGGTGGCCTCGTCCATGAGGAGAATATCAAACTTTTTGTAAAGCGCCCGGGCGATTCCAATGCGTTGCCGCTGCCCTTCGGATAAGGTAGACCCGTTTTCCCCGATGTAGGTATTGTATCCGTTGGGGAGAGTTTCGATAAAGTCCGCAATTCGCAGCTGTTTGCAGATTTTAAGCACTTTGAGCACATCGGGTTTGGGGTCTCCGATGGTGATGTTATCCAAAATGTTCCCGGCAAACAACACGATGGATTGCGGGACGATGCTGATGACCTTGCGCAAGGAGTCGCTGGACACGTTTTGCAAATCACAGTCGCCGACGAAAATCTTTCCGGTTCCCACCGGGTACAGCTTTTGCAGCAGGCCCAGGATGGTGCTTTTGCCCGACCCGCTTACCCCAATGATGGCGGTGACTTTACCGAGGGGAATGGTGAAGGAAATGTCGTCAAAGACCTTGGCGCGGGAACCGTAGCGGAAACCGACGTGCTCAAACCGAATGTCGCCCAACAAATCGGGAGTCAGGGCGAATTGCTGTTTGTGCGCATCGTCCTGTTCCAGATCCATTATCTCGAACAAGCGGTCGGCGGCAATGGCCGCCTCCTGCACCTGGCGGTTGGAGCCGACCAGCGCCTGAATCGGACCGATGAAAAATCCTATCAGCGAGTACAAGGAGAACAACTCCCCGGGAGTCATCTCGTTTTGGAAGATATAGTACGTTCCAAGCCAAAACACCGCGATGGTAAGCACTTTGGCGAAGGCATCTCCTGCCACCCCAAACGAAAGGTTATTGACTCCAACCCGGTAAACGTCGCTAAGTACGGAAATGAATTTTTCCTCGGTTTTGAGATTGGCGTAATCTTCCAAGCCAAACTGCTTGATCGTTTCCATCGCCGTGATGCTTTCCACGAGCTGGCTTCCCAACTCCGCACTGCTCTCCATCAAGGCCCTCACCTTCGTTTTATTCAGGCGGTTCGATAACAGATACAGTGCCCCGTAAAAAGGAATGCAGGCCGAGATAACCAGCGCCATCTTCCAGTTGTAGGAGTAAATCAATACAAATGAAAAAATAACTATCCATATGTTTATAAATAAAGTCACTGCTACTTCATTGATGAACGTGCGGATTTTCACCGCATCGTTTACCCGGCTGATGATTTCCCCCACCCGCATGCGATCGAAAAAACTTTGCTGCAATTGCAGCAGCTGCTTGTAATACCCCAGAATTAAGCGGGCGTCGAGAATCTGCCCGATTCGCAAGGACAGCACACTGCGAAAGAGCCCGGTAATCAGCTGGACGACGATGATCACCACCATTGCCGCACTCATCAGATTCATCAGGTTCTGGTTGTTGTTTGGAATAACCAAATCGGTAACCTTGCCGATGTAAATGGAGGTAGCGATGCCCAGCACGGTGTAGAGTAGCGCCCCCACGATGATTTGCACAATGCTGGCCTTGTTGGGCTTTACCAGCGAAAGGAGCTTGGCGGCATTTGTGGTGCCGACAATGCCTTTTTTGAAATCTGCGTCGGGCGCGAGGAGTACCAAAAAGCCGGTCCACTCCTTTTGAAAATCGGCATGTGTCAGCTTTTTGAGTTCGCCTTTTTCCGGGTCCATTATCTGGACGTACTTGGCGTGCCACTTGTAGAGTACGACGTAGTGAGGGAACTTGCCCTGGGCCAGCACGTGCGCAATGGCGGGCAGCTGGACTTCGGGAAGAACGGCTGGCGTGGCCTTAACCGCTTTGGTGGCAAACCCCATCTTTTTACCGGCTTCCACCAGACCCAGCAAATTGGTTCCCTTTCTGTCGGTGTTCGCGTACTGCCGGACCCGCGCGATGGGAACCTGGAGCTTGTAGTGCAGGCAGACGCTGGCCAAGGCCGCTGCCCCGCAGTCCATTGCGTCGTGCTGTTTTATTTTTATCCCCATATAATGGTGCGCGTCGTTTGCGCACGGAGTTAATTAAGGTGAGAGGGTGCGGGCGCTGGGTGCCCGCGGTCCTGGGGCCGGCCTAATGCTGTTTTGGGTCCAGCCAATCGTTGAGCTTCGTGAACAAAAGCTGCCACAATGTTTTGGTGGTAAGGGTAAAGTTTGCCCTTGCCGTCATGCCTTTGATGATGGTGCCCGTGTACCCAGACTTTAGGGTTAAATGCGTTTTATCCAGCTTGCAGTGCACCAGGTAATAGGGCCGGTTATCAACGATTTTCACGTCCGTAATAATCTCCTCGACCGACGCATTGAGGACGCCCCAATCGGAGTAGTTATAGGCATCAATTTGCAGCCGGACCCGTTGATTCGGCCTGATAAAGCCAATGTCTCTGGGCGAAACCAGACAAATGGCGATGAGATTGCTATTGGGAATGATTTCCGCAATCTTCTGGCCCCCCTGGACGTAGGTGCCGTTTTGAATCCCTTCGGCCTTATAGCCGGTTCCCGCCGTGTTGGCCACTACCGTGCTTTTGGCAATCAAGCTCCGCAGCTCGTTTTCTTTGGTGGCGAGGTTATTAAATTCCTGTTGCAGGCCATACTTGGCGGTCTGCCATTGCGCCCGCGCGTTGGTGTCGTGCACCTTTAGGTCTCGCATGGCCTGGTTGTAGTCCAGCTCGTACTTCTCGTACTCACTCGCCGCGATGACCTTTTGCGCGTACAAGCGCGTGTAGCGCGTGTACGTTTTGGTGGCGTTGTCCAGCCGCGCCGCAAGCAAGGCCCGTTGCTCGACGTAGTGCGCCAATTGCGTTTGGTACTCGGTGGTGTATAACACCGCGCCACCCTGGCTTTTTGGGATATTGCGCAATACGCCAATGTCGTGGAGAGTTTGTTTTGCCAGGGCTTTTCGGGCCTCGGTCAGGGCAATTTCTTCCTTGAGTTGGGCATTGTCGATTGTCAAGAGCGTGTCACCTCGTTTGATGGGTCGATTATTCGCCACCCGGAGCGAAGTAATTTTCCCGGGCATCGGCGAATACAAGGTTTCTGGCAGGTTGTTGGTTTGAATGGAAGCCAGCGAAGAGGTGGTTATGTCTACGGTGACAAAGGGCAAAGACGCCAGTATTGCCAGGACGGCAAATAAAATAAAGTTATATAAAGCATTTGAGGGTTTGGAGAGCTTTTGCAAATAACCAAATTGGCCACTGTTCAAATCCGTAATCTCGGTAATTTCGTCGCTGTTCATGCTGCTAAAAATGGTTGACAACCCTGCGCCCTCTGGTTGGAGCCTTTAGTTACGGGGCAAGGACCGCTACATGGCCGGTGGCCCTTCCCCTCCCCCACCAGGCGGCCAGCGGCAGTCGGAAGCGGGCCTAGTCAGGGAATGGCACGAAGGAGCCGCCCACGCCGGCGAAGTTTGCATACACGTCAATGCAGTAGCCCACATCCACGACTACCACAGACAGGGGCTCTTCGGGCGGCAAGGCGCGCATGTAACTCAGGGCTTGCTGCCGGGCCGCTTGCATCATTTGCTCCCACTTCACGGAGCCGCGCAGGGCGTGGCCCTTGCGGTGCTTCTCCGCGGCAAAGCCTAGTTCGGCGCAGTCCGACCTCTCGGCCTTTTACTGGGCATCGGGCGAGTCCATCCACTACTTGGTTTCCAGAATGAGCAGCCGCGCTTGCACAGGTCGATGCGGCTGGTACTTTTCTTCGGGCCATTGTTAAAGGTGACGGCACGCCCGAGCACGCACTGGTCCTGGATTGGATTGTTGGTGGTGAGGTCGGGATTGGGGAGGCCGAGTAAGTCGCAGAGGTCTTGCAGAAAGAAGCCGTAGTTGGTGCGCTCGGCGCCGCCAGATTTTTGCCAGCGGGCCGCGAAGTCGAAGTGGAAACAGCATAGGGGGGTAAAGAGGCCGGAAGATAGAGGAATTCGGGGCTGATTCCGCCAAGTGAGCGCATAGGGACTGGTTACATAATCTTAATTCCTTGGTTGAAAAGGGTAAATTAAATTTACTGGATACCCCGCGACATCATTCTTTCGCAGCATAAGACAGTTTCGGAAAAACTATTGCGTGAGCCGATGGGGTTGAGGTGGTCCAGGCAAGGCGGACAGAAGAAGGATGAGGTGGTCTGAGTAAGCCGGACAGAAGTGAGGTGGTCGGGTAAACCTAGACAGAATAAGGTCTTATCTTTTCGATAATCATGAAAGACAATTCCCAACCCGTCAAACGTCGACGTTACGATGCCGCTTTCCGGGCCGAAGCGTTACGCCTAGCCGAGCAAAGCCGCTCGACCCAGGCCGCTGCTCGGGCCTTGAATAGTCACTAAGCTGGAGCCGGCGGCAACTGCTGTCCCAGCTGCGCTTTCCTGCGCCGACTGCCCTGACCACCTCTTTGGTGTGTCGGCCTGGCAGTGGCCACCCTTTACGTTGGTGCGCTTTTTCCGCAACGGCCAGCCGTTCGACGAGGGCGCCTTTCGGGCAAGCCGCACCCCGGGCGACGCGCCGTTGCAAAGGCAGTTGCAGTTTGGCAACATTTACCTGCTGCGCGGCCGCAGCGAAGTAGTTCCGCCGCTGCACATGAATGACATCACCTGCATCCAGGGGCAAGACACCATGCAGGTGTACTACTGGTTTGAGAATGGGCGACAGATGGCGTATAATTCCATTCCCTTCCAGGCGGGCCGCTACCTGCTGAGCAAACCGCTCAACCTGACCGCCACTTACCCGCTCAAAACTACCTACGTGTCATTTGCGACCTATTACCAGCAGCACGAGGCCGACTTAGCGCGGGCTAATCCATTTGCGGATTGTTTCTTCGACTATGATGTAAATGGCTATGATGTAAATCGGGAAGACAACCCGAAACGCTACGTAGCGGCTACCCCGGCCGATATTTTTCGGCTCCTGCTGCAGCACACTCACTACGAACGGCAAGTGGGCTACCGGCTGCGGCCGCTGGCCAAGGGAGAGCTCTCCACCGACTAAGTGATGCACCTCAGTTAGTCGTCGTGTCGCCCCATGCAGTAAAATACCCGTGTCCTAGTGGTGCGTGCCCCCTGTTCTTATTCGCGAATACGCTACAAGGCACTGCTATAAGGCCAACTCCTGGCGATAGCGCTTGACACTGGCGCGGCTGGCAAATAAACCGAGAAAGACATTTGTTAAACGAGCATTCATAATATGCCTCGCATTTATTAATTTGTTAATTTAAATATTAAATAATATATAAATTTAATTTAGTAGCGCGGGCCTGCTCAAATAATGCCTCCCCCAGACGCGGCTTTATTGTAGCCCTAGTTTGTCGTACGTTACTATTAGCGATAAAAACTGAATATATTATATATTAAAATTATTTTTTGATGACTGGCTCATAGCATGAGATTGACGTCATTAACTATTGGGCACATAAAATAGTATTATTGTAATAATAAAATTTTTTACTAAACTTACATCCTGCCTCAACTACCAAAATTGACTCCAACATACCTACTGTCGCTTGAAAATACTTGGCTTAGGCATACCTTTGTTTAGCTTAAGAGTAGCTCACATTTGAGCCAAGATACCAATCTCTTATAGCTGCCTCCTTCCAGCTTGGGATAATCCTGATAGCGCATCCCAATGCCGACCTGCCTGCCTGTTTTCGGCTTCGTGTATGACGCAACCCTTACGCTCTATTTACCTTCTGCTGCTTACTATGTTTACCTGCTGGCAGGGGATAGCACAGACCAACTCAACCATACAGGTTTCGCCTGATATCACCATTACTGCGGGCCAGTCCACCTCGTTGCGCGTGGCGTCAGCCACTCGAGCCGCCATTCAATTTGATGGGGTAGCCGACCAGCTAGCCATATTGGAGCCCGGCACGACCACTCCGGCAGTCCTACCTGCCATCACAAACAATTTCACGGTCGAAGCCTGGGTTAATCCAACAGCTACCCATTAAATTGACCAACAGCAGACCGATGGAGTAGATGGGGTCTACAATCAGCACTACCTCTTATTTCCTGTAAATGGAGACGATAAGTTTGGTAGCGGGCATGCGGGTATGGGCATTTCGGTTGGTACTAACGGAGTAAGCGTCTATGAGCATGCAGGGAATTATATGCCACCCTTACTCGTCTGGCAGGGGACCATTAGTGGCTGGACGCATATAGCTGTAGTATACCAAAATCGTACGCCTACTTTATATATTAACGGGGAGTTAAAAGCTACGGGATTACAAAGTACCAAGGACTTTGTGCATCCTTCGCTCATATTTGGGGGGGATTTTTACGGTTACTTTCAAGGGCAAGCGGCAGAGTTTCGCCTTTGGCAGGAGGCCCGATCAGCAGCTAATGTGCAACAAGGATATAACAAAGCACTGCTTTGTGCGGAGCCTGCGCTGATAGGGTATTGGCATTTGAATGAGGGTACTGGAACTACAATCAGTGATGCTACAGCTGGACAGCGGCTGGGCCAGCTTACGCGTGGTAAAATATGGACTAGGGCAGGATGGGGACCCAATGCCTTTGTAGCAGCTCCTGCCGGACCAGGACCGCAATGGGTGAATCCAGCTACGGTTCCCCTCATATCAGCCGTAACCTATACGTGGAGTCCAGCCACGGGGCTGACATCTACTACTGGCCCGCTGGTCAATGCCCGCCCATCTGCTACCACTACTTACACAGTCACTGCTACAAACTCCTGCGGTCAACAGACAAGCGGACAGGTGACGGTCACTGTGCAGACTCTGACGAACCTGCCCCCCGCTGCTGCCAGTGATGACTTAAACCGCAATTGGTCGTTTTCCCGCACTTATGATCTTGATGGCAACGTCTCAGGCGAGGGTAAGCAGTTCGTAGATGCCTTGGGTCGCCCTACGCAAGCCCAAACCAAGAACTTGGCCGAGCACCACGTATTCGCAACTCAGACACTGACTAATACTGGCGGCGTAAGCGTACTGAATACCTTACCTGCCCCTATCAACAATCAAGAGTTCAAGTATAGAGAAGACTTTGTCACCGCGACTACTACGCCAGTTATTGGTGGCACCGCCGTCAGCACCAACTATTCGGCCCGTAATTTTGAGAAGCCAACTGGTATCGCCGCCGACCCACTGGATAACACTACGCCGGGTACGCTAGGTTACTACTACAGCACCAATAATGCCTGGGAGCCAGCCACTGCGGCTACTAATACTCCCTTCAGTGTATTAGAGCCCATGGCCGGTCCACTAGGTGGTGTACGTCGGGCTGCCGGGCCGGGCGACGAGTTGGCCCTAGGTTCAGGCCGAGAAACCCGAGGTCGGGAGTTCCCGCTGCTCAACGAGATGGACCACTACAGCCGGCTAAGGGCGTTGTTCGTGCCTGGCAGCCCCACGCCCAGCCTGCGGGCTCAAGGCATGAAGGCGGTGAGCGTGAACGCGAATGGAGTAGAAGGTATCACTTTCACCAACCGGGATGGCCAACCCCTGGCCACCTGTCTGAGCAACGATAGCTACCCGGCTAGCACGCTGACGGGCAATTTTGCCGTAGACCCCACCAATGCCGCCGGCAGCCCCGTCTACCAAGACCTGCATGTCGCGGTCTCTGCCGCAACTACCGTCGTCGCGATTACCGACCAAGGAGCCAGCGGCACTCCCAGTAGTTTTGTCGTCATCGACCTGTTACAAACGCCAGTGGTCGAAACGGCCTACACCGGTGCACAAACCCTACGTCTGTCCCCCGGCTTCTACCGTCTGCAAGCTACCGCTGGCAGTCTAGCTTTCTCTTACCAAGTACATTATGGCAACTTTAGCTACGTATTCTACGACGACGCGGGCCGGCCTCTAGCCAGCGTTGCGCCTAAAGGGCTGGACGATCTACTGCGCAACGGGTTAGACTCCGCACCAATCACCATGCCCACCTTCGTGACGACAAAGGTGTTCGACACGGCGGGCCGGGTGTTAAGCGTAACTACTCCGGACGAGGGGACTACCCGCTACGTCTACACTCGCGACGGACGCATCCGCTTTTCGCAGAGCGCCGTACAGGCCCAACCTGCTACCGGTACACCGCCCCGTTTCTCTTATTCCAACTATGACGCGACGGGCCGGGTCGTTGAATCAGGCGAGTATACCCAAGCGACCACGGCCGGTCAGGGGCTGGTATTTGAGGATATGCTGACAATCACGCCGGCGGCCAATAGTGTGCTGCTGGAAGAGCGTGTGCCAGCTGGGGGCACGCGCTCGACTGGTAGCCTGGAACTGGCACGTTGCGCCCAACGCCAGCAAGTATGGTACGACCAGCCGCAGCCCGACGCAGCGCTGGGCAGCCGCCGGCAGGACTTTGTACTAGGGGCCGTGGCTAAAACGAGCAATGGACAAACTACGAGCTGGTACAGCTATGACGACCGGGGCCAGCTGACCTGGTTGGTGCAGCAAGCCCCTGCGGTGGGCGTAAAAACGGTAGACTACAGCTACGACGGCGCTGGTAACGTGACCCAGATAGCCTATCAGGAGGGCCAACCCGATGCCTTCTACCACCACTACTCTTACGACGCCAATCAGCGTCTTGTGCAGGCGGCCACTAGCACGAATGGCGTTAGCCAACAGGTACAAGCGCGTTACTTCTACTACCTGCACGGTCCGCTTAAGCGGGTAGAAACGGCCGACAAGCTGCAAGGCACCGACTACACCTACACGGTGCAGGGCTGGCTGAAAAGCATTAACGGGGCCAACCGCCACCTCGATGGGGACAGTCCCGCTAACAACGGCTTCCCCAAAGACTTATTCGGGCTCACGCTTGACTACTTCGCTGGCGATTACCGCAGCGCCCGACCGGGCCTGCTCACGCCCGATATTCTCAACGCTCCCGCTACCCGCTATGATGGTACCGTACGCTCCGCCGTTTGGTTTACGGCCGCTAATCCCACCATGCGCCAGCAGGTATTTACCTATGATGCCAAAGGCCAGCTTAAGCAAGCCGATTTCGGACAGGTAACGCCCGGCAACACACCTTCGCTCCCGGGTGTTTTCCTGCCCACAGCGGGGCAGGGCTATGAAGAAGGCAACCTCGCCTACGACCTCAACGGCAACCTGCGCACGCTACGCCGCCGCGACGGCGCTGGGACGGCCACCGACGACTTCACCTATCAGTACACTACTGGCACCAACAAATTGGCGGCCGTCAATAATCCCGGCGGTACGGCCGTGCTCGACTACGAGTACGACGCTACGGGGCAAATGACGCGGCAGCGCGATGAGAAAGGCCAGCGCTACCTCACGTATGACGTATCGGGGAAGGTCACCGGCATCTACCGCGATGCAGCTCATACGCAGCCGTTAGCAGTGTTCGCCTATGATGACCGGGGCTTTCGGGCCAGTAAGGCCAGCTATGATCCGGTCACCTACCAGCTCAAGCAAACGACTTATTCGGTGCGCGATATGGCGGGCAACGAACTCAGCACCTACGTACAGGATGCCACGGTGCCCGGCAGCCCGCTGCTGCGCAGCGAGGTGCCGCTCTATGGTAGCAGCCGCCTGGGCACACTCACCCGGCTGGACAACGGCAGCCTCGATTACCGCTACGAGCTAAACGACCAGCTAGGCAGCGCCCGCGTCATCTACCACCGGCCCAGTACCGTGACGGATGTTGAAACCATGGAGCTGAGCGGAGTTTCTGGTCGGGCTGCGTTCCTCAACGATGACCGCTACCGGGTGGCCGTGAGCGGTGCCCCCAGCGGCAACTACGTAGCCCGCCTGACTGACTCGCAACCGGCCGGGCAGGAGCTCAAGCGGGTACTGGCGGTAACCAGGGGCGACACGATTACCTTCTCGGCGCTGGCCCAGTGGAAGCAGAATGCGTCGACCGGAGGCACCGGCGCTACACCCTTTATCCTGGCGGGTGCGGCGGCCGGGGTCAACGGCTTCTCGCAACGCGGGGTCGACGGGCAGCCCACCTACAATACTAATCCATCCAATTGGCTCTCAGTGCTAGCGGCGGGGTTAGGGTTCACGTTGGGGCGGAGTACACCAGCCAGTTTAGGGGCTACCTCCCTGGAAGGTTGGATAAAGTACCGGGTGCTCGATGCGGGGGGAAATCCCATGCTCGATGCGCAGGGGCAGGAAATCAAAGGTATCGACTATCTACTGGGCACGGGCAATTGGGAGTACCTGCAAGTAGGTGTGCGCATACCCCAAGATGGTACACTTGAAGTAATAGCCGGCACCTCCGGCACGGGGGAGGCTGTGTACTTCGACAACCTGCGCGTCGAACAAACAGGCAGTACCATCGTGCAGGAGCAGCATATCTATACCTACGGGGCGCCGATGTTGGGCCTCAACTATGTCATCGGCAGCAAAAAGTACCGCCACGGCTACCAAGGTCAGTTCGCCGAAAAAAATGAGGAAACGGGCACGGATGACTTTGAACTGCGTAACTACGACGCACGCATTGGACGTTGGACCGCACCTGACCCAGCCGGGCAGCATGCGTCTCCCTATGTGGGAATGAGCAACAATCCGGTATCAAGCGTAGACCCAGACGGAGGATTTGCCTTCCCTGCTTGGCTGGTGGGTGGAGCAGAGCAGTGGGGCCTACTACACAATCTTGGCTCTTTCGCTAGCGCTGTAGGAAGTATGGTATTGAAACTAGCACCATCTGCTATGATGGGAGCAGCCGGCGCATCTATTAGTTTCAACCCTCAATGGGCATCTCAACACAGCTATTTAGTACATCAAGAAGCCAACTATGTAGGCGTGTACGGACCAACTGCTAGAACTAGACAACCATTACCTAGCCGAAGTAAAGAAACTATACTAAGTGCATTAGACGCAGCGACTAAGTACTCCGATAGCGAAGCCTTTCAGACAGGTGCCGCCTCATTCCGACATGCTATGAGAAATGGAGATGTAAATCAAACTGTAAAGCAGGCTAGGGCTTTGGCAAATGGATTAGTAAGAAGACAATATATGCTAGCTCAACGTCTGCTCGCAGCAGGTAAGACTTATGACGCATATTTTCAGTTTGGTATAGCTTTGCATACTTTGCAGGATGCAACATCTCCAGCGCATAGTGGATTTCAAGTTTGGTCCGACGCACCAGGGGCTAGTGCTGTAGCATCACACGTGCTAAAAGAATTATCTTATCCTGGTATAACTAGTAACCTTCAAAGTATAACTGGCTATTATCTCAATCTTTTTTCAAGTGGCAAGCCTCTTCCACAAGGAGATTTATTTTCTAATATAAAAAGTGATTAATCATGATTTTTATATACATTAGCATTTTTTATTTATTATTTCTTTTCGCTTCTTACTTATTTATAACAAGTAAGAAAAATAGCTTAAAGATTTTCGCATTTTATTTTATTTATTCTAATGTATTATATGATCTAATGATTAGTGCGAGCTATTTAATAAAAAAAACTTGCATTCATCTAGACACTGGACACGCTCAATTTTCGCTGGTACTCACCTATTTTTCATGGCTCATATTATCAGTAATTATAATTATATTTAAAGTTATAAAAAACATATAAGAAAAATTTATAACCTTACTTGAAATAACTTATCTGCTTTTATTTTATCAATTGCAGTTGCAGGCTAGTAAAAACAAGATACCAGGTGCCCGAGTGTTTTGGAGTCCAGAGGGTGCTGTGCAATCAATAAAAGGTACTAAACAAGCTATATGGCTCAATCATTGAAATTATTTTTTGGCTATAACTTCCCAAAACATGAATTCACATCGAAACAGTGCCTCGATCAAAAATGTATGGGTTTTAAATAAGCTTGTACCA
>JAAIGG010494144.1_pt1 | contig 15961 bp, 14 predicted proteins | sample 6487391 | NCBI WGS metagenome assembly JAAIGG01 (sample SAMN13974130, study PRJNA590717) | phyllosphere metagenome | biome: asymptomatic weeds; feature: pooled weeds collected from a community garden; material: weeds; isolation source: pooled asymptomatic leaves from various weed species from...
AAGCGTTCGCGGCTGATGTGCGCGGAGCTGATCCGCATCGTCGGGACGCCCGGCCTGTCCAAGGATCTGTTCGAGCAGGCGTCGAAGAGCCTCGAGTGATCCTCCCCGGCACGGGGAGGGGGACCGCCGCGAAGCGGGGGTGGAGGGGGACTTCGGCAAGCCGGGTCCCGTGTGACACTCCCCCTCCACCAGCTTCGCGGGTCCCCTCCCCTTCCAGGGCAGGATTATTTTGCCGTCAGGAATCCCTCCATCACGATCCAGCGGTAGAAGGCGTCGAACCACCCGGTGCTGGTCGTCTTCTTCGGATACATGCCGAAGCCATGCCCGCCCTGGCCATAGAGATGGAACTCGACCGGCTTCTTCGCCGCCATCCATTGGTCGATCAGGCCGAAGCCCTTGCCCGCGAACAGCGGATCGTCGGCGGCGATCGCGGCGAACATCGGAGGCGCGTCGGCGGGGACGGTCATCGGCTGGAGCGGACCATAGATGTCGCCGATAAAGGCGGGCTTGGCCTGCCCGTCGAGCACGGTCGCGACGGTCAGCATCGCGCCCGCCGAAAAGCCGACCATGCCGATCCGGTTGGGATCGACCTTCCACTCGCCCGCGCGCTGACGGACCAGCGCGAAGGCGGCGCGCGAGTCGGCGATCTGCGGCGCCAGGCCCTTCAGCGCGTCTTCCGGGCTGAGCCGTGCGGCGGGGCGCGCCACGCTGGAGAACATTGCCGCCATCGACTTCTCGAACGCGCCCATATCGGCGGGCGTCTGGTTCAGCCGATATTTGAGGACGAAGGCGGCGATACCGCGATCGGCCAGCGCCTTGGCGACGTCCCAGCCTTCATTCTGCATCGACAGGGTGCGGAAACCGCCGCCCGGCGCCACGATCACCGCCGCGCCGGTCGCCTTGGCCGGATCGGGCAGGAAGGGGGTCAGCGTCGCCTCGGTCACGTTACGGGCGAAGACGCTGTTATACTGGCTGTGCCAGCTTTCCTTGTTCTTCGCGCCCGGCAAGGGTCCGGTGTTGAGCGCGATGGCGTTCGGCTGTGCGGGTATGGCGATCGGTGCCATCTTGTCGCTCTGCGCCATGGCGGGAGCCGCCATTGATAGCGCAAGCATGGCGGCCAGCGCATGGCCGATCCAGCGATTGGACTTCATATCCCCTCCTGTCCTCCGTGGGTTATGTCCCTACGGTCGGACGGGGATGGTACGCTTCGAGGCGCGGGGCGCAAGGGAAATGTTAAGGCTAACAGGAAGTGGGGCGCGGGTTTCGACTTCGCTCAGCCTGAATGGCTTTCCGTATCTGGCTCTTGCCCTCAAACCCAGTTCACCCTGAAGTCGAAGGCTGAGGGAATCCCCTCAGAACAATCGCCCCCCATTGGGCACCGCCAGATCCGGCGCGATCAACACCACTTGCCCCTCGGCATCGGGAAAGCCCAAAGTCAACACCTCGGACATCATCGGTCCGATCTGACGCGGCGGAAAATTGACCACCGCAGCCACCTGCTGCCCGACCAGCGTCTCCGGCGTATAATGCCGGGTGATCTGCGCCGAGGAGCGCTTTACGCCAATGGCCTCGCCGAAATCGATGGTCAGCTTGATCGCGGGCTTGCGCGCCTCCGGGAAAGGCTCGGCGGCGATGACGGTCCCGACGCGGATGTCGACCGCCAGGAAATCCTCGATACCGATCCGGGGCGCAGGCGCGTCAGAAGTCGACATTGTCATAATGCGACGGCGGGGTGACCATCTCCATCCGCTCGGACAGAAGCGGGCGGAAGGACGGACGGCTCTTCAGCCCGCGATACCAGCGCGCGGTCTGCTCATGCCCTTTCCAGTCGATGCCGCCCAGATAATCGGCGACTGAAATCTGCGCCGCCGCCGCCAGATCGGCGAGGCTCATCGTGGCCCCGCCCAGCCAGTTGCGATGGTCGAGCAGATAGTCGGTATAGTCGAGATGCCCGACCGCGGCCTTCATCGCCTCGCGCAAGCCCTTGGCATCGGGGCTGCCGGTGCGCGCCACCCGCTTGACCATGCGCTCGTGGAGCAAGGGGCCGGTCACGTCCTGATAGAAATGCGTGTCGAACCACGTCACCAGCCGCCTTATCTCGGCACGATTGACGGCGGTGCCGTTGATCATCGCCGACTTTTCGACCGTCTCCTCGAAAAATTCCGAGATCGCCATGGAATCGACCAGCAGGACGCCGCGCTCCTCATCGACCATCACCGGGGTCTGCCCGGCGGGGTTCATGTCGAGGAATTCGTCGCGCCGCTGCCACGGCGATTCGCGCACCAACTCGTAACCGACGCCCTTCTCGCCCAGCAGGAGCCGGACCTTGCGCGAGAAGGGACAGAGCGGGAATTGATAGAGTTGCCACATGCCCCCCATCTAAGCGGCGCAGCGGCTTCGCGCCAACCCCGGCGAGAATGTTTTCAGCGCCCGCGCGCGACGGGGCGGCGCAGCCGTCGCCAGCCCAGCACCACCCCGCTGATCGACAGGACCAGCCCGGCGATCGACCATAGCCACATCCAGCCGGTCCAGGCCCGGTGATGCGCCGTCAACCACGGCCAGTCCCAGGTATGGAGCAGCGTATAGACCCAGCGATAGGCGCGGCGCACCCGATCCTGCCGTTCGACCAGCGCACCGCTCATCGGATCGATATAGAGCCAGGTTCGCGCGGCATCGTCGAAGCGCAGGCGGATCAGCGGCAGGCCCGAGGGCTGGGTCCAATAGAAATCGGGTGCGGTCAGCACCTCACTGCCGATCAGATGGCCGCCCGGAACCAGCATCGCCGCCGCCCGGGCGGGATCGGCGGGCCGCGCCGGGGTCAGGTCCGCCTGCTCCAGCCAGCGAGGATGCGGCGAGGCGCGGTCGATCGCGATCCGCCGAAGCCCCGCATCGCCGCTCCATTCGACGCTGCGCGCGCCCTCCGCGATCCGCCGCAGCCGGTCGAGCGCGCGAGGCTCGCCCGCCTGGCCCTCATAGGCGCGCATCGCCGCCTCGGGCGCGCTCCCCCCGGCAAAGCCATGCCCCGGATCGACCGACAGCCATCCGCTGACGATCCAGGTCGTCAGCATCACGCCACCCAGCAACCCGCTGACATGATGCCAGAGCATCCAGCCGCGATAAGGCGTCATCCGCCCGCCGCGATAGCGCCGCCGCCCCGGCCGCATCCGCAACAGGCCGATCCACAGGCCGGTCAGCGCGACCGCGATGCACGGGCCCGACACCCACATCACCGCCTGCCGCCAATTCTCGCGGTCGCGGCGCAGCATGGTGGGATAGAGCCAGTGCGGCACCGACCCCAGCCAGTTCCACAAACGCTGCCGCCCCGTCGTCCGCTGCACCGGCTGGCCGGTCAGGCTGGAGATATAGAGTTCGGTCCCGGCACCATCGGCCAGCGTCGCCTTCCACAAGGGACGGTGCCGGTCGAAGCCGCCCGCGACGGTCCATTGGTCGTCCGCGATCGGAGCGACACCGCTCACCGTCCCGCCACCGAAGCGCGCCGCGACACGGGTCGCCAGTGCGGCATCGACGGCGGCGGGTACGGCACCCGTCGCCGCCGACAGGAGGCGGGTATCCCCCTCCGCCCCCTCGATCCGCCAGACCGGCGAACCGTCGCGCATTTCCAGCGTGATGCGGCGCGCCATTCCCTCCCCGACCGGCGCCTGGCGCACGCGGCCCCAGTCGATCGGCTCCGCTCCCGACCAGCTCCCGGCGGGGGTCAGCGTGGGATAGGGGACGTAGAGCATCACCAGCCCGCTGGCGAACCACATCACGAAGAACAGGCAGGCGACGATCCCGACCCAGCGATGGGCGAGGAAGGCCAGCCGGACCGCGACCCTTCCCCAGCGTCGATCAGAACGCCGCACGAAGCCCCACGTCCAGCGAGCGGGGACGCCCCAATATCCATTGCTGGTCGCCGTAGGAGGTGACCGCATAGGCCTTGTCGAACAGGTTATAGACCCGGACGTCGACCGCCATGCGCGGGGTCAGGGCGTAGGACAGGGCACCGTCCACCGTGGCATAGGCCGGAACAGGAAAGCCATTGCCATTGTCCGAAAAGCGCCGCCCGAAATAGCGAAGGCCGGCACGCGCCTGCACCCGCGTGGTGGCGTCCCAGCGCAGCCAGAGATTGGCGAGCGCCTCGGGCACGTCGGGCGGCGTGCGGCCCGTATAGTCCGCCCCGCCCGAGCGGAAATGGTCGAACCGCGCATCCAGCAGCGTGCCGTTGGCGTCGATCCCGAAGCCCTGCGGCAGGTCGATCGTCACCGCCGCCTCCAACCCTTGCGCCGAACGCTGGCCGACCTGCTCGACCGGGCTCGACAGCGTGCGCTGCGCCAGCAGGCCGGTCTTGACGATCCGGTACGCCGCCAGCGTCGCGGTGCCGCGTCCGTTCAGGAACAGCCACTTCGCCCCCGCCTCGATCTGGTGACCGCGCGCGTTGCTGAACGCCACCTGCCCGGTCGAGATGGTGGTCAGCGTGCCCAGCGGATCGACCCCGGTGGCATATTGGCCGTAGAGCGACAGGGTCGGCATGGGCTGATACACGATTCCCGCCCGCCAAGTCGCGTTGCGGAAGGTCTTTTTGAAGACGAAGCTGTCCTGCCGCGCGCCACCGGGATAGGCGATGGCCCAGCGGCGGACCTGATTCTCCTCGTAACGGACCCCGCCGACCACCGACCATTTCGGCCCCAGCGTCAGCCGGTCCTCGGCAAAGACCGCCAGCGCGGTCGTGCGCGTGCGGTATCGCGGTGCGATCCCCTGCGTATCCAGGAAACGACCGGGTTCGAAGGCGAAGGGATCGACCGCATCGACCTGTGCGTCCGAACCGAAGTCGTTCTCATGGGTGAAGCGGACCAGATTGGCCTCTCCGCCCACCACCAGCGCGTTGGTGATGCCGGGGGCGATGCCGGTCCGCCACGTCACGCTCGCCTGATCGCCCCATTGGGTCTGGTCGTGGCGGATGCCGTAATTGCTGCTCCGCCGGATCGTGCCGGGCGCGCCCGCCGATCCGTCCGCGCAACTGCCGCTGGCCGCGACCCAACAATAGCTTTCCAGATTGCGCCAGAAACGGTCGCTGGTCAGATAATAGGCGATGTTCGACAGGCTGATGTCCGCACCGGGCGTCCAGTCGATCCGGACGGAAGCGCGGTCGTCGCGGAACCGCATCCGCCCATCGCCGACATTATAGTTGCGCTCCCGCACCCGCAGGTCGAGCCGCCCGTCGATCAACGGCGTGCCGAAATAAGTAATCGGCCGCTGATCGCCATGATCGCCGCGCACCGTGACCGCGAAGACCGGCGAGGGCGTCCATTTCAGCGTCCCCGACAGCGCGATGCTGTCCGAATGCCCGCGATCGACATAGCCATCCGAGCGGCGATAGCTGGCATCGACGCGATAGCCGAGCGTATCCCACAGCGGGCCACCGATCCCGGCGGCGGCGCGAAAACTTTCCTGCGCGCCGTAACCGATCTCGGCCTGGCCATGGGTCTCGGCGGTCGGCTTGCGCATCACGACATTGACCGCGCCGCCCAGCGCGCCCTGTCCGTACAGCACCGAGGCGGGGCCGCTCAGCACGTCGATCCGTTCGACCATCCAGGGATCGGTCGGGAAGGTGATCGTGCCCGCCGCCGGAAACAGCCGCACCCCGTCGATCAGTTGCAGCACCGATCCCTGCCCCGAAAAGCCCCGCGCCGACAACGCGGTGCCGCCATTGCCGGGATTGGCGACGCTGGCGATGCCCGGTGCCCGCGTCTGCGCATCGACGATCGACAGGTCGCCGCGCGCGCGGATCGTATCGCCATCCAGCGACACGATGCTGGCGGGCGTCTCCAACGGGGTCAGGCCCAGCCGACTGGCGGTGGCATTGGGCGTATCCAGTGCCTGCTTCCCGCGCGTGCCGACGACTAGGACGGTGGCATCGGCCCCCTGCCCCTCCAGCTTCTGCGCACCGGCCTCACCGGCCCCCAGCAAAAGCGCGGCGCCGACCCAAAGCGTCTGCCCGAATACGTTACGATATAACATGCTATTGCCCTTAGCGTCTCGTCGCGGACAAGCCGAGGCCTTTCCGTTCCTTTCCGAACGGCCGGATGCCATGCGTACTGGACGCTCTTCCGCACTCGCCATGGCAAACCATTGCGCCTCCGCCATCATTGGCGTCGCTCGTCGGAAAAGACCTTAGCCTCGGCCATCCCCTGGACCAGGCATGAGCGACCTGACGCCGGCAGGTCTCCTGGCTCACGGGTCATCGCGGCATACGCGCCTTCCCAGGTCGCCCCAGTGGCTGGACCGGCCATCGCCGCCCCGTGCGTATCCGCTCACCGCTTACAGTTGCAGGGACAGCCCCGGATTCGGGCGTCGCCGCCCTCACCGTGTTCCCTTTTAATCCCCCTTGTCGGGAGAACCGGCGCGATCATTGCCGGATCATTCCGGCGACCTATGGGTAGGGGGCCGGCGGCGGCGGCGTCAAGCGGGATGAGCATCGCGCCGAACCGCGCTATGGCGGCATGATGGCACGCAAGACCCGCTATCTGACCGCGACCATGGCCGATGGCTATGTGAAGACGATCGGCCCGACCGCCGCCCCCTTCACCCATTATTGGCGGATCGTTGCCGATCTGGGCGGCGGCCGTACCGAAGTCTTCTGGGGCCATGCCAAGTCGCGCAAGGACGCCAAGGCGAACGATGCCGCCATGGCCGAGGCAATGCGCCAGCGGGGCTGGCTCGGCTATGCGTTCGAGGTCGTCGAGCTGGTCGAATCGAACGAACCGCCCGAAGGCATGGCCCCCTCCGGCGGAAAGGCGCGCCGCCGCCGCTGACCCGCCGCCACCCCCAAGATGATGATTTTGTCATGATGGGGCTTTACGCCCGGTCACCCCACGACTATTGCGACTGCATATCAATAGAAGATTGGGGGAACAATATGCTGGCCGGTTCGGCATTGAAGACGCTTGTGCTCGCTCTGTCGGGGGTGGCGGCACCGGCGCTGGCCGAGGGGGCCCGGCCCGTCGCGGATCGTGCCACGCCGTCGACCGACAGTGGCGCGGCGGACCAGACCGGCAACGACATCGTCGTGCTCGGCAAAAGCTATGGCCGCGAGGTCGGCAAGACCGTGACCCCGCTCAAGGACATTCCCAACACCGTCACGGTGATCGAGCGCGACCAGATCGAGGCGCAGAATCTCTTCACGCTGGAAGATGCGCTGACCGCGACCAACGGCATCACGGTCAATGGCGTGGGCAGCGAGGACCCGTCCTATTTCTCGCGCGGTTTCGCGATCAACAATTACCTGATCGACGGCGTCCCGACCTTCGCCCTCGCCTTCCCCGCCGTGGTGCCCGACCTGTTCTTCTATGACCGGGTCGAGGTGCTGCGCGGTCCCGCCGGCCTGTTCAGCGGCGCGGGCAATCCCGCGGGCAGCATCAACCTGGTCCGCAAGCGTCCGCTCGACACCGTGCGGGTGCAGGCGGTGGCCGGGCTGGGCAGCTTCGACAATGTCCGGCTGGAGCTGGACGCGTCGCTGCCCGCCAGCGAGCGGCTGGGGTTCCGCTTCGGGGTGATGGGCCAGGATCAGGACCAGTTCTACGACACCGCGCACCGCAACCGCGTCGCCGCCTATGCCACCGGCGCGCTCAAGATCGGCGAGCGCACCACCCTGACGGTCGGGGGCAATTACGATCGCTTCCGCCCCGCGATCCAGTCGGGCCTGCCCGGCTATGCGGGCGGCAGCGACGGCAGCGACGGGCGGCTGCTATCGGTCGATCGCTCCACCTATCTCGGCGCCGACTGGAACCGGTTCGAGTCCAGGACGTGGAGCGGGTTCGCCGAACTGGCGCACCGGGTCAGCGATCGCTGGACGCTGCGCGCGACCGGGCTCTACACCGATGTCGATCGCATCGACATCTACAGCTATATCGGCAGCCAGCCGGTCACGCCCGCCAATCGGGGCGTCACCAACCAGATCGCCTATCGCGGCGACAGCAAGCAACAGACCCGCGCCTTCGACTTCAATGCGATCGGCAGCTTCCCGCTGTTCGGCCGGGACCAGACGCTGATCCTGGGTTGGGACTATCAGGCGAGCTCGGGCACTTCCTATTACAGCCGCCTGTCCAACTTCGCGACGATCGACGTGTTCGACCCCGTCTCGCCCCCCGAACCGCCGCTCAACCCCTATGGCCCCTCGGCGCCTTACCGGGTGCCGGGTACGAACCGCTTCATCACGCAGGTTTACGGCGCGAGCGGAACCGACGTCGAGCAATATGGCATTTACGGCCAGATGCGGCTGAGCCCGGTCGCGGGGCTGACCCTGACCGGTGGCGGGCGCGTGACATGGTGGGACACGACGATCCGCACCCTGCTGGTCGCCTCAGGCGCGATCCCCGCCCCGACCCGCTATGGCTTCAACGGCCGCTTCACCCCCTATGCGGGTGCGGTATGGGACGTGACCTCCGACTGGAATGTCTATGCCAGCTATGCCGACAGCTTCAGCCCGGTCAATTCGGGCGGCCGCCAGCGCCCCGATGGCCGCCCGATCGAGCCGCTGGTCGGCGATCAATATGAGGCGGGGACCAAGCTGGCCCTGATGGACAAGCGCCTGCTGCTGTCCGCCGCCGCCTATCAGATCACGCAGCGCAACCGGACGATCAACGACCCCGACAACCTGCTGATCGTCTATCAACTGGGCAAGGTCCGCGCGCGCGGCATCGAGGCGGAGGCATCGGGCGAGATCCTGCCGGGCTGGCGGATCAATGGCGGCTACAGCCTGACCCGCACCAAATATCTCTCCGACATCAATCCGGTGGTCGAAGGGCTGACCCTGACCCCGATCATCCCGGAGCATATGGTCAAGCTGTTCACCAACTATAAGCCGCAGGGCGGCGTGCTTCAGGGCGCCAGCCTGGGCGGCGGGGTGACCTGGTTCAGCGAGACCTATGGCGGCGCGGCGGCGACCCGCAACGCGCAAGGGGCGTTCGTCCCCTCCACCATCGTCCGCCAAGGTGCCTATGCGGTGGTCGACCTGCGCGCGGGCTATGAGGTGAACGAGCGGCTGGGCCTGTCGGTCAACGTCAACAATGTGTTCGACAAGACCTATTATGCCCGCATCAGCTCCACCGCGCGCGGCAATTATTACGGCAGCCCGCGCACGGTGTTCGCGACCTTGCGCTACACCTATTGAGCATCAGCGGGGCGGCGCTACGCGGCGCCGTCCCTCCGCGCCAGAAACCGGCGGATCGGCCTGTCCCAGACGCGAAGCGCGATCATGGCGAAGGCGATGGTGAACAGATAGAGCGACACCGCGACCATCGCCGTCATGCCGCTGCTCGCAGGTTCGCTCGCCACCCAGTTCATGTAGACATACACGAACGGATAATGGGTGATGTACAGCGGATAGGAGAGCCGCCCCGCCGCCCGGCACAGCGCTTGCGTCACCCGGCCCCCGTCCGAATGCCGTCCCAGGATCAGGATCGTGGGAAACAGGAACAGCACGCAGGCCGCCTGATAGACGCCGTTCCACTTCACCCCACCCGCCTCGGGCAGCATCGGCGCGGCGAAGACCGCCAGCAGGATCAGGCTCAACCAGCCAAAGCCCAGCCGCACACGCGGCAACCGCTCGCCCAGCCGATAGAGCAACAGCCCCGCCAGAAATGGGTAGGCCAGCCGGACCGGCGCGCCCCAGAAATTGGTGAGTCCCCAGCCCGTATCATAGGAGCCGAGCATCAGTGCCGTCGCGGCGGACACCAGCGCGGCGATCGCGGTCGATCCGAGCAGCCAGGGGAGACTCAACCGCCGCAACACCAGGGCATAGGCCAGGTTGGCGATATACTCCTGAAACAGCGTCCAGGCGGGCGCATTGAGCGGATGGCTGTCCCCCAGCCGGTTGGGCAACGGCCCCGACGGCAGCGCCAGCAGCCCCGCGACAAAGGCCAGCGCCACCAGCATCCCCGACGCGCGTTGCCGATCCCCGGCAAAGGGATCGAGCAGATAGCTGAGCAGCCCCAGCACCACACCCAGCACGACCAGCGGATGCAGCCGCATCAACCGCCGCACGAGAAAGTCCCGCACGCTCATCCGCCCCCACCGGTCGTCATAGGCATAGCCGACCACGAAGCCCGACAGCGCGAAAAAGAAATCCACCGCCAGATAGGCATGCGGCAACAACAGCCGGTCCGGCGCGAACAGGACGGTAATGCCCTGGATATGAAAGGCGACGACCAGCAGGGCGGCGGTGCCGCGCAGGCCGTCCAGCACCTGGAAATGCGGTCTGGTGCTTCCTTGCGCCTCCGTGGCGAGGACGGCCGGGTCGCTCATCCGCGAGCGGGCCTTGCCGGATTGCCCATCACGGTCACGCCCGCCGCCACGTCGCGGGTCACCACGCTGCCCGCGCCGATGATCGCATCGTCGCCGATGGTCACGCCGGGCAGGATCAGCGCCCCGCCCCCGATCCACACATTCGCGCCGATGCGGATCGGGCGACCGAACTCCCATCCCTCGGCGCGCAAGGCCGGATCGCGGGGATGGTCGGCGGTCAGGATCTGAACGCCGGGGCCGATCTGCGTCCCCGCGCCGATCTCCACCCGCACCACGTCGAGGATGACGCAGCCGAAGTTGAGGAACACCCGCTCGCCCAGATGGATGTTATAGCCATAATCGCAGTGGAAGGGCGACCGCACCACCGACCCCGCTCCGGCCTGGCTAAGTCCTTCGGCCAGCATCGCATGACGATCCTCCGCGCTCGCCCCGGCCGCGGCATTGTACCGCGCCATCCAGGCCGCGGTCCGCGCCGCGTCCGCGCTCAGCTCGGGAGCGTCGGCGCGATAGAGTTCGCCCGCCAGCATCCGTTCTTTCTGGGTCATCGCCATCAGCTCAGATCATGCAGGTCTTTGCCGAGCGGCGCGGTGATCTGCAGGTCGGAGAACCGCACCTCCAGCCCCTCGCGCTCGGGCGTGCACGCCATCGGCCCGACCTGATAGGCGCTCGCCACCGGAAACGGGGCCAGCCGGACCAGGGGCCAGCTCTGGCCGTCCGCCGACACCTGCAACCGCAATACGCCCTTGGCCACGGTCGCGCGCATCCAGAAATCGGCGGCATCGCCCGCATAAGGCCCGGTCGCCCAATCCGAGCGGCCATCGGTCAGCACGCTGCTGAGCATCGCCCGGCCATCGGACAATTCGATCCCCGCCTTGACCCAGCGCCGCTCATCGACCCGAACCATGATACCCGCCTGATCGTACAGCTTTTCATAGCGCCCCCGGATGCGCAATTGCGCGGTAAAGGCGTCGCCGGTCGGAAAGCCCAGGAAATGGCCGCTGTCGCGGGTGAAGCCATAATGGGTCTCGCGCCAGAAATCGGTGCCCCGGTCGGTCACCAGCGTCAGCTCGCCATTCGGCCCGGCTCGCCATGATCTGGGGGCGTTCAGCCACCGCCCGTCCCGACGGCCCATCATATCGGTGGCCGTCTGCGGCCCTTTTGCGGCGGCCGCGATCGACGGCACGCCCAGGGCGACCGCGCTCCCCAGAATCGTTCGCCGCGACGGATGCGCTTCCAGCATGGTCCTCTCCCTCTTTTGCGTTAGGGCAGGCGGAAAGCCCCTGCCCCTGTCGGGCGATATGTGTACAAATGTACACATCTTATGCAATGGAGTTTTCGCATGTCGGAAGGACGATCGCGGCCAAACGATCCCGACCGGCGACGGCGTATCGTCACCGCGACGCTGGATGTCATCGCCGAACATGGCGTAGCGGGCACCACCCATCGCCGGATCGCAGCGGCGGCGGCCGTGCCGCTGGGTTCGGTCACCTATTATTTCGCGTCGCTCGAAGAATTGCTGACGACCGCCTTCACCCAATTGGCCGAGGAAAGCTCCGACGCCTTCCGCACCCGCCTGGCCGATGCGCAGGACCGCGCCGGGGCTCGCGCGGCGATCATCGACATCATCGCCGGATCGGTCTGGGCCGAGCCCCGCACCCTGTTGCTCAGCTACGAACTCTACGCCTTCGCGGCCCGGCACCCGTCCGTGTCCAGCGTGATGCAGGGATGGATGAACAACAGCCGGGCCGCTCTGGAACGCTTCTTCGATCCGCTGACGACCCGCGCGCTCGACGCATTGGTCGAGGGGATCGGGATCCACAACTCCATCGACCCCGACCCGCTGGGCCGCGATGCCATCACCGAGATCGTGAACCGCATCACAGGCGATTGAGGACCGGCACGACGGCACATAACCGCATTCAATCTTGCGATTCGTTATCAATATCACTAGTCGGCCCTCAAAGATTCAAAGGGGACCGCATCATGAAGCCCATCATCCTGGCCGGTACGGCGCTGGCCGCTCTGGTCGCATCGCCCATTTGGGCAGCCACGCCCGACGATCTCGACCGCCGCACCCCCGCCGAGGTGGAGGCCGACGAACAGCGCGAGATTCTGGTCGAGGGGCGGCGGGATCAGGCCTTCGCGGGCACCAAGACCGAAACCCCGCTGATCGAGGTGCCGCAGCCGCTCACCGTCATTCCGGACGATGTCTATCTGGCGCAAGGTGCGATCAACATCGCCGACACGGTGCGCTATGCCGCCGGCGTCAATTCCGACGCCTATGGCCGCGACACCCGCGTCGACAGCTTCACCATCCGCGGGGTCAATGCGCTGCAATTCCGCGACGGGATGCGCGACATCTTCAGCTATTATGCCAGCATCACGTCCGACCCCTATAATTTCTCGCGGGTCGAAGTGGTGCGCGGCCCCGCCTCCGTGCTGTTCGGACAGGGCTCGATCGGCGGGATCGTCAACCTCGTGTCGAAGACGCCGTTGTTCACCAACGGCGCCGATATGAGCCTCGTCTATGGCAGCTATGACCGCAAGGAGGTGCTGGCCGACGTCAACGGGACGCTGGGCGATACGCTGGCCGCGCGGATCGTCGCGCGGGTGCGGGATGCCGACACCTATGTCGACCATGTCGCCGACGACCGGGTGATGATCGCCCCGTCCGTCACCTGGCGGCCGGGCGCGCGTACCGACGTGACGCTGCTGGGCCTCTATCAGAAGGACCATAGCGGCTCGACCGCAAACTTCCTGCCGATCATCGGCACGCTGCGCGACAATCCCGGCAACCCGCGCCTGCCGCGCTATCTGTTCGTCGGCAAGCCGGGTTACGACCGCTATGACGGGCGGCTTCTTCAGGGATCGGGCCTCATCACCCATCGCTTCACCGACGATCTGAAGCTCAGCCTGAAGGCGCGCTACATCGACAGCGACCTCGACTATTTCACCCATTACACCAACAGCTACGGCAATCCGACCAATCCCTATGTCCCGGGCAGCAACGGGCGGCTGATCCCGCTGATCGCGGGATCGTCGGTCGCGCGGCTGAACGTCTTTTCCACCGACAACAATGTCCAGTGGCGCTTCAACACCGGCGCGGCGGTGGAGCACACTCTGCTCGCGGGCGTCGATTATAGCTGGAACCAGGTCCGCAAGAGCGACAATTACGACTTTTCGCAGGTCATCGACCTGTACGACATCGACTATGCGTCGATCGTCGAGCCGCCGCTGACCGCACCGTTCACCCGCGACACGCAGAAGCAGCTCGGCCTCTATGTCCAGGACCAGATCCGGCTTTGGGACCGCGTCTCGGTGGTGCTGGGCGCCCGGCGCGACCATGTGCGCACCGCCAGTCTCAACACGACGAGCGGCGCGATCAGCCGAACCACCGACGCCGCCACGACCTTCCGGGCCGGCATCATCGGTGAAGCGGGCGCGGGCCTGTCGCCCTTCTTCAGCTATACCGAAAGCTTCCAGCCCGTCGCCGGCCAGACCAGCGCCGGCACCCCCTTCCGCCCGCAGACCGGGCAACAGTTCGAGGGCGGCGTGAAGTGGCAACCCGACCGTGCGACGCTCGTCACGCTCACCGGCTTCAGCATCAAGGAGCGGAACCGCCCTGTCCCAGACCCCCGCAACCCGCTCGGCCAGATCCAGGCGGGCGAGCTGACCACCCAGGGATTCGAACTGGAGGCGACGCGCACCCTGCCCGGCAATTATGACCTGTCGCTTGCCTATGGCTTCAACGATGTGGACGGCGATACGGGCGAAATCGGTTATCTGTCGCGCCACACCGCGTCGGCCTGGGGCACGAAGACGTTCCAGGGGGATTGGGCGACGCTGCGGCTGGGCACGGGCGTCCGCTATCTGGGGCAGCAGGTGTCGGGCAACGCCGCCTGGACGATCGTCACCCCGGCACGCACGATGGTCGACGCGCTAGTCGAGCTGGAGCGCGACCGCTGGCGGCTGCGGCTCAACGCCACCAACCTTCTGAACAACCGCGGCTATGCCTCCTGCCTCGCCCGCGGCGACTGTTTCGTGTCGGCGCCGCGCAACGTGATGCTATCGCTGGGATATCGGCTCTAACCCCGTCCTGGCCTCTCCGGCCCTGCCCACGGTGGCGGCTTGACCGACATGGAGTGCGAACGACCTGCACCGGGTGTTCGCGCTCCATATCGCCGATGCTTTCCCGGAAATCGAGCGACGGTGCATCGGGGTATAAGAGCACGTCACGCATTAGAACTGTCGGCGTCCATAGGAGCGGAGATGGGCGAGCACCCGATCTGCGCCACGATCGGCTAGACAATTCCCATTGCTACGAAGTCTACGGCATTGCCTGATCAGCTTGTCGAATGGGCGTGTCCAAGGGGACGCCTGCCGTACGTTTTATCATTTCGAATGATTGTTACGGCTTTACCTCAGGCCAACGTGTTCGTGATGCTGCCGCGATCGGTTTTCATTAAAGAGAATGGCGCAGTCGTCCCGTCTGCCAGGGCCGATCTACACGCTCATCCAAACCGCCCGGCTCAACTTCGTCGACCCTGAAGCTTGGCTGTGCGACGTGTTCACCCGCATCGCCGATGCGCACCCGGTGGACCGCATGGCGGAATTGCTGCCCGGGGAATATGGGCAACGTGCCAACTCATGACGAACGATGTGTCCAAACCCTTGCTCCACGTTCTGTTCAACCCGTCTGGCGCTGGGACACTGCGCCAAACCTTGGTTCAGAAAGGTCGAACTGAGCAGGTCGCGTGCCCGTTCGATAATTTCAGTTTGGGGCGGGTCGGGACTGACGACGCTGCCAGGGTTGCGTGGGTCGAGGAGGAGCTGGGCGTCACCGACTGGGAAGGTGTAGTGGCGGACACAGTGCCATTCCTTGAAGCATCCTGCTCGAACGGCGTCTTGCCGGTCGCCTGGATCTCGCGCCGTGATACCCGGAGCTATGCCGGCTTCCTCTGAATGCACCGCTTCGTACTGTGGACCGGGACGGCTCGCTGACCTCAGCACCGATCAGCTATTTCGACCCTCTTCTGCTCTCATGCGCAACGTCAGCTTGGCAGAAGATGGCTCGCATCGTCCGCGAAGCACTTGTCAGCTTTCTGAAGGACGGCGTGCATCAGACAGGCGATCTGGTTCTTTACGGCCGTGCGTGCGTGCTCGCTGAGAGCGGATCGCTTGAATGGCGCGGTGACCTCTCGTCCATGCAGGCTTGCGAGTTGCGCCTCCCCCCGTCCACATAGGATCGATTCACTTCGCGACGACCGGATACATCTCAGACCGGACGCTTACATCGCCAGCGCTGTCGCACGGACGTGAAAAAGCCCGCTAAGTCGTTAGACTTGCGGGCGTATGGGGATGGTTGCGGGGGCAGGATTTGAACCTGCGGCCTTCAGGTTATGAGCCTGACGAGCTACCGGGCTGCTCCACCCCGCGACCGAGCTGAGCCGCACGGCGGCACGCTTCACGCGTGGTGTCGTGGGGCTTAGCGCCCCGGGCTGAGGCGCCCGAGGAAACATGTGAATGGGTTTTTGTGGTGTACGCGGACTATAATGCCTGGCGACGCCCTACTCTTCCACTGCTTGAGCAGTAGTACCATTGGCGCAGTCGGGTTTCACGGCCGAGTTCGGGATGGGATCGGGTGGGACACCGACGCTAT
>JAAIGG010483122.1_pt1 | contig 15932 bp, 13 predicted proteins | sample 6487391 | NCBI WGS metagenome assembly JAAIGG01 (sample SAMN13974130, study PRJNA590717) | phyllosphere metagenome | biome: asymptomatic weeds; feature: pooled weeds collected from a community garden; material: weeds; isolation source: pooled asymptomatic leaves from various weed species from...
GGTGGAACAGGCTGCCGAAGCCTTCGCCTGGTGGCGCGGCGTGCGCCCCGAGACCCGGCCGGTCATCGACCAGCTGACCATTCCCTTGCAGTGAGCGGACCCATGAAGATCCTGATGTTGCACGGTATCAACCACAACATGTTCGGCAAGCGCGATCCCGTGCAGTACGGCACCGTGACCCTCGCCGAGATCGATGCCAGGCTGGCGGCCCTCGGCGCGGAACTGGGGGTGGAAATAGAGTCCTTCCAGAGCAACCACGAAGGGGCGATGGTCGAGCGTATCCACCAGGGTTACGAGGAGGGCGTCGATGGCGTCCTCATCAACGCCGGTGCCTGGACCCACTACAGCTACGGCATCCGCGACGCCCTGGCGATCCTCACCGTACCGGTGGTGGAACTGCACATGTCCAACATCCACGCGCGAGAGAGCTTCCGCCATCACTCGGTCTTCGCCGAGATCGTCCTGGGGCAGATCGCTGGCTTTGGGGTGGACAGCTATTTGCTCGGACTACGCGCAATAGCTAGTTTGATATCGAGATAGAAGAACTAAAAAATCAAATTGCTCAAAGGCAAATAGCAGCGCAACGCCAGCTCGAACATTCGCTCGCACCGGTCCGCCAGTCGTTTCCCGATTGCGTATGGGCCGGTACTTTTGATCTGGAGCATTCTCCTGATCAAGTCAGGATAAGGCCTTTTCCACATCTACCACAGCTTCCATAAGTCGACTTAGATGAATTTGCAGGTTTGAATATACTTTAGAGTTGTCTTCAGGCCAGCTCAATGCAATGCTACCAATCAACGTATTTTTCGTAATAATAGGCAAAGCAACAGCACGAATAAGAAACGGTAGCTTGACTGGATACTCCCAGTACCCTAGCGTACGCTCACCGAAACCCATCGAGCGTGTTTTCTGGCATAATTCATGGCATTCTGCTGCCTCAAACGAATTAATGAGACCAAGGCGGTACACTTCTGTATCAGGCAGTTGAGCAAGGCACGCCTTGCCCATCGCTGAATGGAATAGGCTTGGTTGATCACCAAAACACTGATAGTTCTTAGGATAACGTTTTTGCTGGGCCGAAGAGATATAACTTTCGACCAGTGTGAGATTTTCACCATCAAAAAATGACAAATCCACAACTAAGCCTGTACGTTCACCAAGTTCCTCCATTACTTGAGCGGTGACCTCAACAAGCCGTCGACGCTCTCGCAACTGAGCATCACCATACATATAACGAGCGCGCAATTGATAGCGTTTATTCGATAGGCTACGGTAAACCCAACCGTGCGATTTTAACGTGGTAAGCATTCGCGAAACAGTTGCTTTAGGAAGGTTCGTCAAATAATGTAACTCTTCAAGGCCTAGTTCTTGATGCTCTCCTAGAAGTTCAATGATCGCAAGAGCGCGCCCAACTGAACGTACTGCAATCACGCTTTCTGTTCGACGCTCCACGTTTATCTCCCAGTCCTGAACAAAAAGCTAGCTGAAGCAATATATGTGCCTGGCTAGCTAAGCAGCGGTGGTTTCCGACGGTCAACCCATCCTGTCAATTGTTCGTGAATATGAGCAAGCTGCAATACCGAGTTATCTGCAAAAGGCCGGCCAATGATTTGCATACCAAAAGGCAATCCGGCACCGTTGAAGCCTACTGGCACACTGATTGTAGGTAGTCCTGCTAGCGTTGCCCCAATGACAACCTCCATCCATCGATGATAGGTGTCCATAGAGCGCCCTGCAACAGTGCGAGGCCACGTCCAGCCTGCATCAAATGGAAACATCTGAGCTGTAGGTAGTAGCAGGTAGTCATAGTCGTCGAATAGTCTCGTTAGAGCTTTGTACCATTCGCTACGGTCGACCGATGCCTGATATACTTGGTCTGCTGTTAGCTTTAAAGCTCCTTCTATTTCCCATCTGGCCTCGGGCTTAAGTAGCGTACGCAAGCTTTGATTTTCATATAGAGTACCTAACTCTCCACGTACGAGCCAATGGCGATGGACACGCCAGCAATTCCAAAGCCTCTCTAAAGAATAATCGGGCTGACAATCTTCTACTTCACAACCTAATTCCTGAAAGTCTTTAAGTGCAAGTTTGCACCCTTCCAGCATCTCTGACTCGATTGCAAGATAACCATTATAGTCGCCCATCCAACCCAAACGTATTCCCTTTAAATTCTGTATCGAAAAATCCAGCTTGCTGGTAAAGGCAGCTTGGGAAGAAAGTGGTGCGAGTGAGTCGAATCCCGCCTGTGTCTGCAGTAGCATAGCAATATCTGCAACAGAGCGCCCCATAGGCCCCTCTGTTGCTAATTGTTGGATAAACAACTCACGGGCTGGCCCATAAGGGACTCGTCCATGAGAAGGACGAAACCCAAATATATTATTGAAGCCTGCAGGATTTCGCAGCGAGCCCATCATGTCGCTGCCGTCTGCAACCGGCAGCATTCGCAACGCCACCGCCACCGCCGCGCCCCCACTACTACCGCCGGCACTCAACCTAACGTCATAAGCATTTCGGGTAGTTCCATGAATCGTATTATAAGTATGCGAACCTAGACCAAACTCAGGGGTATTGCTACGACCTATTACAATGGCACCACTGGCTCTGATTCGGGCCACGGAAATAGCGTCTTGCTGGCTAATCTGATGTGCAAATATCGGTGAACCCAAGCTGGTTACATATCCGCCCACGGCTGCCAGATCTTTAATAGCCTGCGGCATCCCATGCATCCAGCCACGCGAATGACCCTTGAGTAACTGTCGATCACACTCGTCAGCTTGGGCTAGCGCCTGCTCAGGTGGTAGCAAATTTATCAATGCATTGACGATAGGGTTATAGCAATCTATCTGCTCAAGATACGCGAGCATGACTTCACGGCATGAGTAGTCCTTGTTATGAATGGCGTTCGATAACGCAATGGCTCCGTGAGCGACAATTTCGATGGTAGAGCTCATGATCATACCGTATGTTGAGATGATGTGCGGCGAAAAGCTTTCTTGCGTATGCTGAGCGCAGATAACAGACCAATCACACTAGCTGCCATTAAATAAAACGCTGGAGCGACCGGCGTATGAAAGGTATTGGCTAACCAAGTTACAATAAGCGGCGCAAATCCGCCGAACAGCATGACTGCAGTATTGAATCCAATGGCAATACACGTTGAACGTACATCAATTGGAAATAGCTCTGCTAATGTTGTGGGTGAAGGGCCAAAAATTCCACCAATAGCCACACACAGCAATAATTGCATAACCAGTAAATTCCCGATAGTTGGGGAGGAGGCGAGCCATGCGTACAATGGGTAAATCATTACCAAGAAAGAAAAAATAGAGACTAATAAAACGGGCTTTCGGCCCCAGCGATCTGAAATCATACCAGCTAGCGGAATGACTATTCCCATAAGTGCAACAGCTAGCATCTGTACAAGTAGTACTTCATTCATTGGTAGCGCAAGCTGCTTATGTGCGAACGTCGGCATATTCACCAGAACTACATAAAAGGCTACTGTGGTCACGCTAGTTAGCCCAACACATGTTAATATCCCCTGTCGGTGATCGTTAACAATTTTCCAAATTCCAGCTTGCGAGCCAGATTGATTCTTGAATGCTACGGTAAACTCTTCGGGCTCCTCCATATATTTACGAATCCACCAACCTACTGGAGCAATAAGCAAACCCACCATAAAGGGAATTCGCCATCCCCATTCATGGAACTGCTTATCGCCCAGCAGGTAAGTTACAAAAGCCACCATTGCAACTCCAGAAAATACTGCTAGGCACTGCCCAACTAACTGCCAAGAGCCATAAAATCCCTTTTTATTTTCTGGCGCGTTTTCGACTAAAAATGCGGTGGCGATAGCATATTCTCCACCAGTAGCAAAACCTTGAAGCATCCGTGCGGCGACAATAAGAAGCGGTGCTCCGATTCCAATAGCTGCATACGTTGGAGCAAAAGTAATCATAGCAATCGACACACTCATTAGCACTATGATTGCCTGCATAGCCGATTTTCGCCCTTTACGATCAGCATACATACCTAATAGAACACCGCCGATAGGCCGCATGAAAAAGCCTACTCCAAATGTGGCCAAAGCTATCAGCAGGGAGGTGTATTCATCTTCTCTAGGAAAATAGTGGACGGCGATCACCGATGATAGGAATCCATAAATTATGAAATCATACCATTCCAACGCATTACCAATAACAGCAGCAGCAACTTGGCGAGTTCGCGAAACCGTCGATTCGGCCATTTTTCTTTCCTAAATTTGAGACTGCGTGGCTAGACCGGAAAAGCGTTAATCGCATTCCCGTTGCTTTTGCTCAAAAAGCTATATCGAATTTTAAAATACTAAGATGTTAATTGATCCTCAAGAGGAATTGATTCCGCCAGATGGAACAGATGTTCAAGTGTAGATTGAGATAAATTTCGCAGTAATTTTTGGATCAGGTACGATAAGATTTTCGTTTTATAGTCCATAACTATTTTTCCTGTAAATTGCATAGCACCTCTACATTGCATTGTCTGATGGCTAAGATTGCTCAACATCATCCTATTTCAATAGTAGCCTACTAAGTTAGAGTCCAGCGTTGGCCTAGCGATCCTTATATGAACGCTTTATGAGTACTATACAATTACCAGTCAAAAACTTGGCGATTTCTTATGTTTGGTCAAAATCTCAGGCAATAACACGCTGTAGGCGAAAATCCGCCTACCATTACTCTGCTTCTGGCGGATTCTTGCTCATAAATAATGGGAAAGTTGATACAAATTCACTGCAACTAGGTGAATTTGATACCGTCAAAGTTACGTATTTTATCAGCTTGTGTTGTAAGGAACGCATCATAACTAGCAAGATAGACAGAAGGTTAGGTGGACTTCAAATATGACGGTTGCGACGTATTCGGAAATGATCATCAGGAGCGTAGGGGAGCTCGAACAGTACTATCAACAGTGTGGCTTAGCGCCCGAAATCATTCTTCCAAGAAATGAAGAAATTGAAATTCATAAAAAAGTATACGGCTTGGGAGATCTTTTTCTGTGCACTGACACAAGTAGAACTGGTTGGGGATTCCGAAAGCAACAAGAAACGGACGTGTACTTTTTTTCGGTCACCAAGTCTGGTGGGGCGGAGTGGCGTATTAGAGATAAAGATCCTATATTTGGCGCGGAGAATCTTTGTGTTATTGATAGTAAGACACTGATCAGTGGGGCCTATCTACCAGGTACTACTACTGAAACAATAATGATTCCTGCAGTGGTCTTGCATGCAGAGATGTCAGTTCTACAAGGTTATCCGTGTAAGCATCGGCTTCAGTTCAAGCAAACACTCGATGATACGTCGGCCGCTTGGAAGCTGATTGAATGCATCGCAATGACACTTAAGCTACATATGGATAAAAGTATTAGAGGATCACCTATTGCGGCGAGTTATCTCAGGCAGGCCTTGATTAGTACGGTGCTCGAAGAAATACCTCATAATCTCAGCGATAATCTTGATTGTGGCACACTGAAAATCTTACCAAAGGTAATGAAGCGAGCTATTGACTTTATGCATAGTGAGGCAGCCAAACCCATAAGCCTTTCTGATATTGCACTCGCTGCGGGAACTAGTGTTCGTAACTTACAATTGTTATTCAAGATACATAAGGATGCATCCCCGATGAATGTACTACGCGGCATCAGACTCATGAATTGTAAGCAGGAACTTATTTGTAGCGAGCCTCCAGTTCAGATAGAAAAGATAGCAAAGAAGTGGGGTTTTGCTCATCGTGTACTGTTCCAGCGTTACTATAAGCAAAGGTTTGGCGAAAGTCCCGAACAGACCGTACTTCGAAGATAATTTAAGTTTTATCCACTGAAGTAGCTGCTAGTGAGTACGTAAAAGGCAAATAAGCCTATATTGTGTATATGGATCATAGACGACGAGATGGCCCGTAACGGATACATGCGCCACGGGCCAATAGCCTAAATGATGACGCCTTGTTCCGCAATCTTAAGATTGCGCCGCGCTAGAGCGAGATTTGCTCTACTTTTATCAAGAACATAATAGATAAATAATTGGCCAGAGGAGTTTAAAGGCCTTATTAAGTGGTACTGCCCGGTTAGGGTGATTAGGATGTCTTCAATTGAATCGTCAAGATTGAGTAGATCCATAGTACGCAGCTTTGCTTTTATCACCTCGCTATTTCCCCCAGCCGCTAATTCCATGTCGACTCCACTACCGCTAGAGGCTAAAAGCATTCCACTAGAATAGTCAACTAACGCGGCGGAGCGCGCTCCTTCTAAAGAAAGTAATTCTTTCAAAACTTCATCGATGCTGGCCATTTTCGTGCCTCGAGAGTGACTAATTTAGATGCATATCGTAACTTACTGCTTCAGTGCCACGTGCGCGACGCTAATATGTTGCGATGAAAGATCCTCAGGACTTTCATGTAGAAATTTCTGCAGCCAAACCAGACATCACAATCAAATCTTTATCAATGCTATATAGCTCTTGGAGCTGCGCTATTTTCGTTATCGCAGAAGAGCTATTGGTAACACCATCAAGCACGTCAATAAGATTTATATCCTTACCTGTATGGTTTACAGCTGATGCGAGCTTAGCCACCGTCATTCTAGACGAAAGGTAGCTGGCATCGGTACTATGCTCAAGCGCAGCCATTAGATAAGTTACGAGAAAACTTTCTCTAGCAGTTCCCGTAGTGAGATCACTTACCCACCACGCACGTCCTTCAGGGTCAGCGTCCCTGCCTAGTACGTGCTTATATAGATGATCAACGTATTGATCATTGTCAAGCGTAGAACCTAATTCCCCATTCTGTTTTCCCGCCTGGTACATACTGGTAGCAATATCTTGGATAGCGGCTACCCCTACCACTCCCTTTTCATGGAGCTGCACCATATTGGTGCTCCAATAATCTAAACCTGCATAGTCTGGAGCCCGGTTAAAAGACCCAACGTAAACGCTTACTAAGAAATTCAACTGCTCATCTGTTAATCCGGGTAGTTTCAAGTCGATCTGGGGCAGTGCCTTTTCGGGCAATATCACTGGAGTGACAGGAGGTTTGATTGACTCAACCGGAGGAATCGGACGGTTTTTCGAGAGTATCTCGATACTAGTAACACTTCCTATTAATGGAGTGTCTTCTGCCCAATGTGATTCGCCTATCAATTCTCCAACCCGTTCCACGTCTTTAGGCACAACTCCATTGCCCTCTGCCAGTAAAGTCCCATTCTTGTAAATTCGCATTACTCCAAGATCATTTACATCAACTATCCATGTTGCCAACTCTCCTTGCACTATGCTGTTAGAAGCAGAGACGCTGAAATGTTTTCCATCCTGCACTATCATGAATATCATGTTATTTGAGTTGCCGGATTGGCCTAAATAGATATTATCGAGACCAGGTCCATTTCCGAAATCAAAAAGCCGCTGCCAACTTCCATTCGCTAAGTTATCGAATGTTGCGGTTACTTTGGCTGTGAAAGCACCATGGATATCATTCGGATTGTCTCTTGTCGAAATATCGTATATCGCGCCATTGAATAGACTATCATTTGAGCTGGTCGAGCGGCCTATAAGCTCTATGGGGCGAGATGTATCACTTGGGACGGCGCCCCAGCTTTGGGCTACCTTGACGTCATCTTTATAAAGGCGCATTAAGCCTTGCTCATTAATGTCCGCCACCCAACGAGCGTCCTCGCCCTCAATGATTGTTCCCTTCGCAATAGCCTTATAAGTTATGCCATTTTTTACCATTCCGAAAATCATGTCGTGCGAACTAGCATTTTGCCCTAGATAGATCTTGTCGTTCCCTGTGGTACTACTTACCTCAAATATCCGCTGATTAGTTGTGGTATCTAAATTATCAAATCTGACTAATGCTGATGTTTTAAACGGTCCACGGATATCTGGTAGGTCAGATCGTGTCGCATAGCTGCTAGCATTATTCAAAACCAGCTCATGCTTACCGGCCATTCCATTGAAGCTTTCTTCTAGCAGTTTAGATAAATTTAAAGTGTTTACCCAAGTATCATCGAACACAAGACGCTCAATAGCCTTAATGTTATCAATCGCGCCGGTCGTCAAACTCTTGATCGACATTTCTAGGGTAGGAAGGGCTGTATCCCACACCACTGAATATTGGCTGCACAACCCCGAAAAGATTGCGCAGTCAAATCCGCTGCCCCCATCCATAATGTTAAGACCAGTTCCACCAACTAGTTTATCGTCGCCGTCTCCCCCAATTAATGTATCGTTCCCTTCGCCTCCTTCCATCCAATCATTGCCTGACCTACCCTCTAGAAGATCATTACCGGTATTCCCACGGAGAATGTTGTCGGCTTGATTACCTATGATCTTGTCGCTGCCTGACCCGCCAATAGCCGCTTCTATCAGAGACTGAATATTTCCATGAAATAACATTGCATTGCCCACATTCCCTCTGGCCCAAAATCCGTCACCTAAATAACCAATTTGTTGGCCAAAGTTGCTGAATTCACCAGGCCGCAAGTCTAGTTGGAGGTTGGTTGAATAGTTGCTGAGGTCGTATGTGTCATGACCGTTTCCATCCCAGATGGTACGGAAAATTACATTTCCTATAGGGTCGCCTTGACTAATACCGTTAATGAACATTTCACCGGTAGTTGACGAGAAGCTGTATGTGGTCTTGCCGCTCGATGTTGACCCTTTCAACGAATAGTCTGCACCGTACATTTCTTGTAATGCCAGGATGTCATACATCATGTATGTCTGTTCGTTCGCATCCCAGGCGTTAGCGCTCCCATTGTTCGGATTGTCACCAATGTGATCGCGATAGGTCATCACTGAAAATTCATTGGAATCACGCTCAAATGGGAGTGCGGAGAATGCGCCAGAGGACTCGTGTCCATGCTTCAAACCTAATGCGTGGCCTATCTCATGTATTATAGTTTCTGCGGCAAATGTGCCAAGTACCGGATCGTCGTAATTGCCTCGACGAAACCACATATCTCCGCCGACTTCAGAGACGTTGGGATAGTAACCAGTAGCAGTAGGCACTTCAAAAGTTCGGGAAAGCCTTAAAACTCCATCTTGTCCATTGTTGGTAGAAGCCTCAGTGAAAGTTAAGTTCGTAATGTTTGAGATTTCTAAAAATGTTTTCCTAGCATAATTTTTCATTGCTTCCGTTACAGAAGCAAAGCTATTGTTTAAACTCCCTGGCCAAGTTCCAGAGGGAGGAACATCAGGAAAGCTATAGCTTAGGAAATTGGTATTCCATTTCATACCATTTAGTAAGTAGTCAGCAGGAGTATTAGTGAGTCCGAAATAAACAACCGGTGCTGTGGCCATGTTTTCCTCCAGAAAGCTATCTGTAGTTGTCTAAGGTTTCCAACGAATAAATTTTGTGCACGTGTAAAGGCAGGATCTGAAAAATATGAGTTTTCAGCAATATGTAAAGCCAAAACAATATAATTACAGTTGTTTGAAAAAATTTGACCCATGGTAAATATGTTGGCAGGTGGTTCTTATATCTGCTTTCTTATTTGAAATCTGCGAAGTACTCCGCGGTGAGATCGAAGATGTCTTTATTTTTTAATATAGAGCTTATGTCGCCAGTATGTCTTGGAGGCCCTACTGGCATATTCATTAGGCTTGTTACTTCCTTTAAAGCGTACGGTACATCATGAAAGTCTATAGCTTCGGCGATTTTAATAACCTTGCGTTGCGCTCTAAGAGCAGCTTCACAATCCCCTGAATTTAATTTAGAGTAGATCTCAATTACAAGCTTCGGTAATGCATTGATGACTGTAGAGACAGCTCCGCTACCACCACCTAGCAATGCCCAGTACACTAGTAAGTCATTAGAAGTGAACGTAAAAAATTTTTCAGACCTAAATTTATTAAATCGAATGAAGCTGCTCAAGGTCGAGGAGCTTGCATTTAAAGCAAGTATATTGTCGTGAAAACTTAGTTCTCGGACAGCCACCGTGTGCTCATTCAAAGTTTGATGATTTTGTCCAGGTTTTATCATGAGTGGAACGGCGGAGTTTTCGGCAATTGTCTGGCAGCGCTGGATAATATGCGATGCATCATTCGATTCGCTTGGATCAATATCTATTGATAAGCAGTCTATCCCGGAATCAATCAAAACACGATTTTGCTCAAGAAGCTCTCTGTCACTTGAGGCTGTGGACTCCGCGATTAGATCAACTCTCTTGTTTACAACGTTTGCCGCTACATCAGCAATTAACATTTTTTCAGTAGCAGTCAGATAGTGCGCCTCGCTATTTTTACCCAAAATGTAAATCCCGGCTGCGCCGGAGTGAATCATTTCATCGATCAATCTCCTTAATTGCCGTTCATCTACTTTTTTATTTTTATCGAAAGGAGTAACCAATGAAGCATAGATTCCTTGCAGCTTAACCATGGACGCTCTTCCCTAAATGTTTTTCTACTTCTATACGGATTTTAAGCAGTTAAGCGAGGATCATGCTTGGGCAATTCTAATTGCTAGTAAAAAGGCTCAAATCTTTAAGGCGCTGTCTAACTGATGAAGTGGATTTATTTAACATCGCTGAGAGCTCATTTATCGACATTTCACTACTAAACGTCAAAATAAAATCGTCATCTTCTGGAGTGAACGGAGCGGAAATGCTACGTCGTTTAAGTCCTAGAAATTGACATCTTGCTCTTGTTGCGCTGGTAGTTCGACCAAGGCGACTGGCACATTCAATTGCACCTAATTCTAAGTAGTTATTTTTGAGAAATTCGTCATCTTCCGGCGTCCAAACAACGGTTCTTTTAAACATTTTATGCGCTGCCTAAGACATAGTTATCACCCAAGTTAAAAGCAGAGCATATGTCAGCAGTTAACTTTTCGCGATAAGCAGAATTAGCAAACCTATCAAATTTTACAACTGTGGAGAGGTAACGATCACTATGGCGGTCAGATACAGTAATTAATAAAGCATTTTCATGTATACGTGGAACAACCAAGCAGATAAGCGGCTTCAAGCTATCACCAAATTTCGGGGCTATTTCGTCCATTATCAGATTGTAATCAAACACGGTTTGCTCCTGTCAGTATACTTAGCTTCTACGAGCTTATTTCCAACAGTTCAAAATTTATTTAGGGGCGTTAGAGTTGTCCATAGCCGGCGGAGCGTTTTTCTGCAGTAGTTGCGTTTTTTTTGTTTGCTTGCGCGTTTTTGATTTCTCTATATCTGATAATATTCAATCGCTCGTGTTGTATGATGAATGATGATTAATATTTTGATAGCATAGTGATGGCCACTAACCAAAGATTTCGTTTTTCTAAAATATTTTCGCCTTGTTGTTAGTTTTGATTGTCATAGTGGATGGGCGTCAAATAACCTCTGGCAATTCCTGGGGGATATTAATTAGTCGAATCGATAGAAATTGATGGGTTATTGATGCCTTTGATACGGTTCGTTTGTTTCTAATTACTTTTAGGCTAACGAGGTTGAGCGGTGATTAGGGACCAGTCTTTAGCTTTTGAGCGTATTTTGTTAGCAGTGCAAAGAGAATGTATTTATTGGCAGCAACAGGCGGTTTTGATCGAATGGGCTAATATCCATCAGCTGCATAGCATTGGGGAACGTTGCGAAAAGTTCAGAGTTACTACTCTGTCTTTGCACGATAGCTTGGCTTGTTTGCTAACTGAAATTGAGTCTATTGTCCAAGATCAATCGAATAGTAGCTGCCTTTAAAAAGCTATTTTCTAACTGTAGATTTTTAGCGAAGTATAATTTTTCTTTTGGCCAGGAGATTTTATGTCAACTGTTAGCAACAATGACCTTCGAGAATCATTTCTAAAGCTACACAGGGAGCTGATAGAAAATTCTAAAAATCTCAATTCCGTAGAGTGCGACGATGAGAGCTACAAAATGCTTTTGATTTCGATAGATGAATTGGTGCTGCGTATTGCAGATTTAGTCGCAGAATCTACTGCTATATTTTTACCGGTTCCAGACGCTTTACCGAAAAACTATATGTGTTAGTTTATCTTCGAGGATTTGTCATGTCGGTGTTTGCGCTTTCGGAGCTCAATTTTAGATGTGGTCTGCTGGTAGCATTAACATAACTCTTTCGTTATTTAGCGCTTATCCGCTTTTATATCGTGAGCGGGTTAGATCAGATTGATTTAATATTGGAACATCTACCGACGTGCATTAATATAACGCGATTTTCTTGGCTACAATCTGCAGGCTTTGATCCGAAAAATACAGGTAAGTGTTCAAATACTAGTACCTTCTGACTAGATCGCCTCTGCTGCGGTTATAGTTGGAGTGTATAGATGCTGTAGCCCAGCATCAGGAAGACGATGGTCGCGAGACCAGTTAGGTCTCGACCGATCTTCATCGACTCAGCATAATCAATTAGTCGTCGTTACAATAGACCATATCGTAAGGTATCCGATCCGTACGATGCTATCTTTAGCCGATTACGTAGTATTGTTATAATGCTACCCGCCCATTTGATCAATTGCTTGGGGCGGCTAGTCGCATGCTAACTGCTTTAGGAGACGTTTTAGGTTAAGACTTTGGGAATCTTGAACGTTACGATCCTCGTCGTCAGTCAACTTGACGCGTTTGATATCTTCTTTTTTGTAGGCGTCTCCCAGTAGAACCACAATGCACCGATGGAAAATATCGCGATGACCTAAGCAGACGGTTAATGTTGATAACCCTAGTCCATCTGTTGTGGCGGCAGATGGACCAAGGAACCTATTCGCTTAGTGAGAGGTGCGAAGGTTTAGTCAAGATGCTCGGGCGAGTACGGCATGTAATAGCACGTTGGCTCCCGCAGCAAGGTGCTCTTGCAGGACTTCTTCGAGCTCATTGTGGCTGATGCCATTCTTGCATGGCACGAAGATCATCGCGGTTGGGGCTACGGCGGATAGATAAACCGCATCGTGGCCGGCGCCACTGACAACGTCCATATGCGGGAACCCTAAGGTTTCTGCCGCATCACGTACGAGTCGGATACATTCGTGATCGAAATGACAAGGCTTGAAGTAGACAACTTGGTTGGCTGCGATGGTCAAAAGCGGATCGTTTTTCATTAGGGTTGCGCAACAATCTTTCAAAGCAAGGTCCATTGCAGCCAATACGTCGTCACTGAGCGCTCGCAAATCCACGGAGAATTTTACTGCGCCAGGAATGGTGTTGCGAGAGTTGGGCATAACCTGCATGAAGCCGACTGTCCCCCGGCCATGGGGGCCAAAATCAGATCCGATCTGGTTGATACGCTGCACGATTTTCGAGGCTGCTAACAGTGCATCGTGACGCTGATTCATGGGTGTGGGGCCGGCGTGTGCTTCCGAGCCAGTGACGACGATGTCATACCAGCGTTGGCCTAATGCGCCAGGTACTACGCCTATGGAGAGATCGTGAGCTTCAAGTACCGGCCCCTGCTCTATATGGGCCTCGAAATAGGCGTCAAACATTCCGTTTGGCACTTCGCCCGGTATTTGCGAGCCGGCGTAACCTATACGATCAAGCTCGTCGGCTACCGTCAGACCTTCCAAGTCCTGTTGTGACAAGACTTCGTTCAAGCTGAAAGCACCACTGAAGACGCCCGACCCCATCATGACCGGGACGAAGCGAGAGCCCTCCTCATTGGTCCAGACCACCACTTCTAGAGGGGCGGCGGTGCGAATGCCTGCGTCAGCTAAGGTTCGTAACACTTCGAGGCCCGCGAGCACGCCGAAATTACCGTCGAATTTGCCACCAGTGGGCTGGGTATCGATGTGACTACCCATGGCTACGGCCCGCCGATTCGGATCACTCCCATCGCGACGAGCAAAAATATTGCCGATGGCGTCCACTCGAACGCTCAATCCCGCGTCTCTGCACCACGTAACGAATAGGTCACGGCCTTGTCGATCAAGGTCTGTCAACGCAAGCCGACATACTCCACCTTTGGGGGTACTGCCAACTTCGGCGAGTTGCATGAGTGACTGCCAAAGGCGATCCGAGTCAATGTGCTGTGTCATGTTCAGCTCCAGTCAGGATAGAGATCAGCCCGTCATACAACGAGCAGGGTTTGGAAGCAGGTTGCTACAAGCAAAAAATTTCAGTGAGCCGCGCTGCATGGATCGGTTTGATCAATTCGCCAGCAAGCCACACTGTGTTCGCCGCGAAGCCGTGTTGCTTCCGGCACGGCCTGGTGGCAGTGCTCCTGGGCCAGTCCGCAGCGTTCAGCGAAGGCACAGCCCGATGGCAAACGGGACAGGTCGGGCGGAGCGCCGCCAATGCTGTCCAGGCGCTTGGCCTTCTGCAGGGCACCCTCGCTGCGGCTTTTCAGCAGCGCCTGGGTGTAGGGATGGCGGGGTTGGGTGAGCAGCACGGCTGCAGGGCCCTCCTCGACGATGCGGCCGGCGTACATCACCGCCATGCGGTCGGCGACTTCCGCGGCGGCGCCGATGTCATGGGTGACGAAAACGATGGACAGGCCCAGCTCGCGTTGCAGCTCGCGCAGCAACAGCAGGATCTGGATCTGTACTGTTGCGTCCAGCGCGGTGGTCGGCTCGTCGGCCAGCAGCACCTGCGGATTGCAGGCCAGGGCCAGGGCGATCATGGCGCGCTGGCGCATGCCGCCGGACATCTCATGGGGGAAGGCGTCGAGGCGACGTTCCGGGCTGGGGATGCGCACCCGTTCGAACAGCTGCAGGGCCCGACGCCGGGCGTCGGCCTTGCTCAGCCCTTCGTGGCGGCGGATGGTCTCGATGATCTGCTGGCCGAGGGTATAGACCGGGTCGAGGGCCAGTAGCGGCTCCTGGAAGATCATGGCAACGCGCTTGCCACGCAGCTGGGTCAGCGCCTTGCTTGACAGGGCCAGCACATCTACCCCAGCGATCTGGAGACCGCCGGCATAGCGGGTGGTCTTTTCTGGATGCAGTCGCATCAGGGCGCGCAGTGTCACGCTCTTGCCGGAGCCGGACTCGCCGATCAGCGCCAGCACCTCGCCCTGGCCGACGGTGAGGGACACCCCGTTGACCGCCTGGATGCGCTTGCCCGGCGGGTGGAACTCCACATGCAGGTCACGCAGTTGGATGAGGGCTTCAGACATGGCTCGCCTCCGGGGACGGGGCTGATTCCAGCACGTAGCCGGAGTCGGGCTCGTAGCGCAGACAGGCCACGTTGCGTTCCGGCTCGGCCTCGGCTAAGCGCGGCGCGCGCTGGGCGCAGACGGCTTGCGCGTAGTCGCAGCGGGTATGGAAACGGCAGCCGGACGGGGGCGCTATGGGATTGGGCGGATCGCCCGCCAGCGGTGCTTCCTCGGTTCGGTGCAGGGGATCGGTACTGGGCATGGAGCGCAGCAGCGCCCGGGTATAGGGATGCAGGGGGCGCTCGAACAGGGCTTCGGCCTCGCCCACCTCGACCACCTCGCCGAGGTACATGACCAGTACCCGGTCGGAGACGTAGCGCACCACATTGAGGTCATGGCTGATGAAGACGTAGGTCAGCCCCAGCGCCTCCTTGAGGTCCGCCAGCAGGTTTAGCACCTGGGCTTCTACCGACTTGTCGAGCGCTGAGACCGATTCGTCGAGGATGATCAGCCGCGGCTCCAGCGCCAGCGCCCGGGCGATGTTGACGCGCTGTCGCTGGCCACCGGACAGCTCGTGGGGATAGCGACCGGCGAAGCGGCTCGGTTCTAGCCCGACCCGTGCCAGCAGGTCATGGGCGCGGGTCAAGGCCTCGGCGCGGGAGACGCCATGCACGCTCGGGCCGAAGGCGATGGAGTCCTCGATGGTCATGCGTGGATTGAGCGAGGCGTAGCTGTCCTGGAAGACCATCTGGGTCTGCCGGCGATAGTCGCGCAGCAGCAGTACCTCGCCGACGGTCTGGCCATCGAACACCAACTCGCCGCTGTCCTGGCGGATGAGCTGCATCAGCAGCCGAGCGGTAGTGGACTTGCCGCAGCCGGA
>JAAIGG010109734.1_pt1 | contig 15736 bp, 14 predicted proteins | sample 6487391 | NCBI WGS metagenome assembly JAAIGG01 (sample SAMN13974130, study PRJNA590717) | phyllosphere metagenome | biome: asymptomatic weeds; feature: pooled weeds collected from a community garden; material: weeds; isolation source: pooled asymptomatic leaves from various weed species from...
CCAAGGAAGGCTCGCAGCAAGGTATCTGCGGCGTGCTGCTCCAGAACCACCTGCCCGACGCGCGCGTCCTCTACGCGTCGGCGACCGGGGCCTCCGACGTCAACAACCTGGCTTATGCGGTGCGGCTCGGCCTGTGGGGACCGGAGACGGCCTTCGCCGACCGGGAGTCGTTCATCGCCGAGATCCGTAAGGGCGGGATCGCCGCGATGGAGCTGGTCGCCCGCGACCTTAAGGCGCTTGGCCTCTACACCTCGCGCGCATTGAGCTTCGCAGGCGTCGAGTATGAGGTGCTGCGCCACGGGCTGACCCCGATCCAGATCGAAATCTACAACAGCTACGCAGAGGCCTGGTCGGTCATCCACCAGAACATGGAAGCCGCGCTGGAACTGACCGGCGTCGTCGATCGCCTGAAGAACGAGACGCTGAACAGCGGCGCCAAGGCGGCCGCCCGCTCGCGACTGGAGTCGACCAAGCAGCGCTTCTTCGGCCAGGTCCTGCTCGCGATGAAGCTGCCGACCGTGATCCCGGCGGTCGAGGCGCACATCCGCGCCGGCCAGTCGGTCGTGCTGCAGCTGGTCACGACCGCAGAGGCGATCCTCGATCGCCGGCTGTCGCAGATGACGGCAGAGGAGCGCGCCGACCCAGTCATCGACCTAAGCCCGACCGAGTATGTGGTCGACTACCTCATGCGCGCCTTTCCGACGCGCCAGATGCAGCCCTACCGCGACGACACCGGCGCGGTTCACTCCCGGCCGATGTTCGACGAGCAGAACCAGCCCGTCCACAATCCCGACGCGGTCGCCGCCCGCGACATGCTTATCGAGCAGCTCTGCGCGCTGCCGCCAATCAAGTCGGCGCTGGATGCGCTGATCGAGCATTTCGGCACAGACCAGGTGGCCGAGGTCACCGGACGCTCGAAGCGGCTGGTCGCCGACGACGACGGCCGCCAGAAGATCGAGACGCGGGGGGCGCGCACCAGCCAGGCGGAGGCGGCCGCGTTCATGGCAGGGACCAAGCGCATCCTGGTCTTCTCGGACGCGGGTGGGACCGGCCGGTCGTATCACGCCAGCCTGGACGCCGCGAACCAGGAGCAGCGCGTCCACTTCCTGCTGGAGCCCGGCTGGCGTGCCGATCGCGCGATCCAGGGGCTGGGCCGCACCCACCGCACCCATCAGGCGTCGACGCCGTTGTTCCGGCCGGTAACAACCGACTGCAAGGGCGAGCTGCGCTTCACCTCCACGATCGCGCGCCGGCTCGACAGCCTGGGTGCGCTGACCCGCGGGCAGCGGCAGACGGGCGGGCAGAACCTGTTCGACCCGGCCGACAACCTCGAGAGCGAATATGCCAAGGACGCGCTGGTCACCTGGTTCCACCTCCTCAACAGCGGCAAGCTGACTAGCACCACGCTTACCGACTTCTGCTCGCGCACCGGGCTGGAGATCCACGACAAGGATGGTGTCCTGAAGGAGGAGCTGCCGCCGATCCAGCGCTGGCTCAATCGGCTGCTGGCGCTCGCCATCCCGCTCCAGAACGCGATCTTCGACGAGTTCCTGGCGCTGGTCGAGACGCGCGTCGCCGCAGCACGGGAGGCGGGCACGCTCGACGTCGGCGTCGAGACGATCACGGCCGACACCGCCACCCTGATCGACGACACCATCCTGCGAACCGATCCGCTCTCGGGTGCGACCTCGCACCTCCTCACCATTGAGATCGCGCGCCGCAAGACGCCCATATCGCTGGAGCGGATCCTCGACCGGGCGCGCTGGGAGGACGATGCCATGTTCGTCGTCAACGCCAAGTCGGGCCGGGTGGCGCTGCGCACCAAGGCGCGGCCATGGATGGACGAGGACGGCAAGCCGATCCCTCGCGCCGAGCTGCAGCGCCCCTGCCGACGCGAATATATGGGTGAAGCCGACCTCTTCGAGAGCGCCTGGGAGGAGATCGACCGGCTGTCCTTCGAGGCCAATTGGTCGAACGAGGTGGCGGAAGCCGCCAACCAGGTCGACGTCGAGACGATCCGGCTGGCGACGGGCCTGCTGCTGCCGATCTGGTCGGCGCTGCCGGCGGACTCGATGTCGGTGAACCGCATCGTCGACGCCGCCGGCAATAGCTGGCTCGGCCGCATCGTCTACGACCACAGCGTGCCGGCGCTCTACACGAAGCTCGGCATCGCCAAGGCGGACGAGCTCGACCCGACGATGATCGTGCAGGCGGTCATGGCGGGGCGCGTCATCGACGTCACGCGGCCGTTCCCGCTCACCATCAAGCGCTCGCTCGTCAATGGAACACAGCGACTGGAGCTGATCGGTGCGCCGGTCGCGCAGCTGCCGTGGCTCAAGTCGATCGGCTGCTTCACCGAGATCATCGCCTATCGCACACGCTTGTTCGTGCCGGCGCCCTCCGCAGACGCGATCATCAAGGCCTTGCTCCGATAGCGTGGGGCAGGTCGCCGATCGGCCACTCGACCGGGCGCAGATATGACCCTGCCCGACTCACTTCCGCTAGTTAGGGATCGGCCGCCAAGATAGGACTCGATCATGGAACGCGAGATCACCCACAGCTGCGGTCACGTCGAGCGCCATTTCGTCGGTGGCATGTTCGCCGGCGACGGCGATGCGCAGGCGCGCAAGCTCGCCCGCATGAAGTGCAAGCCCTGCTTCAAGGCCGGCAAGCAAGCCAAGGCAGACGTCCAGGCGGAAGCGGATCGCACGACGCTTGCCGGCGTGTCGCTGCCGGACCTCGCCGGCAGCGAACGACAAGTCGCCTGGGCCGCATCGATCCGGCTGGACCGTCTTGCCGCGCTTCAGCGCACGACCCCGAGCCGAGTGCCGGCCTTCGTGACGATCATCGACGCCAAATGGTGGATCGACCACCGAGGTCTGAACCTTGCGGAGATGCCGGCGCCCGGGCTGGCAGCGTAGCCGGCGCACTCTGGTCTGCCACGAGACGGTCCGAGCAGGAGAGGGAGGGGGAGGAGCTTGGGTGTCCGGAAGATGCCGGATCCCAGCAAGAAGGTCCTTCCCCATGATCCAGACCGTGAAGCTCGCCAAGCTGGTCCCGTCGGAACTGAACGTCCGCCAGGTCCGCGACGACGAGGATATCAAGCAGTTCGCCGCCAGCATTCTCGCCATGGGCGTGCTGCAGAACCTCATCGTCACCCCGCTCAAGAAGCCGCGAGGGTCGTTCGGCATCGTAGCCGGCTATACCCGCTATGCCGCGCTGATGCTGCTGGTCGAGCAGGGCCACATTGTCGCTGCCGACTATGACGTGCCGGTGAAGCTGATGACGGGCGACGACTTGGCGCTGTCCGAGGTGTCGCTGACGGAGAACTTCCAGCGCCGCGACATGACGCCCGCTGATGAGTGCCGGGCGTTTGACCTGATCCTGTCGAAGGGCGGCGACGTTGACGGCGTGGCCAAGAAGTTCGGCGTGACGCGCCGCTTCGTCGAGGGGCGCCTGCGCCTCGCCAAGCTGGCCGAGCCGATCTTCCAGGCGCTCGCCGAAAGCCGGATCACGCTCGACCTGGCCAAGGCCTATGCCTCGACCGAGAGCCACGATCGCCAGCTCAGCGTGTGGAACGCCTACGGCCGCATGAGCCACTACGGTGCCGACAGCATCCGCCGCCTGATCGCGAACGAGTCCATGAAGTCGTCCGATCCGGTCGCGATCCTGGTTGGCGCCGATGCCTATGTGGCGGCTGGCGGGGTCATCGACCGCGACCTGTTCACGGAAGCCGGCGACAAGTGGACCAAGCCGGAGATCGCGCAGACGCTCGCCGCGGCGTTGATGGAGGCCGAAGCGCAGCGGGTCGGCACCGAGCTCGGTCTCGCTTGGGTCCGGCCGATCACCAGCGCGAGCAGCTACGATGCGGCCCGCGGCCTCCACGAGGTCGACGTACCCAGCCGTCCGCTTACCGAGGAAGAGCACGCGACGGAGATGCGGCTCGAGGAGCGGCTCGGGGAGATCGAGACCGAAATGGAAGCGGGCGAGGTCGACGAGGAGACCGGCGCCGCGCTCGAGGCGGAAGCGGAGGCGATCGAGGCGCAACTCGACCAGCTGCAGGCGAGCCTGCAGGTGCTACCGCCCGAGCTGGCGTCGCGGGTAGGCACCTTCATCACGCTCTCGCGCGACGGCCATATGGTCATCGACGATACCTTCTACAGCGAGACGCCGCTGACCATCACCATGATCGAGCCGCAGCCGGTGGACGTCGATGGCGTTGGCGGCGAGTCGGGGGAGGGCGAAGTTGTCGCGCCAGTCGCCGCGCCGACATTCCACATCGAGGAGGGCAGCGTACCGCCCCGGGGTGGTGCGACCGCACCCGTCGATCCGGACGCCGCAGCGCCGGGGGGAAAGGCGCTCAGCCAGGTGCTGCTCGATCAGCTCTCGGTCCAGCGCCGCGACGTGCTCGGAGCGGCGCTAATCGCCAATCCGTCGCTGGCGCTTGACTATATGCTCTTCGCGATGGTCGACGGTCGCGGCAACGGCGGCTCGGGTGACGGCACGACCATCTCGGCGTCGAAGCCGCACGATCCGGTCATGTCGAACAACGTGCCCGGCTCGCGCGCGCGCGACTACCTCGCCGAAGTCCATGACGGGCTGGATGCCTCGTGGAACGTGCCGTGTGGCAAGGTCGAGCGGTTCGAGGCCTTCCGGGCGCTCTCCGACGAGGCCAAGGCGGCCTGGCTCGCCTGGATCGTGGCGACATCGTTGGAAGCCAAGGAGCTCTATGGCAGCCACAAGCAGAACCCGCTTCAGAACCGGCTCGCGACCATCCTCGAGGTCGACGTCGCCAGCTGGTGGCGGCCGACGTCGGATAACTTCTTCGACCGTGTGTCGAAGGGAACGCTGCTCTCGCTCCTGGACGAGGTCGGCGGTCCCGCGCTGTCCGGTCGACATGCCAGCAGCAAGAAGCCCGAGATTTCGGCCTCGTGCGAGAAGCTGTTCGCGGGCAACGCGATCGTCGAGACCGAGGTCAAGGACGCGGCGCTCGCCTGGGTCCCGGCCGCGATGCGCTTCAACGACGTCGCGAGCAGCGACGAGGACGAGGACGGCGGTGACCTCGAAGACCTGATCGGTGGTGACGGCGAGGACGAGGACGAACTCGCCCGGCTGGTCGCCGGCGGTCCCGATGACGTCGATGCGCCGATCGGCGAGCATCGGCCGAGCCCCAACGAGGGTGAGGAGGGTGACGAGGGTGCCAGTGCCGGCATCGACGACGATGTGGAGGACCATCAGCTGCTCGCGGCCGAGTAGCTCGCCGCGGATCTAGCTTGGCAACTCGCCGCCGGCACGCTCTCGAAGCCGCCGGCGGCCTTCTTCCGTCACACGCCGGGACGCCTGCCATGGATCACCTGCCCACGAACAGCCGCGAGATCGCGGCGACCATCACCGACACCATCATCGCCCGCCTCGACGCCGGAACGCTACCGTGGCGCCGGGGCTGGTCGCTGACCGGAGAGGGCGGCCGGCCTCTCCGCCATGAGGGGACGCCGTACACCGGCATCAACACGCTCTGGTTATGGGCGACCGCCGCGGAGCGGGGCTACCGCAGCCGTTACTGGATGACGCGCCGGCAGGCCGAGGAGCTCGGCGGCCGCGTCCACCGGACCGCCCGCGCCTCCATCTCGGTCTATGCCTCCACCTTCCGCAAGGCGGGCCAGCCCACGCTCTCCGGCGAGCCGGCCGCGGCGCTGATCCGCTTCCTGCGCTCCTACCTCGTGTTCAACGCCGACGAGATAGATGGCCTGCCGGGATACTATCACGCTCGCGACGTGCCGCCAACGCCACTCGCCCTGTCCCAGCGACAGAGCGCTATCGACGCCTTCTTCGCCGCGGTCCCGGCGATCGTGCGTCACGGTGGTGACCAGGCCTATTTCAACCCAGGCAGCGACCACATCCAGCTTCCCCGCCCTGGCGCCTTCCGCTCGGCGGACGCCTATGCCTCCACCCGGGGCCACGAGACCGTTCACTGGAGCGGTCACCGTACCCGGCTCGATCGCACGTTCGGCAAGCGCTTCGGCGACCAGGCCTATGCCATGGAGGAGCTGGTCGCCGAACTCGGCGCCGCGATGATCTGCGGCGAGCTCGGACTTCCGACTGCCGTCCATGACAGCCACGCAAGCTACATCGACCACTGGCTCCGCATTTTGAAGGCGGACAAGTCGGCGATCTTCGTCGCCGCCACCAAGGCCGAGCAGGCTGTCACCTTCCTCCGCACCTTTGCCGCCTCGCTTTCGATGGCGGCCTGACACTCCAACCGGGAGACCCATCATGGGTTGGCTCAGCATGCAACGCGGCCACATGGGTGGCCACGCGACCCCCAAGGCGTACCTCGACGCCCAATTCACCTACCACCGCAAATATGACGATGGCAGCACCTATGCGATGCGCGTGCTGGAGAGCGCCTGCGTCGGCAATCGGGTCTGGTACGCCGCCACCCGCGTCGAGCGAAGCGGCCAGGAGCCCTATGTCATCGCGCTGGTGTGTCTCGTGCGCTGGACCCCCAACGCCAAGGATGGATTTCTGTTTGCCTACAAGGACATGGAGGAGTCCATGGGGCCTTGCGAGGCGGAATGCCCGGAGCGCATCCTTCGCCGGCTTACCCCGACCACCAACCAGCACGCGCTCGACTGGCGCGAGCGCTGCCGTGCGCGTCTCCGGCTGCGTTCCCGAAAGATCGAGGATGGCATGCGCATCCGGCTGGCGGCGCCGCTGACCTTCATCGACGGGTTCGTCGGGTCCGACTTCATCGTCTTGAAGAAGGGCGGCTCGCTCAGTTTCCGCCCCGTTGAGGGCCACGGCCGGTACGGCATCCGCAATTTCCGCAGTCTGGCCTACGAGGTGGTGCCCCAGCTGAAAGTGCATCGCACCGTCTTCGCACCTCCGGCATGAAGGGTATTGCCATGACCGCACCCCAGCGCCTCTCCCCGCTTCGGCGGATCCTCTGCAGCTACGATCACGCCGCTCGCCTCGCCTCCACGTTGGCGGACGGTGGGCTCGACGTCGCCATCGTCTCCACCTTCGACCCGCTCCAGCCGTGGCGTGTCGTGGAAACCGCGAGCGACGCGACCGAGACGAGGATCCTCGAATGCGCCTGATCTGGCTCGCACTTCTTCTGTCGTCGTGCCACGGAGGCATCCCCAAGGCGTCGGCGACCGAGCCGGTGATCGCAAAGGGCCACGCGATCGATGGCGATACCGTCGCGATCGACTACCGGCTGTTCGGCGCCGACGCGTTCGAGAAACGGCAGCTCTGTCGGCGCACCAATGGCTGCTGGCCGTGCGGAAAGGCCGCTCAGGACTTCACATCGCGCCTGCTCAAGCGGAACGTGGTGACGATCCGCACTACGGGCTCCGCGAGCTATGGCCGCCCGGTCGCCACGATCGACGTCGCCGACAAGGACCTTGGCGAGGCCCTGATCGAGAACGGTCTCGCGGTCCCGACGCCCAGCTTCCTGAAAGCCGATCCGAGACGCGCCAGCCTCTACGAGGCCGCCTACCAGCGAGCCATCGCCGGCCACGTCGGCGCCCACGCCGGCTACTTCCTCAACCCGGCCGACTGGCGGCATGGTCGCCGACTGGCCTGCGAAGTGGGCGTTGAAACGATGGCAGGAAGCGTGCGTTAACTCCACGATAGTCACTACTGGGCATGCGTTTTGGAACTTAATCGACCTTTTCGAAGCTCGCATTATTCAAGTCGATAAGTTATCAATACCATTTTGCGGAGCACAGTTTGCTGCTGAATCAGCGGATCAGTGTTGGAATAATTAAGTCTGTGTGGTCGGATGTGTCAGCAGCCACGCTATCAGATCGTCTAAATATTGTAGTTCGGCCGCGATCCTGTACTCGTTGTGCCTCAGCGCCCAGGCGGGCAGCGGACCAATGCAATGACGTGCGTCCTCGGATATTCGTTTGCGCTCATTAAAGAGAACGTTGAGTGCAGCCCGCCGGCTCTCCAATCTGCCGCGTAGCTCCTGCGCCTCGTTCAAGTCGGCTCGGCTCAGTGCCAGGTCGAAGGGATCATGGCGGAACCAAATGGTGTCCAGCGCCTCGTCCTGAAGCCTGTCCAGTACGGCTCTGCCCTCGTCCGTAATCTCATAGATTTGCCGTGGCGGCCGATTACCCTCAACCTCAGTCCCAAGTTCGCGCAAGAGCCCCTCGGTGGTCAGCCGGTTGATCGCTGCATAGACTGCGCCGACCGAAATATCGGTCCACTGCGCAATCCGCTTGCGCTCAGCTTCCAAACGAAGCCGGTGACCATGGGTAGGTCCCATTTCAGCGAAGCAGGAAAGGAGAAAAAGGCGGATTGACGACATATTGCTCTCGCGAGACTAATCTCATATATTGTAGCCCATAGCACAGTGACGAGGCGACGACCATGGAAGCCACAACGGACGCAGGAACGACGAGACCATCGTTGCTGATCGGCCTGAGCGGTGGGCTCTACGGCCTCGGCGAGGAAGCTGGCGCAGTCCCCCGGCTGCTGCTGGCGGGAGTGCAGCCGACAGCGATCGCGATCGATCCGTCCGATGCGGCACGAATCTACTGCTCGACCTACAATCGCGGTTTGTGGCGCAGCGAGGATGGCGGCGCGACGTGGATCCCGATCGGCACGCCGCAAGGCTATTATTCGCCACCGATCGATGGTGCGATTGGGCCTCGCGAAACGACCTTCGTCTCGGTCGATCCTCGCGCCGACGAAGACGGACGGCACCACGTTTGGGTCGGTACCGAGTTGAGCAGCCTCTACCGCTCCGACGATCATGGCGAGACGTTCCGGTTGGCAACCGCGTTCGACAGCCAGAAGTCTCGCAACACATGGTCGTTTCCACCGCGGCCCAAGACGCACCATGTGCGCTGGATCGCTCATGGTGAGGCCGGGCAGGTTTATGTCTCGATCGAGTTCGGCGCGCTGCTGCGCAGCCTCGATGGCGGCGCGACCTTCGAGGATCGGCTGCCGGACAGCCCGCTCGATACCCATGTGCTGCGCACGCATCCCGCCGCTCCTGGGCGGCTCTACGGAGCGCTTGGTGACGGCCTCATGAAACGCGGACACTCCTATGGCGAGAGCCGCGACGGTGGCGCGACTTGGCGCTACCTCGGTGAGGGCTTCGGCGACATGGTCTATCTTTACGGCATGGCGATCGATCCCGCTGATCCGGATGACATCCGGGTGGCTGCCTCGACCGGGCCGCGGGCGGCGCACGGCGACAACGGACCCCGCTGGAGGTCAGCGGCGCGCACGGCATTGTCCAAGCTGCACCTCGTCGATGACACCGACGGCCCGTCCTCGATCTTCCGCCGGGAGGGCAACCGCTGGATCGAGGATGCGGAAGGGTTCCCCCGCGACCATAGCCTCATCCCAGTCCTTGCGACCGATCCGGCCAAGCCCGGTCGCTGGCTCGCGCTATCCAATCTCGGGCTGTTCGAGAAGACATCGACCGATGCGGCTTGGCGTGAAATCGCCGCCCCGGCCGAGTGGATCGACATGCATCCCATGTGCCTGGCAGCCACCAAAAGGTTTACGCACCCGGAGACGAACCAATGACCGATACTACCGCCACGATCAGCGACGATGAGATCGTTCGCATCGTCACGGACTATTATGCCGCTGTCGACTCGATGAACTCGGATCGCATCACCAGCACCTACCTGCCCGATCCCAACACCCCTGTGCAGTTCAACGCGGATGAGCCGATCGTCGGCGCCGACGCTCTCCGCGCATTCTCAGAAGGGTTCTTCAATGCGGTAAAAGGCATCCGGCACACCCGCATTGAGGTCTGGACGAGGCCGCTGATGGGAGACGTGTTGCCGGTCGATCCTGCCATCACGCGATCGGAGGCGACGGTGACCGTCGTGTCGACTGCGCTCCCCACCTACACGATCGGCGAAGGCGAGAACGCACAAACCCTCTCCGTACCTGCGACCTCGATCTTCACCATCGATATCGCGTCGGGCAAGCTCGCGGCAGTCCACAACATGTTTGACGTCGGGAAGGTTTATGCGGCGGTGCAAAGCCACGCTGCAAATTAAGCGCTATTCTTCTGGATCTCGGGCAAATCTCAGGGTGCTGCCGACTTGGGGGGGGCGGCACCTTAGCCTCGTTCGACCGTATACCGCGTGACGACTTACTGCGCCCCTATTCTGCTATGTGCAAGGGTTGGCCTCACGGTTCTGCTGACGTTGACTTGGTAGGATGAAATACTGCGGTAGCTTTGGAAGTCAGATTTCGCTGACTACGGCTAGTAGGTCCAAGCACGCAACTTGAGGCATTGTAAAGACGAGGATAATCCCTTAATGTAGTCCGGCGGCAGGTCCATTATCCTTGTAATCTCTATGATAGTCTTGGGATGCTGCCAAATCAGGGGAACCGACACGACCTTTAATGTGTTCGACGTGCATGAAGCTAATTTGTCTCGAAGAGCATTTTGTCACTGGCCCGGTGGGGAACGCTTGGGAAGGCGTCCCGTCGGAATGGCGGGATCCAGTCGGCAATGATGCCAGTCGGGGCGACGTGGGCCGGCGCCTCAAGGACCTGAGCAGCGAGCGCATAGCTGACATGGACGCGGCCGGCCTTGACGTGCAGGTCGTCTCGCTAACGGCTCCTGGCACTCAAGGCCTTGGCGCCGCTGAAGCTGTCGCGCTGCAACGCGAGACCAATGACATGCTGGCCGATGCAGTGCGCGCTCGGCCCGACCGTCTCCAGGCTTTTGCGACACTCGCTACCCCCGACCCGAAGGCCGCAGCCGCGGAGCTGTCGCGTGCGGTCACGGAACTTGGCTTCAACGGAGCACTGCTGTTCGGCCGAACCCGAGAGCGCAACGCAGATGACCAAGCGTTCTGGCCGATTTACGAGGCAGCAGCACACCACCGCGCGCCGTTATATTTTCACCCCCAAGCGCCGGCGCCAGCAGTGCGCCGCGCTATTTATTCGGGATACGGCGACCCACTTGATACGGCCTTGTCCGCCTTCGGGCTTGGCTGGCACTATGAGACGGGTGTTCAGCTCCTACGAATGATCCTCGCCGGCGTGTTCGACCGCTTTCCCGAACTTCAGGTCATCACCGGCCATTGGGGCGAAGTCGTTTTATTCTACCTTGAACGGATCGACGGCTTGGGCCGTGTCGCCTCGATCCAACGTCCGATATCGGATTACTTCCGCACCAATATCTCGGTAACCCCGAGCGGTATCTGGAGCGAGCGCTATCTCGCCTGGGCAAAGGACGTGATCGGGGTCGAGCGCATCATGTTTTCGACCGACTACCCCTACGTCTATCAAGCAGACGGCAGCGCGCGACGCTTCCTGGAAGAGGCCAACCTGACCAGCGCTGAGCGCGAGGCAATTGCGCACGGCAACTGGGAGAAGTTGGTTGCCGCCATCAGGCGCTGACGGCGCAAGGCCCTGCGACCATAATCCCGGGGGATAAGCTAGGAGCTGCTGCTTAAAAGCGCTCAAATTTCAGCTAAAATGCGCGCACCAGCAGCGCCATCGAGACGGACTGTCTGGTCATCGGTGTTCATACGAAGCTGATGCACTAATTCTTCGCCAAGGTTCATCAAGCGTCCTCGAGCAGGCGGGGTCCGGATCCGTGCTGCGCAAGGCGATCATCGGCGTTTCGCAACGGGCAGTCGGAGAGCGACAGGCAGCCACAGCCGATGCAGCTATCGAGTTGGTCGCGTAGCTGCTGTAATCGCCGAATGCGCTCTTCCAACATGGCGCGCCACGACGTGGTGAACCGCTGCCAATCCTCGCGCGAGAGCGGGCTTTCCTCAGGAAGCTGGTCGAGGAACGTCTTGATGACGCCTAGGCCGATCCCAGCCTGAAGCCCGATCCGAATCACCGCGACCCGGCGCAGCACCGAACGCGGGTAGCGCCGCTGATTGCCCTCGGTGCGCCAGCCCGAGATCATCCCCTTGCGTTCGTAGAAGTGCAGCGTCGACACGGCGACCCCGCTGCGGCGGGCCACGTCGCCGACACTGAGACTGGTGGATACGGCCATCGCTTTTACCTCTTGACCTCAACTATGGTTGAGGTTGCATATGCCTGCACGGTAATTCGAATCAAGGGCCGGAAGAACGCGTCGGCCCAACGCAGGAACGCCGTGTACATGCAATCCCACCCTCGCGGTCGGCTGGCCCCCGCGCCACGGCTCCGCGCCGATCACATCGACTGGTCCGACGACATATCCCTGCTGCTGGCCGGCTTCTGCGCCGTCATCGCCGGGCTCCAGACTTTCGCTTCAGCCGAAGTCCAGCGGCGGCTGGCTATTCCTGACGTGTCTCACGTGGTGAGCCTCAGCTTTACTGTGGCTGGATTTACGATCGCGGGGCTGCTGATCGTCCCACGCAGCCGCCCGTTCGGCGTGATCCTTGGTGCGGGCTGCAGCGGCGCGGTCGCGCTCCTCGCCATGCTCGGTGCTCGCTTCGACCTGATGCCAATCGCGCTCGGGCTGATGACCGGCTTCGTCATCGCCGCGGTGCGGCTGGATCGGGTTCGCGGGCGTGGGACATGGCGGCCTTGACCCGCGTCCTCGCCATACAGTCCAGTCCGCGCCCGGCGGGGTTGTCCGTCAGCCGCCGGCTGGTTGACCTCGTGATCGGTCGGCTTGCAGCAGATGACCCGGCACTGGCGGTCGCGGTGCGCGATCTCGCGATCCAGTCACCACCGCACGTGCCCGCAACCTTCCTCACGGCAATCCGCAAACCGCTGACCGAGCGGACGCCGGAGGAGTGCAAGCTAGTCGACTATTCCGACGAACTTATATGCGAGGTGCGTTCGGCCGACCTGCTAGTGATCGCGGCCCCGATGTACAATTTCGGCATACCATCGACGCTCAAGGCCTGGATCGACTGGATCAGCGTCCCCGGGGTCACCTTTCGCTATCGGCAAGATGGCTCTCGGGAGGGCTTGCTCGCTGGCCGTCCCGCGATCCTCGTCACCAGCCGCGGGGGCGATTACGGACCCGCCGCGGACCATCCTGGCAACTTTGCCGAGCCGCAGGTGCGGGCGGCATTGGAACTGCTTGGCTTCGAACGCTTCCAGGTCATCGCCGCCAACGGGCAGGCGCTACATCCCGATGAGCGTCGGCAGGGCCTTGCAACCGCGGAACGCGGGATCGCACGGCTTACCGCAGCCACGCTCCTCAACCTCACACCGGAAGCCGTCTGATGACTGCGCCCAAAAATCTGGCTGCCGCGCCACAACAGGCGATCGGCGATAACCACCAACCCATCGACGTCATCCCTGTCGCCGCATCAGGTAGCAATCGTCGCGCGCTCTTGATCGCCGGCATCGCGCTCGCAGTCCTGTTCGCCGCGATCTTCGCATGGCGCATCTTGCGTTTCATGAGCGCGGCGGCTGCCTATGCGCCGCCACCTCCCGTTGAGGTCTCCGCGATGGCGGTCCGCTCAGAGACGCTGCCGCAGGCGACGCCAGCGACCGGGTCGCTGAGCCCAGTGGCTGGCGTGACGCTGGCCCCCGAGGTCGCCGGGCGGATCGTCTCGATCGCTTTTACCGCCGGCGAGCACGTCGGGCGCAGCGCCGTGGTCATCCGCCTCTATGACGCCCCGGAACGTGCGGACCGGGCGGCGGCCGTGGCGAAGGCGAATTTCGCCGCCACACAGGTCGCGCGCTCCCGCGCGCTGGCGCCAAGCGGCGCGGAGCCGCGCGAGCTGCTCCAGAGCCGTGAGGCGGATTTGACGCAGGCCCGCGCGGCGATCCAGCAGATCGACGCTCGCCTCGCGCAAAAGATCGTTCGCGCGCCGTTCGCGGGCGAGCTGGGCGTGCGCCGGGTGAACCTCGGCCAATATGTCAACGCCGGGGACCCGATCGCGACCCTGACCGCGCTCGACCGGCTCTACGTCAATTTCACCGTTCCACAGCAGCAGCTGGCGCAGTTGAGGGTTGGCGGCGACGTCGCGGTGCAGAGCGATGCGCTGCCCGGTCGCAGCTTCACCGCACGCATCCGCGCGGTCGAGCCGGTGGTCGGCGGGGACACCCGCAACGTCCAGGTGCAGGCCGAGATGCCCAATCCCGGCCGCGCGCTGCGTCCCGGTGTGTTCGTGTCGGTCGGTATCGCGCAGCCGCCGCGAACGGATGTCATTCTGCTGCCGACGACCGCGATCCAGACCTCGGCTTCGGGCGACAGCGTACTGGTGGTGCGCGGGGGCAAGGCGGTGCCGGTGCCGGTCGTGACCGGCTCCCAGGTCGGCAACCGGGTGGTGGTCGAACAGGGGCTGAAGCCCGGCGACATGGTCGTCACCGAAGGGCAACTGCGAGTTCAGCCGGGCGGCGCCGTGACCGTGGCACGCGCCCCCGCGGCACGACGCTGAGGGAGGTGGAGACGATGGCCTTCACCGACCTCTTCATCCGTCGCCCGATCCTGTCGATCGTGGTCAGCCTGCTGATCCTGCTCGTCGGCATCAGCGCGCTCGTCTCGCTGCCCGTGCGGCAATATCCGGCTCTCCAGAGCGCGACGATCACCGTCGATACCAGCTTCCCCGGCGCCACACAGGACGTGATGCAGGGCTTCGTCACCTCGACGATCGCGCAGGCGATCTCGACCGCGAGCGGGATAGAGTATCTCACCTCGACCTCGACGATGGGCCATAGCCAAATCAAGGCGAAGCTGGTGCTCAACGCCGACGCCGATCGCGCGCTGACCGATGTTCTCGCAAAGCTCCAGCAGGTGAAATACCGCCTGCCCCAGGGTACGTTCGATCCCACGGTTGCGAAGATCACCGATGGAGCCTCGGCGGTCCAGTACATCGCGTTCACCGGCGACCGCTATACGCCGTCGCAAATCCAGGATTTCGTGACGCGTGTCGCACAGCCGCTGTTCACCTCGGTCCCCGGGGTTGCCAGCGCGGATCCGATGGGCGGCAGCGCGCTGGCGATGCGCGTGTGGCTCGACCCGGTGAAGCTCGCCGCGCGCGGCATTTCTGCGTCCGAAGTTACCGCCGCGCTGCGCGGCAACAACGTTCAGGCCGCGCCCGGCCGGCTGACCGGCGGGCTGACCGTGACCGACATCAGCGCCGACACCGACCTGAAGAGCCTCGACGATTTCCGCCGCATGGTCATCAAGACGGGCAGCGACGGCATCGTCCGGCTGGGCGACGTCGCCCGCGTCGAGATCGGCAGCCAGAACTACAACAGCTCGTCCTGGTCAGACGGCAAGCGCGCGGTGCTGGTTCCGATCACGCCGACGCCCGAGGGCAACCCGCTGGAAATCGTCAAGGCCGTCAACGCACTGCTGCCGCAAATCCAGAAAGCGGCGCCCCCAGGGCTGACGGTACGCAGCACCTTCGATGTCGCGCATTTCGTCAACGCGTCGATCGATGAGGTCGAGCATACGCTGATCGAGGCGATCGTAATCGTCATCGTCGTGATCTTCCTGTTCCTGGGGTCGGCACGCGCGGTCATCATCCCGGTGGTCACCATTCCCTTGTCCTTGGTCGGCACGGCTGCGCTGATGCTCGCCTTCGGCTTCTCGCTGAACCTGCTGACGCTGCTGGCGATGGTGCTGGCGATCGGGCTGGTCGTCGACGACGCGATCGTCGTGGTGGAGAACATCCACCGCCACATTGAGGAGGGGCTGTCGCCGTTTGAAGCGGCGCTGCTCGGCGCGCGGGAGATCGTCGGCCCGGTCATCGCCATGACCATCACGCTGGCGGCTGTCTATGCGCCGATCGGGCTGATGGGCGGGCTGACCGGCGGGCTGTTCCGCGAATTCGCC
>JAAIGG010299095.1_pt1 | contig 15732 bp, 18 predicted proteins | sample 6487391 | NCBI WGS metagenome assembly JAAIGG01 (sample SAMN13974130, study PRJNA590717) | phyllosphere metagenome | biome: asymptomatic weeds; feature: pooled weeds collected from a community garden; material: weeds; isolation source: pooled asymptomatic leaves from various weed species from...
CCCCGGATCAAGATCCAGCGCACCCGTGAATACGGTGCCGAAGTGGTGCTGTACGATCGCTACAACGATGACCGCGAAGCCATTGCCGCGCGACTGGCGAGCAGGTCAGGTGCGGTTACCGTCAAGCCGTTCGACGATCCGTTCGTGATGGCCGGACAGGGCACAGTCGGGCTGGAGATTGCCGAGCAGGCCAGCGGCACCATTGATGTGCTGCTGACACCCTGCGGTGGCGGCGGTTTGATCGCCGGTACCGGTACGGCCTTAAAGGCGCGCTATCCCACAATCAAAATCCATTCGGTAGAGCCACTCGAATTCGACGACACCGCTCGCTCTCTCATACTGGATGAACGGGTCAGCGTCCTGCCCAACGCCCGCTCCATCTGCGACGCCCTGCTAAGCCCAACACCGGGCGAGCTGACCTTCGCGGTCAACCGCTACAACCTCGCAGGTGGCCTGAGCGTATCCGACGCCGAAGCGCGCCAGGCCATGGGCTTTGCCTTCGAGCACCTCAAGCTTGTGGTCGAACCGGGCGGTGCCGTGGCGCTGGCCGGCTTGCTGAGCGGCAAGCTAACGCTCGCGGGCCGTACGGCCGCCGTGGTGTTGTCCGGTGGCAACGTCGATCCGGCATGCTTTATCCAGTGCCTCAGCAGTTAAACCTTCCCTGTATTTGAAGCGATAGAAGTCATGAACGACCTCACTTCACGCTTGCAATGGCACGCGGCACCCTCGGGTGACAGTTGCTTAGTACTGGAATTCGCCTCGGTGCTCAGCATCGAGGCCAATCGCCAAGCGGCTTCGGCGTCAGCCATCCTCAACCAGGCCTGGCACGCCGGCGCGCTGCAAGGCATTACCGATATAGTGCCAGGCATGGTGACTGTGGGGTTGCATTACCGTCCGGAAGCCATTGACGTACCGGCGCACACCGAGCCGCCCTACACCGCTTTGCTCGACCAGGTTACCGAGCTACTGGCCGGGCAGAGCGTGAGCAATGCTTGCGAGCCACGGCGCATCGAGATTCCGGTGTGCTACGGCGGCGAGCAAGGCCCGGATCTGCACGAGGTTGCCCAGGCGTGCGGGATTAGCGCCGAGGCATTGATCACGCAGCACACCGGCGAATGGCTGGACGTATTGATGATCGGCTTTGCCCCGGGCCACCCCTATATCGGGATCCTGGACCCCCAAATGAACCCGCCACGTCGTTCCACGCCGCGCACCCTGGTGCCGCGTGGCAGCATCGGCCTGGCCAACCGCCAGACGGTGATCTACCCGGTGGACTCACCCGGTGGTTGGAGCCTGATCGGTCGTTCGCCTTGGCGTATGTTCAACACCGACAAAGAGCCGCCGTGCCGGCTGCAGAGCGGCGACAAGGTGCGCTTCTTCGCTATCGATGCTGCCACCTTCGATTCGATCAGCGCCCAGGAGTACTCTTGAGCATCCACGTGATCAAACTCGGGCTGTACACCTCCGTGCAGGATGCTGGTCGTCTTGGTTATCAACACGTTGGTGTGCCGGTCAACGGCCCGATGGACGTTCTGGCCCACAGCCTGGCCAACCTGATGGTGGGCAACCGAGCGTCGAGCAATACCCTAGAAATTACCTTGCAGGGCCCAGTGCTGCGGTTCGACAGTCGCTGCCTGCTGGCCATTTGCGGAGCTGATCTGGGCGCCGAGCTCAACGGCATGCCATTGCCCGTGGAGCAAGCGGTCAAGGTGGGGCCGGGCTCGGTGCTCACCTTCGGGAAACGTGTATATGGCACCCGAGCCTACCTCGGCGTGCATGGCGGGTTTCGCGTATCGGACGTGCTCGGCAGCAGCAGCACTTTCCGCCGGGGCGGTTTCGGTGGCGTGCAGGGGCGGGAACTGAAGGTGGGTGACAGCCTGGCCATCGCATCGAGCTTTCGCAACGTGCCGCGAGTGTACCTGCCGGGTGAGTTGCACATCGACCATGCCCGGGCGGGCAAGCGGTTCATCCGCATTGTGCCTGGTCGTGAGTGGCGCTTCTTCAGCGCCCACGCCCAGCAAGCGCTGGTGGGCGAGCCATACCGGATCTGCAGTGAATCCGATCGTATGGGCTATCGTCTCGAGGGCGTGCCGCTCAACCTCGATGCGCCGTTGGAACTGCTCTCGGAAACCGTTACTTTCGGCACCGTGCAAGTGCCACCCAGCGGCCAACCAATCGTGCTCATGGCCGATCGCCAAACCACCGGCGGCTATCCGAAAATTGCCCACGTGGCCAGCGTCGACCTGCCATTGCTCGCCCAGCGCCTGCCCGGCGAGGTCGTGCGCTTCCAGCTGATAGAATTGGCCGAGGCCCAGGCCTTGGCCGTACGCCGCGCCCGACTGATCCAGGCGCTGGAGAACCTGCATGCTTGAACTTGACTTCAACAGCAACTTGGGCGAAAGCCGATCCTGGCAAAGTCGTGATGCCGTGGAGCTGGCGACGCTGGACTGGGTGGACTGGTTTAACCACCGAAGACTACAGGAGTCCACTGGAAACAGGTCACCGACAGAAGCCGAGGCGATCTACTATCAACAACTTAACGAGTCGGCCCAAGTGGCGTGACTCACACCAAAAAGCCTCCGGAATTCACGGGGCGATTCAACTCCTAGACGCGCTCACCACACAGTACGGTGCGCACGTTGTGTCCTTTTGACAGAGTGGCGTTACCAGTCGGTGGATTGTTGCTTACGCTGGTGATTAACCCGCAGCACGACGACTTGGCCGGCTTTAAGCGTGTAGGCCGCATAAAAGGGGTAGCGCTCGAAGATCAATTCTCGAACGTCCTCGACCTGGGAAGGGCGCCCCAGGCTGGGAAAGAGCTGCAGCTGGTCGATTTGCTGCAGCATATACGCAACCATCTCTTCGGCAAACTCGTCGTTGACCGTGGCGACGTAGTACTCCGCGAGATTCTCTAGGTCATTTTGTGCTTTGTTGGTTAAGGCGATTTCTGGCACGAGACACCCACTTCGACTTGACGTCTTTTAGTTCCGTTAGGTTGCCTGCCTTCGCGTCCTCAAGCCCTTCGCGGATCGACTCGACGTGCCAGGCCTCGTCCTCTAGGTAGCGGCTGAGAGCGCGCTTGACGTGATAGAGACGATCCCGCTCGGTGGCGGCCGACAACTCATCCAATTGATTCAACAGCGAAGCGTCAAGACGCAACGACAGAACAGGCATAGCCATGATATCGCTCCTTAAATCAGCATACAAGGTATACGGTGTATACAAGAGCAGGAAGTGTATTCCCATTATACAATTTGATCAATTCCATAATGCGAATCGGGAAGTCCTTTCGTCGACCGCATCGCCGCTGTGATATGGCCGTGGTGAAACGAGACTCCTTCCTCGCCTGCTCATTCGTCCTGGGACGTTTCTCCAGTCGTTTGGCATCACTGGATTAATCTCGTCTCAATTTCCCTCGCCACCGCCAAATCGCCTAGACGCTATAACCCCCGATAATCTATTTTGTCGGGAGTCTTTCCTAAGCCGACCGAGCGGAGCGTGATGACTGAGAGAGTCGAACATGAGGTGGCGACCGACGACGTCAGCGCCCTGCCGGGTAAACGGGGCAAACCGCCTTGGAGTTTCAGGGCCTGGCCCAGATGCCGCCGTCGGTCAAATGGTTTGCCAACCTAGATAACCCGCGCGCCCGCCGTGCCTATTAAGCAGACCTCCGGGACTTTTTGTGGCTTCCTAAGCATCAACTAGGCCGACGACTTTCGCCAGGTCACCAGAGCTCATGTACTCGCCTGGCGGCAGCACCTGGAGCATCGCTAGTTAGCGGGCTCAACGATTCGCCGCAAGCTCTCCGCGCTGGCCAGCCTCTTTGATTACCTCTTAGACAGTAACGCCGTCGCCGCGGGCAATCCCGTCCATGGGGTCAAGCGGCCTGTGATCGAGAGCAACGAAGGCAAGACCCCGGCCCGGGCGATCATCAAGCCCAAGCGCTCCTGGACGCGCCGGATCCCACGACCCTGCTCGGTCGCCGCGATCGCGCGATCTTGCCCGTGCTGCTGTATCACAGGCTGCGCGGCGAGGAAGCGGCCGGCCTGCTGCTGACCGACCTGCAAGACTGCCGGGGCATCCGCCCCTGCCGATTCTGGGTAAGCGCAACAAGGTGCGCTATCCGCCGCTGCATTCGGTCGCCGCCGAACGGATCTACTCCTACCTAGAGTTGGCCGTGTATGGACAGCTACCGCTGGCCGGGCCGCTGTTCCGGGCTACTTGGGGGCCGAAGCGCACCGGTGGTCTACTGGGCCTGGGGGTGCACGGTCTGCGAGCTACTGCCGCCACCAACGCGCTCGAGCATGAGGCTGACATCGCCAAGATGCAGCAGCGCCTAGGCCACGCCAACATCAGCACCACCCGCCTCTATGACCGGCAGCAGAATCGGCCCGAGTATTCACCAACGTTACGAGTGAAATATTGAAGATATCTGCTCGAACTTACAGAGACGAGTTCATCCTAGCGCACTGCGCCTAACAGCTCAACGCAGGAGTCTTACCCACGCGCCGCTTATACTCCCGAGGTTGGATCAGGCGCAGGGCCCCATGCGAAAGCTGGGACCTTTTGCATTTCACTAAGATTCCCGCACCTGACTTCAATTAACTACGCCCAGACCTGATACAGCAAATTTATCAATCACTTAAGCAAGTCCAGCATATGACGATGCTTTCTCAACCCTAACTATGCTTCCCTTTTGCTGGCCCTTATGTAGCTCCTGGGAATCAGCACGATTAGGGGCGCACCTACAAGGGATGATTCACATCATCCATGGCGTCGGTGAACGAGAGTACGAGTTTGCGCGAAGGCCACAGAAAGCCACGGCCAGCAGCGATGCAATGTCCTCAATCAGCGCGCTTCAAGCGCAGCATTTAGCGCCTTCGTAATGCAGGCACGTATCCATGCGTGAGCCGGGTCGCTCTCGAAGCGGTTGTGCCAAAGTAGCACGACTGGCGTTTCTATCAGATCCAAAGGAATGCTGCGCACTGTAACGCCGAGTGCTTTGCAAAGCCCCGCGCACAAGGTGTTCGGGACGATCGTCACCAAATCGTTACTGGCGATGACTTCCAGGGCAGCCGCGCATGTGGGCAAGGAGGCAACCACACGCCGCTTCAAGCCCAGCGTGGCGAATGCATCGTCGATTCGGTCGTTGAGACGCCCTCGTCGAGAGACGATGATATGGGACTCATTCGCCAGTTGGGCGGCTGACATGTCTCCAATCGCGAGTGGGTGATCTTGGCGACAAGCCATCACCAGTCGGTCCGCCCCGATGACTTCGTGCGCAATCTCAGGCAACGGCGATGGCGCGGCGCCCAATTCTATATCGACGTCATCGCGCAGGGCTTGGGGATCACTGCCCGCCGCCTCACCCAGAAATCGGACCCTAACCCCAGGTGCCTGCGCAGCAATGCATGTGATCAGCGGCGGGGCCAGTGCCGCCAACAGGACATCGTGGCCGCGCACCGTGAAGATTCGATCCAGCACGGACAGGTCGAGTTTACGACCGGGTCTGAGCACTGACTCGGCCTGTTCCACCAACAAACGCACCTTGTGCCGAATCGAGAGTGCGTAGGGCGTTGGAAGCATGGTGCGTCCGGCGCGCACAAGGATGTCATCTTTCGTCACGTCACGGATACGCGCTAGCGTCCGGCTGACAGCGGGTGGGGTCAGATGAAGCCGGGCAGCGGCTCCTACCACGCTGTTTTCTTCCAGTAGTGCGTCGAGTGCTATCAGCAAATTCAAGTCCATTGCACCATAGTAATTCATTCATTGCTGAAAGTGCACTGGACGTCATGGCACCGGCTACTTAGCTTGGCGTTACGGTCGCGAATGCACCTTTATCAAGTTCCAGTGGGATCAACCCTATGACTAACATCGACTTCTCACATGGACAAACGACGAATCAACCCGGTGCAAAGGCTCGCATATCGAGCCGCATCGAAGATGGCGAACGTCTGCTCCCGCTCGTCACAAATATAGTAGATACAGCCGGAAAAACGCTGTTAGCCCGATTCCATAACATTCCCGTGCCGACCTCAATGCCGGATCTGCTCACCGGCATCAAAGCAACCGATGCTGTTGTGGAGGCGAACCTGCGCGACGTACTGCTCGAGTTGCTACCAGGATCGCAGTGGGCGGCTGCCGAGGAGGACGAGGGTGCGCTGCCGCCGGGCGATTGGTGGGTGGCGGACCCCGCCGAGGGTAATGTCAATCATCTGCACGGTCGCCCCGGTTGGGGGGGTGACGGCGACGCTGGTGCGCGATGGCGAGCCAGTACTGACAGTCGTCTCGGTGCCGTTGACGGGCGAGACCTACACCGCGCTGGACGGTGGAGGCAGCTTCCTCAATGGCCGGCCGATCAAGGTGTCGGTCAAACGCGAAGTAGCCTCCGCGATCGTCGCCAGCGGCCAGGCTCGCCCTGGCGAGCCAAAAGCGATTCGCGCTGAGATGCTCCGCTCGGCCAACGCGCTGCTCGACAAGGTACTGCTGGTCCGGCTGTCGGTGCCGAGCATGATCGAGTTAGTTGAAGTTGCCGCCGGTCGGCTGGATGCCTTTTGGCAGCACGGCAGCGTCCGCGCCGGATTAATCGGCGGCGCGCTGCTGGTCCGAGAGGCGGGTGGCATCGTCACCGACTTGTCAGGGGCACGCTGGACCGCTGCCTCGCCCGGCTTCTTGGCCGCCCCTGCCGCGTTACATCCGGCCATCCTCACCGTTCTGTCCCCAACCCAGGAGTAATGCCCAATGACTATCATCCGTCCCATAATCGCGATCCTCGGCTCGGGCCGCGTCGCCACTAGCCTTGCCACCGGCTTATCCACGGCAGGTCGTCAGATCATTGTCGGCACGCGCTATCCTGGTGACGAGAAAGCCTGGACTGGGCCCGGGGTGCGCTTCGCCGGTCACCGGGATGCGATTGCCGCAGCCGATATCGTGTTCAATGCGACACCCGGGGATACCAGTGTTGAACGACTCGAAGCGCTTGCCGACGCGCTTGCAGGGAAGGTGCTGATAGATGTAGCCAATGCCACTGTCCGCGACGAACGCGGCGTGCCCTGCGGCCTACTGTATCCCGCTGACAGCCTTGCCGAACGCCTGCAGGCCGCGCTGCCCCGGACTTACGTCGTAAAGACGCTCAACACCATGCTGGCGCCGGTGATGAGCAATCCTTCGATGCTGTCCGGATCACCAACAGTTTACATGTCAGGAAACGATGCCGATGCGAAGGAGACTGTAAGCAGGTTGCTGGTCAGCATGGGATGGAAAGAGGCGCAGATCCTTGACCTTGGCAGCATCGCGACCGCGCGCGGTCCGGAAGCCGCGATGCTGCTGGTGATCGATGTGATGAGGGCCATTGGCTTCAAGCCTTTTGCGATTTCGCCTGTCTGCTGATCCTATCGGCTGGGACTTTATGTGGTCCGGCTTTCCTTCCCATACTCGACGACGATACGACCATGCTCACACTCACCAGCAACCCTGTCGCGCCATTGCTTGAACGGCTCTTCACCGACTCCGATAATTCGAAGGCCAGCGTCCACGCAAGGCTTGCCAGTCTTTCGCGGAAAGAAATCAACGCGATCATGCACAGCAAGACGCACTATTTAGACTTCTACTCGCAATTCGGCGACGTGGCGATGCCAGTGTCGCGTGAGACGGGTCGGCTGCTCTACATGCTGGCGCGCGCGACCCGCGCGCGTTCGATCATCGAGTTCGGCACCTCATTCGGAGTCTCGACGATCCACCTCGCCTCAGCCCTGCGCGACAATGGTGGCGGTCGGCTAATCGCCAGCGAATTCGAGCCGTCCAAGATCGCGCGCGCCGGCGCAAACCTTGCCGCAGCCGGTCTCGCCGACTTGGTCGACCTTCGCGAGGGTGACGCGCTGCACACGCTCGCCTGCGGCCTACCTGACAGGGTGGATCTGCTGCTCCTCGACGGCGCCAAGGCGCTCTACCTCGACATCCTCGAGCTTGTGGAATCTCGGCTCGTGTCCGGCTCAATCGTCCTTGCCGACAATGCGGGCGGCTTTCCTCCTTACCTACTGCGCGTGCGTGATTCCGACAGTGGCTACATGTCGATGCCCTTTGGAAAGGATGTTGAACTGTCGATCCGACTGTGACTAACGAGAATCCCATCGTTCATTCAAAATCCTCAGGAGCTGGCCAACTATCGGCGCCGATTCGAATTTCGTAGATGCAGTCCTGATCGTGGCCGATCTACAAGGAAACTCTGTCGATCTAAAGCTGACTGTCTCGTTCATCGGCTGTAGAGGACCTTGGTGGCGCTGATGAGCGCTGGCGTTGATCTAAAAGCGGATGCGCCGATCACAGCTTCTGATCACCAAAGCGACCCTCAGGCGAGAGCTGGATCATGCTAGCGATCTACGACAGCGAAGACTATGGCCAGATTTGCATATGGGATCGGTCGTGCGCGGATCGCGGATAAAGCTACCTCGAAAATTGTGGCCACCTTAGCGTGAGGCTACCAGAAGACAAAACCTTGCCTAACATGGGTGTATCGGTACAGGCCCTAGCAGCTGTGAAAAATTCGCGACTCAACCGTGATCTGCTTGGAGCCTTACGTTGCGTCTCGTATCCCTGCAGTCGTCAGCCTAATCCCAAATCAGTTAACGCCGTAGCCCATCCTAACTCACGATCGTTACCCACTTGGATAGCGTGAACTAGCACATGAAAGATTCCTATCGACTCGAGCGCATTGTCGGCGAAGATATCAACGTCAGCGAAAGCTGATGACCATCCTCGATCCGGCAGTTCAGCCTCTTGCCTTGATCTGGGGCAACGGAAGACCGGTCGCAAAGTGGCGCCTCAAAAACCGCAAAGCCCTTTAGCAATCCCTACCCAATGCGCGAAGTAGGCCGGCTAACTAGAGAAGAAATCAAATGCAAAGCGCGCCTCAGAGAGTCATAGGAGTAAACCTGAGCACGCCAGCCAAGGAGCGTTTATGCTTTAATGGCACACAATTCAGCTTGACACAAATTTCGCGAACCTTAAAAATATAGACTGCCTAAAAAGACAGCGATGCAGGTATGGTGACAACCTGCGGTCTCTACGGAGACAGTCACGCTTGAGCGGTTAACGACGCTCTTGGCCATGGCCGGACACAACGAGGATTGGCCTCGTACGTGGCCGGTCGTCGTTGTCTAGACTGCGATCGGCTCGTGTCCGTCTTACTGAAGGAAAGGTAAAACTATGAAGCTGAATCACATCAACCTCTATAGCCACGACACTGAAGCCGATCGTACAATGTTCGAGCATTATTTCGGTCTGCGCACGCTGGTCGTCCGGGGCACGAAGATGGCAATAATGCGGGATGACGATGGCTTAGTGCTGATCGTTAACCACTTCGAAACCAAGTTAGACGGCTTCGACTACCCTAAGAGCCTCGACATCCTGCACATCGGCTTTATTCAGGAGTCTCGTGAAGCCGTTGATGCCATGTATTCGCGCCTGAGCGAGGATGGCTGGGAAACTCAGGCACCGCATGATGCGCACGGTGCGTGGTCTTTCTACTTTCGGGCGAAGGGAGGCTACTTCGTCGAAGTTACAACACTTACTCCGGTTAGACCCGAAGAGTTGTATCAGGCTGAGTCGCAATAAGGCTCATCTTGGTCGGCGGAGGCAATCTGCCGACCAAGCCAACTTTTCGAGCCCAGTCGAGAAAGTCTCCGGGCTAGCATAGGCCTTTGACTATCGATCATTAATCCTGGACACGTATTTAATTGTTCCTAGACAATATCGGGCGGTAGTCCGCCTTTAAATTAATGCGACTACTACCAGCCAGGAACCTGCTGATACCCTATGGCGACGGCGTATCGTGCAGGTACCATAGGGGCCGGGTATCACTCCTTTTTGAGGCTACGGTACCGCCTATTCTTAGAAATTTTTTTCAAGTAGTTAAACATAGATATAAGCATCGCCTTGAAGGCACGGCGAACCGCTGGAAGTCAGGCAAATTAGTCCATCCAAAAGATTATGGAAGTTCGATCGCAAACCGACACCTTGATTAAGAAACATGGACCATCGAGCGCAGCCTAGCGCACTAGCTCAGATTGAGAGTTCGACTCCATCGACAAATAGATCTGCAAGGCTAAGACGGCTAAGACGGCTAAGACGAGACCGAATTGAACAGTCTAATTTCGGCCTGGATAGGGTTTCGCCTCACGGCTCTCGCCTACCACGACCCAAGACCATCACTTCTGAAGATCAACGAACGGCTGACCGATGGTGATCACTGGGAAGCGGCGGAAGGATTGCTCTAAGCCTATTGCGACCCGGGGATTGAAACCAGCGACATCCAACGGCTCGATGAACTGGCTGATCGCGGCTGGCGAGTGACCGGCAAGCTCCAGATCGACGCTCACTGCCTGAGCCTTGCGGGCCGGCATCAGATCTACACCCCGCTACGTCTGCTGCCTCGACACTCGAAAGCCCCTGCGCCGGTCTCGTCTCCCTTCCGATCACTGTTGAAGCCATTTCAAAAGCATCACCCTTGATACTCGCCCGAGTTTGACCACGGCCAGCAGTTGTATCAGCGAAGCCATCGAGCTGTAAGTAAGGCGGACTGACATCAACCGGAGCAGCTCTCACAGGGCGTCATTACCAACCTTATCCTCGCGTGTACTTGACCAAAGCCGCATTGTGGCGATTGAGAACCAAGGAGCTTAGCAGTACCAAACTCCAGGTGCAGCCTGCCGCACAGTGCGTCTACACTTGTCGTTGTTCGATAGACGCTGGCGCGCTGGGGCTTGCTGTGGCAACCCTGTCAGAGAACGTCGCGAAGCCAGGTATCGACCTCCTGCGCAAGAATTAGCGGATTGCCTCCCTGGCAGTGCGCGTCGGCTCCGCTAAGTGCGTCAAACTTTACGAACCGCTTCTTCTCCGACGGTATCGTGCGATGCCACTCTTTCGTCGCTTGCTTCCACACCTCACCTTCCTGGGAGCCTAAGACGGACAGAAACGGCACATGGACCTTGCTCGGGTCAACTGCTACGCCGGCCCACTTGCGAACCATAGACGGTAGATCGTCGACACCAGCCTTCCAGAGCAGGACCTGCATGTTCTTGCGTCCGACTTCGGATTGCCTGCTTCCCGCAGCATCGTAGGCCTTAACCGTTGCGGCAAAGAGAATTTCCGGACGCGGAAGGGCCGGCGTCGCGATGACCGCCGCCAGCCGCGGCTCCTCCGCCGCGGCCCGGCACGCGAAATAGCCGCCGAGGCTCATGCCGAGCATGGCGAGCTTCGTCGGTTGGACGTCGAAGCGGGCGGTCAATACGTCAATCACCGCGCCAAGTGGACGTTCAATCTCCGGTTCCCAGTGGAGCCCGTATTCCATCGTCAATCCCTGGCCCGGCAGATCAACAAGCGCTACGGAATAACCTCGATCAAGATAGTAGCGCCCTTGCGACAAGAACCGGTCCTCGTGACAGGTGTCCGCTCCGCCGATGACGATCACGGTCGGCGCGCAAGGATCGTCTGCACGATAGAAATGACCAGGAAGTTCGGCGCCTTTGTAGGGAACGGTGAAACGGGTGGCCGGGAGACGAAGTTCCTCCATCGCCCGATCAAAAAGCGCCTGGCTGGCATGAAACAGCGATGCGAAACGTTCACCTGGCGTGACGAATTGCCAAGCCGACCGGTAGCAGGCGAAACTCTTCAGGCGCGCTTCACCGGCAGCGCGAAGCGATCCGCGCGCAAGCCATATATCAGCCTGAGCTGTTAGCGCTTCCCCCTGACGCTCGAAGGCGTCCGCCCAGGATGCCGGATTGCCGTCTTCGATCCGGCTGGCGACATAGTAAGCCTCGCCCGCTGACAATCCACCGGCTGGTCCCCAGCCAAGCGCGCCCAGAAAGAAGAGATCCATGTTGGTGTCGTTAAAACGATACCGTTGGCTGAGACGCGCGGTCGAATAATCCATCCTCGCTTCGCTATGGTCATCGGTCATTATTCTGCTCCTCATGCGAGCGCTACGTGATACTGAATCCCACAACGCGCATTGTTTAAAGAAAAAATATTAGCTTTAAGGAGGTAACGTGTCAAACTCTCGTCCAGGTGGGCGTAGCGCCATCGTGCGTCAAAAGGTGCTCGGCGCCGCAGCGGAGTTGGTCCTTGCCAAAGGTCCGGAGAACGTCGCCATTCCGGAGATTGCACAGCGCGCGGGTGTGGCTGTTACGAGCCTCTACAGGCGCTGGGGCGACGTGAATGCGCTTCTGCTGGACGTGGCCGCCGAGCGGCTGGCAACCCGTTGGCCGCTGCCAGACGAGGGTGCCATAGAGCGGGATTTGAAGATCTGGGCAGGACGGATCGCGGCAGGGCTGCGTGACCAAGACAAGGCATCATTCCTTCGAACATTGCTTCTAACCTGGAACGTGGCACCCGATTTGCGCTCCACGGCCTTGGCTGAGCGCATCGCGGACATTGAATCCATGCTTCGACGCGGTAACGATCGCGGCGAGCGAACTCCCACGCTGGACGACGTCATCGACCACCTTCTCGCGCCTCTCTATGTGCGCTCGCTTCTTGGTCGGCCAATCGACAACGCATTAGCTTCTGGACTTGTAGAGCGGTTACTACAGCAGCCGAACTGAAGATGCGGCTACATCGTTCAATTCTATCCTGGCCTCTCCCGGTCCGATCTGAACCAGGACCCGAACAGCATGATGCCGATGGCTTCCCAAGTGGAGCGGCGGACATGTAGCGGCCACCTTTCAATGGACCGACTGAAAGGTAGTGACCGGCATGGACGCGCTACGCAGCGAACATCGCGAACGCAACTCGACCTTCGACATGATGGCGGCCGGTTACCGCGACGCCGACGCCTTCCCTGGACCAAGGACGCAGTCATACACGACTACGGCGCTTTCGCCGAAGCTACCTGGTACGCCAATCGCAACAGCAGGGTAGTGACAGGGGCGCGCGTCGACCGGGCCGATGCCACAGATTATCGGCAAACACTGTCGACTATGGCCATGAACCGAGCGAATCCCACCGTCGACGCCACTCGGACCGCCACCCTACCCAGTGGCTTTGCCCGCTACGAATACGATCTGGCGTCGCTACCCGCAACCCTCTACGCGGGTCTTGGCCATGTGCAGCGCTTCCCCGATTACTGGGAGCTGTTTTCCTCTGACAGCGGTCCGGTTGGAAAGGCCAATGCCTTCGCTGGCGTGAGACCGGAAAAGACCACCCAGCTGGATATCGGTGCGCAATACGACGACAATCGGCTACAGGCCTGGGTTTCTGCTTAAGCGGGCGTGGTGGAAGACTTCATTCTCTACAACTATCGCAGCAGCATGGGCATGAGCACCTCCCAGGTCGGCAACGTAAACGCCCGAATTGTGGGTGGAGAATTCGGCGCCAGCTATCAACTCGACGATCACTGGGAAACCGAGGCGACTCTGGCCTACGCCTGGGGTGAAAACACTACTGACGATCGTGCCTTGCCTCATATGCCGACGCTAGAAGCTCGCCTGGGGCTTTCCTACCGCCAGCAGGCCTGGAGAGCAGGTGCCCTATGGCGACTGGTTGCTTCGCAGAACCGAGTCGCCATGAGCGATGGCAACTTGGTCGAGCAGGACTTTGGCAAGACCTATCAGGAGCATCTCAATCTGGCGGGAGATGCCGGTTTTGGTTTCCCGGGAGACCGAGCCCTCAACGAGCCCGGTCGCACTCTGTGGACCAAGGTGGACTTCAGCTTCTGACGTCGTATCGGCGGGCCCATGGCGGCTCGCCTTTCGCACCGGGCAACGTCGGCACGGCGTTACCCACAGCCCTTAGCTGCTGGAGACTTCACCATGGCTCACAACCTAACCAAACATTCCAAGCGACATGACGTAAGTGACTTCAATGCTTACCCCAACAATGCCAGGGTCTGCGCCCGCCTCTCTGGCCCATAATGAATCTCTGGCATGCCGTGGTCGATCACTGTCCTTCGCTGCTGAAGATTGACCCACCCCATGCTGAAAGGCTCTTCATCGACTTCATGAAGTTCGCTGAGGCCCGCGCTCTGCACCTGGACTGGACGCTCTATCTGAACCTTTATCGCTGGCTACAACGAGATCGCCAAGTCGTCGCCATGGGTTGCCTGGAGGAACTGGTACTGGCAGCGGCTGCCAGTTGGGCTTACAGCGGTGATCAAACCGCTGCTGGGATCCTAATCACCCATCCCGGTCTAGCGCCGCTCGCCGTCAAGGCCACAGCGCGCTCCGACCATCTGGAGGACTTTCCTATCGACATCCCTGCACCCTTTAACGACTTCATGTATGCACTACTCAACACGAGCCGGGAAACCGCGCCGCAACGCTGGATCAACGTTCTCTGAGCGCCTTTGCTCGCCGGGCTTAGGACCAAACCCAACTGGAGATCTGCCCAATGAACATCCATACCCCACCGCAGCCTGACAGCCGCCGCCTAGTGTGGCAGCTATCCAGGAGAAGACTGGGTGGCATCGATGCACATCATGTCGCTAGCTATTTTCCGCTCGTCTTGTTCACTCTCTACGCCATCGCCACCAATGCTCTAGCAGAGACCTCTAGACCGTCCCCTGATCAAGTCCCCCTGGCCACCCTCGACGGACAAGTAGCCACTTTGCGTCACTATCAGGGAAAGATCGCGGTGGTGAATCTTTGGGCCACCTGGTGCGCGCCCTGTCGCAAGGAGATGAAGATCTTCGAGGAGGCTCAGCGCGCCTACCCGGAAGTAGCCATCGTATTGATCAATCAGGGCGAAACCGCAGCGCATGCGAAGGATTTCCTGAATGCCCAAAACTTAGTCCTTTCAGACGTCTTGTTGGATCGCGACATGGCCATGATGGCAGCCGTCGACTCAGTCGGACTGCCAACGACTACCTTCTACGATAAGCACGGTGCGTTGCTGGAAAGCCATCTCGGCGAAATTTCTGCGACGGAGCTGAAGAGCAAACTGGATGCCCTTACCCACGTAGGTGTGGAAGGGATCAATTAGTCTTGGCTCGTGTGACAAAGGCGCTTGGCCAGGAGCCGATGATCGTGGCCATGAGGATAACTGTTCGATGAAAAAAGCTATCACCCACCATCCGAATGCGCTCAAGGTGCTGCTTGTCGCAGTGCTACCAATGGGCGCCACGTCGAGCTTAGCTGCCCAGACCCCGGAAACGATCTACCAGCAAACCTGTAGCGTCTGCCACGACGGCCAAATCGCCTCAGCGCCACGCAAAGGTGATACTGCGGCCTGGGCTCCACGCCTGGCTAAAGGTAAGGATGTGCTTTTGGAGAACGTACTCAAAGGCTACAGCGTAATGCCCCCTAAGGGGATGTGCTTCAACTGCACCAACGATGACCTTCGCGGCGTAATCGACTGGATGGCGCATTAGAGGCAACGAAATTTGGCTGAGCAGCATTGCTGACAGGGATCTGCCTCACCGGCAGATCGAAGTAGTAACGCTGCCCAGCCATTTTGGACTAAAGCAAGTAGCGCTGACGGGATCTCACAAAAGCAACGGTCCCCAGCTTACCCGGATGGCCGTCAAATCTGTGTCAAACCGGAAGCCTGCATTGTTAGCAAAGCCCCCACTGCTAACATCCGCCCTGCTGACCTACACTGTTGTCGCTGCGACTAGACGCTGCTGGCAGTGGCCAACGCCTGCGCCTTGCGACTGAAGTCAGCCACCAGCTCAATCATGGCCTTCTTCACATTAGCCGGTGCGGTCTTCATGGAGCCTGCATTGAAGGGGGGATGAGGATC
>JAAIGG010129908.1_pt1 | contig 15689 bp, 20 predicted proteins | sample 6487391 | NCBI WGS metagenome assembly JAAIGG01 (sample SAMN13974130, study PRJNA590717) | phyllosphere metagenome | biome: asymptomatic weeds; feature: pooled weeds collected from a community garden; material: weeds; isolation source: pooled asymptomatic leaves from various weed species from...
ATGGGCGAGCCCTCATCCACCAGCATCGGACTGGCCGGCGTTGCTGCCAGTCTGGGCCTGGGTGCAGCGTTCCCCGACCTGAACCTGGCCGCGCTGGTCGGTGCCTTCGGTGGCGCCTTCTTCTACGTGGTCTTTGCCAAGGACATGCCGTTCTTCCGGCGTGTGGGCTATCTGTTCGTGGGCTGGATCGGCGGCTACTTCGCTTCCGCTGAAGCCATCGGCCAAGGATGGACCCGCACCACCGGATTGGCGGCCCTGTTCTGCGGCGCGGTGTGCGTAGTCTTCTTGGTCGGATTGGTGCAGTGGTTCGAGGCGGGCGGCGTGAAGCGAATCCTTCAGTCCTTCTTCAATCGTGCTTCGGACAAGGGGGAGTAACCCATGGCCGCGATCCTTCAGGCGCTGTTCTGCGCCGGCATCTTCATCATGATCGGCTTCGTGTACCGGCCTGATCCTGAGTCACGGTATCGCCTGGGCGTGTCGATCATCGCCTTCGCGCTGTGCGCGGTCACTGCCATGCAGTTCATGAGCATCGCCGTTCGGATCGTCCTAGAGAATCACCTGCCGGCGGTGTCTTGGTACAACACGGCGTTCTACGGCCTGAGCCTGGCGCTTGTCGTCCAGGCCCGGGGCAACGTCGCCAAGATCTGGCCGGCCGGGTTTGAGCGCTGGGATGGCAGTGAGCGGCGGAGGGCGAGACGATGAGCGAGCGTATCGGTTTAGAAAACGAGCTGCGCCAGATGATCAAGCAGGAGCTGGACTCGCTGTATGTCCCGCTGCACGAGCAGAACCAGGCACTGATGCAAGAGATCCGCCGACTGCAGGGTCATGCAGATGGCCGCCGCCGCGATGCCGCTGCGGACTTCGTGTCCAGCATTGGGTCCCCAAGGCCGGGCACACTCTTCGGCCCAGGCAACTATGGCGACGCCCCGATCAAGCGAGTGCTGGTCGATGGTGTCGAGGTCAAGGATGTCGAGTACGCCGATACCGAGCGTGGCTTCATCATCTTCGCGGTGAGCCCGCTGCAGGTCAGGCCTGGCACTGACGAGATCTGGCGCGACATCAAGGGCGGCAAGGTGACCATCGAGTACGAGGGTGACGAGCCCGCGCCTGAGTTGGCCGAGGATGGTCAGCTGATCGTCCTGAAGGTCAATGCCGGCACTGCTGGTCGCCCGGTATCTGAGATCGCCGAGGCCTTCGGTGCCGATGAGTATGGGCACGCGCGCTGCAATACGAGTCTGGACGAGGTCATTAGTGCAGCCGAGCGCATTCACGATCAGCAGCGCAGCGATGCCCAATTGCGCAGCATCCTCAACCATCAGTCTTCGCGCGTCCCTCTGGCCAATGGCGCAGTGTTCCGCATTGACGACCTGGCCGGCGAGAGCAAGAAGCCATGAGCCGACATCTGAAGACTCTGGCTTGGTTGATCTGTATGTACGTGCTGACCATGGATGTGATCAGTCGGGCAATGGGCGGCACTGGCGACATGCACCAGATCGTCATTGCTTGTTTCGCCCTTGTCATGATGAAGCTGGACGACATCCTGGACCTGCTCAGGCAGCCCCCGACTAAGGCTGGATCGAACTCGCTCGACAACAGCCAGCAGTTCAGGGCAGCGCTCAGGGCGGCAGCAGCGCTTCGCCATCGGCGTGAACCGTGAGCGAGCGCAGAGCGCCACCTCGACCGCCGGCCACCGAATACGTCCGCAGGGATAGACCAGCGCCTCCTCCGCCGCCACCACTGCGCACGCAGGGCCAGGCTGGTGTCGACTGGATGCCGGTTGTGATCGTCGCCTTCGCAGTGCTGTTCGGCTTTTTCGCGGGGTTAGCAGCCGGCCGCTAACCGTGACATGTCACGAAATCAGAGACAGACCATGAGCAACGGCAAAGCCGAGTACTACGCCCTCAAGGGCATGATCACCGAGCTACCCCCGGAGCGGCAGCAGGTCGTCCACGAGACAGCTCAGCAGGTCAAGGAGCTGATGGCGAAGGGTGAAGACCAGATGGTCGGCGCCATGCTCGCCATCATGGAATTGGCAGCGAAGAGCTGATGAGTCGCCTGACGACTCTCAAGCCGCGCCTGGGCACCCAGCCTGGACGATTGGCGGTGATGCAGCCGGACTCCTGGCGCACCGACAAGCAGACCTCTGCCCAGCGCGGCTACGGCTACAAATGGCAGAAGGCCCGCGAGCGCCACCTGGCCGATCACCCTCTGTGCGCCTACTGCGAGCGCCAGGGCCTGGTGACTGCGGCCTCGGTCGTTGACCACATCACCCCTCACCGGGGCGACATGACCCTGTTCTGGGACCAGGCCAACTGGCAGTCGCTCTGCGCCTCGTGCCACTCCTCGGTCAAGCAGCGGGAAGAGCAGGTCGGTTTGTAGCACGTCACTGGCGTCATCGGTGACCCAGGGGGCGGTCAAAATATTGGGATCGGCGCTGCACTAGACCACCCGCTCCCCCACGCACAGATTTTTTTCCTCCCACAGGTTTCTGTTAAATGGCCCTCACCCCCAAGAAGCGCGCCTTCATCGACGCGGTCAGGGGAGGTGCGTCCAATAAAGACGCGGCAATTGCCGCCGGTTACTCGGCCAAAACCGCGTCGGCAGCAGGTTCTCGTCTGGCCGCCGATGTGGATGTGAAGCTGGAGTTGCACAAACTCAACGCCCTGGCCCCCAAGGGCAGTGGTGTTAAAGCGGGTGTTAAAGCTGGCGCCAAGCAGGAGCGCCGCCCGCGCGCGCCGAAGGCTGATCCCGCGCCTGCTGCTGTGCCTGAGCACGTCGGTGACGATGACCTGGGTGACGAGCCTGGCCCTGCCGGCTTCGACCTGTCCAAGGCGCTGACCCATGCCGATCCGAAGGACTTCCTGCTGGCGGTCATGAACGACATGGGCACCGAGCCGAAGCTGCGCGTCGATGCCGCCAAGGCACTGATGCCTTTCGTTCACCAGCGCCGCGGCGAGGGTGGCAAGAAGGAGCAGGCGAAGGACAAGGCGAAGGAGGCCTCCGCCGGCAAGTTCGGCACCCGGCCACCGCCGCAGCTCAAGGCGGTGCCAGGCGGTAGGCCGTGAAGTGGTCGACCGCGTGCACCGACTGGGAGCGCCGGATAGTCGCCCGCGAATCGCTGATCCCGCAGGGTCCGCTCTTTCCGGACCAGGCTGCCGAGGCGCTAGGGGTGTTCGGCCAGCTGCGCATGGTTGATGCCACCGGCAGCCCGCTGATGTGCGAGACCGTCCGCCCCTGGGTGAACGAATTCGTCGCCGCGATCTTCGGCGCCTACGATGCCGAGACCGGGCGGCGGATGATCACCGAGTTCCTGCTGCTGATCAGCAAGAAGAACGGCAAGTCGACCATCGCCGCCGGCATCATGCTGACGGCGCTGATCCTCAACTGGCGGCCCTCCGGCGAGTTCGTGATCATCGCGCCGACGAAGGAGATCGCCGACAACAGCTACATCCCGATCCGGGACATGGTCAACGCCGACGACGAGCTGAAAGAGCTCCTCCAGGTGCAGAACCACATCCGGACGGTGACCCACCGTGTCACCGGTGCCACGCTCAAGGTGGTGGCGGCCGACAGCGAGACGGTCTCCGGCAAGAAGGCCATCGGCGTCTTCATTGATGAGCTCTGGGTGTTCGGCAAGCGCAACAACGCTGAGGCGATGCTGCGGGAAGCCACCGGCGGCCTGGCATCGCGCCCTGAGGGTTTCATCATCTGGGCCACCACCCAATCGGATGACCCTCCCGCCGGCGTCTTCCGGCAAAAGCTACTCTACGCCCGCCAGGTGCGGGACGGCACGATCGACGACAAGTCGTTCCTGCCGGTGCTGTACGAGTTTCCCAAGGCCATGCTGGACGCCGGCGCCCACCGTGACGCCGCGAACGCCTACGTGACCAACCCCAACCTGGGGCTTTCGGTCGATGAGGCATTCATCGAGCGCGGCTATGCCCAGGCGCAGCTGGATGGTGAGGAGTCGTTCCGCGGCTTCCTGGCCAAGCACCTGAACGTCGAGATCGGCCTGGCGCTGCGCTCGGATCGATGGGCCGGCGCCGAGTTCTGGGAGCAGCAGGCGGTCGCGCACTGCCAGTCGTTGGACGACCTGATCGAGCGTTCCGAGGTCATAACCGCTGGCATTGACGGCGGCGGCCTCGACGACCTGCTGGGCGCCGCCTTCATTGGCCGCGAGCGCGGCACACGGCTCTGGCTCACCTGGACCCATGCCTGGGCTCACCCCTCCGTGCTGGAGCGGCGCAAGTCCGAGGCCCCGCGCTTCCGCGACTTCGCCAACGACGGCCACCTCACCCTGGTGGAGACCATCGGGGACGACGTCGAGGAGCTGGCTGACATGGTCGCCCAGGTCGAGCGGGCCGGGCTGCTGGACAAGGCCGGCGTCGACCCGGCGGGGATCGACGCGATCCTCGACGGCCTGGCCGCCGCCGGCGTGCCGGCTGACAAGGTCATCGGCATCTCGCAGGGCTGGCGCCTGGGCGGGGCCATCAAGTCCACCGAGCGCCGCCTGGCCGAGGGGACGATGGTGCACGGCGGCCAGCCGCTCATGGCTTGGTGCTGCGGCAACGCCCGGGTCGAACCCCGGGGCAACTCGATCCTGATCACGAAACAGGCCAGCGGCTCGGCAAAGATCGACCCGCTGATGGCGGTCTTCAACGCTGTATCGCTGATGTCGCTCAACCCCGAGGCCAAGGGCGGGATGGATGACTACCTGAACAACGGCTTCTTCGGACTCGTAGGCTGACTATGGCATTTCGTTGGTACAACCCACTCAGCTGGCACTTCTTCGGCTACAGCGACCCCAAGACCGGGGACTATGTCGAGGTCGACATGGAGGTCGGCGGCCGCCGCACCCAGTCCGGCGTTCGCGTGACCGCGAAGACCGCGCTGTCGGTAGGCATCGTCTGGTCTTGCGTGAAGATCCTCAGCGAGTCCACCGGTGGCCTGCCGCTGAAGCTCTACGAGGACGGCGGCGAGCGCCGGCAGCTGGTGAAGGGGCGCGATCGGGTGCTCCGACTGCTGCGCAAGCCCAACCCCTACATGACCCGGCTGAACTTCCTGAAGGCCGCAGTGGTGAACATGGCACTGCGCGGAAACGCCTTCGCCGTGATTGAGCGCAGCGAATCGACAGGGGAGGCGATCGGCTTCATCCCGTTCGGCGCCGACCAGGTCGAGGTCAACACCGACGACGAGCTGATCTACTGGGTGGCCGCGGGCGGAGAGCGCTTCGCGGTGTCTCCGGCCAACATGCTGCACTTCAAGATTTTCAGCAGCGACGGCATCAACGGACTATCCCCGGTCGAGCACCAGGCCGAGACCATGGGCCTGGCCAAGGCCGCGCAGGACTGGTCGGCGCGCTTCATGCGCAAGGGCGGCTTCACCGGCGGCTACGTCATCTACGAGCAGTTCCTGACCAAGGAGCAGCAGGTCCAGGTGATGGAGAAATTCCCCGACGTGCGCAAGGGCGACGTCGAGGACATCGGCAAGATGGCGATTCTCCAGGGCAATCCCAAGATCATCCCCGCCGGCCTGTCGCAGAAGGACAGCCAGTTCATCGAGTCGCAGCAGTTCCAGGAAGAGGCCCTCGCCGGCATCTGGGGCGTCCCGCTGCCGCTGGCCAACCGGGCCAGCAAGACCTCGATCATGGGTTCGAACCTTGAGCAGCAGCTGAGCTTCTTCGTCACCTTCGGGCTGATGCCCTACCTCCACGCCATTGAAGACGAGCTGAACGACAAGCTGTTCGGCGACACGACGCGCTTCGTCGAGTTCGTGGTGGAGGGCCTGCTGCGTGCCGACAGCACGGCGCGGGCCAGCTACTACCAGGCCGCGCTCGGCGGCTCTGGCGGATCCGGGTGGATGACCACCAACGAGGTCCGCGAGAAAGAAAACCTCACGCCCCTGGTGGGCGAGCAATACGACCGGGTCACCCGGTGGGAGATGCAGAACAATGCTCAGCAAAGTTGAGTGCCCCTTCGAGCTGAAGGAGGTGACCGATGCCGGCTATTTCGAAGGCTACGCCTCGGTCTTCAACAACGTGGACCTGGGCGCCGACGTGATCCTGCCGGGCGCCTTCGTCAAGGTGAAAACCACCCGCGCGGGCAAGCTGAAGCTGGCGCTGTTCCACGACCTCACCCGGCTGATCGGTGCCGGCGACTTCCAGTCCGACGACCACGGCCTGTTCATCAAGGGCCAGATCAACCCCCGCGTCAGCTACGCACGCGACGCCCTAGAGCTGATGAAGGACGGCACGCTCGACAGCATGTCCATCGGCTTCAACACCCTGCAGGACAGCATCGAGGAGCGCGACGGGCGCCGGGTGCGGGTCATCAAGCAGGCGGAGCTCTGGGAAGCCTCGGTGGTGCCGTTCGGCATGAACCCCGCGGCCCAGATCACCACCGTGAAATCTGACATCAGGCTTTTCGAGAGCGCCCTGCGCGAACGCATGGGGCTCTCGCAGAAGGAAGCGGCAGCAGTCGCTTCGCTCGGCTATCCCGCGCTCCACCGTGACGGTGGCAGCGAGGCCACGGCGATCGTGGATGAGCTGAAAGACCTTTCCAACCTGTTCACCCACCATTTCGGAGTATCGCCATGAGCGAAGTGAAAGAACTGCGCGAGTCCCTGGACCACCAGCTGAAGGAAGGCTTCCAGGGCCTGCAGAAGAAATACGACACCGTCATCCAGAACCAGGAGAAGGGCGAGACCGTCTCCAAAGAGATGAAGCGTCAGATTGAAAACCAGAAGGGCGAGATCGAGCGCGTCATCGAGCAGGTCCAGAAGATCGAAGAGAAGGGCGTCCGCCTGCGCGCCGGCGCCGGTGAGCAGAAGTCCTTCATCGACATGGTCAAGGGCAACGACGCCTATAAGGCGCTCGCCACCAAGTCGCAGAACTCCGCCGAGCTGGAGGTCACCAAGAGCGACATGGCCAGCATGGCTGAGACCAAGATCACCAGCGCTGGCCTGGTGCCTGCTGAATACGATCCGGTCATCCAAGATCGCCCGCGCCAGGCGCTGGTGATCCGCGACCTGATCCCCACCACCCCGGTGACCGGCCCGGCCTACAGCTACTTCGTCGAGAAGCTGCACACCCGCGGCGCCGGCATGGTGGCCGAGGGCGGCCTGAAGCCGTCCAGCGACGTCACCTTCGAGCAGAAGACCGACACCGTCCGCAAGATCGCGGTGTGGATGCCGGTCACCGACGAAGCGCTGGACGACATCCCGCAGCTCTACAGCTACATCCAGGAGCTGCTGCGCTACGACTTGAAGCTGAAGGAAGAGGGCCAGATCCTCAAGGGCGACGGCACTGGCCAGAACCTGAACGGCCTCATGACCCAGGCCTCTGCCTTCAACGCTGCGCTGGGCAAGGCTGGTGATACCGCGATCGACACCGTTCGCCGTGCCATCTACCAGGTGCGCAAGCAGTCCCAGCGCCCGGCCGACGCCATCGTCATGTCCGATCTGGACTGGATGAACATCGAGCTACAGAAGGACGGCACCGACCGCTACCTGTTCGCCAACCTGCAGGGCCTGGCCAACCCCATCCTGTGGGGCCGTCCGGTGGTGGTCTCCGACAGCATGGACGAAGGCACTCCGGCTTCTGGCCAGACCGCTGCGGTGGGTGGTGAGTACCTGATCGGCTCCTTCGCCCAGGGCGCGCGTCTGTACGACCGCATGGCCTTCACCATCAAGGTGGGGATGATCAACGACGACTTCGTCCGCAACCAGCGCGTCATTCTGGTGGAAGAGCGTCTCGGCCTGGCCGTGCGTCGCCCCTACGCCTTCGTGAAGGGCCGCTTCGCGGCTTCCTGATCGACTTCACCACTCACAGGGGCCTTCGGGCCCCTTTTTCGTTCGAGGTGACCCATGAACATCCGCACTCTGTGGAGCTTCGACGGCGATGCCGAGAAGCTGAAGCACGACAGCGCACGCATCCCTGCCTTCAAAACCTTCGAGGGTGTCGACAAGGACTATGCCCACCAGCTGATCGGCAGCGGCCTGGCCGAGGAAGTCGGCGGCGAAAGCAAGCAGGTAGCGCCGAAGAGCACCAAGCCGGCCAAGCCCGAAGAGAGCAAGGGCGGCAAGGCCGACAAGCCTGATGCGGAAGCCGGCGGCAAGAAAGACGGCGAGGGCGCGTGATGATCGAGCTATCCCGGGTGAAGCTGCACCTGCGCGTCGACCACGGCGAAGAGGACGGCCTGATCCAGGGGTATCTCGACGCCGCCCAGGAGCACGTCGAGCAGCACTGTGACCGGACCCTGGTGGAGGACAACCCCACCGGTCCGGAGCAGATGCTGCTCACCAAGGACGTCGAGCAGGCCATGCTCCTGCTGGTCGGCCACTGGTACTCCAACCGCGAGGCCGTCGTCATCGGCACGATCGCCTCGGATGTCCCGCTCGCCGTTGAACGGCTGCTCTGGTACAGGAAGCGCTTCTGATGAGAGCCGGACCCCTACGCCACCGGGTGGAGCTGCAGAGCGAGACCCAGCAGAGCGACGGCATGGGTGGCGGTCGCAAGACCTGGGCCGAGTACGGCAAGGCCTGGGTGGGCATCGACAGTCCATCCGGCCGCACCTCGCCGGTTGCCCAGCAGCTGCAAGCCACGGTCACCGTCGAGATCACCATGCGCCCGCGATCCGATCTCAAGGCCGGCCACCGCATCGTCCACGGCACCACCACCTACGTCGTCGAGGCCGTTCTGCCCGACAACGTCCTCAGCATGCTCCGCGTGCTGTGTTCGACCCTCCCTGACCCCATGAGGAAGACCCCATGAAAGTTCGTGCACTCGCCAACCTGAACACCCCCGAAGGCCCGAAGGAGATCGGCGACCAATTCGACCTGACCGCCGACAAGGTGCAGGAGCTGGCCGACCTCGGCTGGATCGAGAAGGTCGCCGACTCCAAGTCGAAGGCCGCCGACGCTGACGCCAAGGCCTGAAGATGGCCCGGCGCAGCATCAAGGGCGACTTCAAGCTGCGCCGGACGCTCCGGAACATCCATCAGCAGATGGACAACCAGTTGCGGCCGGCGATGGAGAAGGCGGCCGAGCTGGTGCTGGAGATCCAGAAGTCGTCGGTCGCCGTGTCTGACGGGCCCGGGCCGCACGCTCGGGACGCTCTCGAAGCGTTCGTCTCCAAGTCCGGCCTGGACGCCCAGATCGGCATCCGCGGCAAGAAGGACAACCGCGAATTCTTCTACCTGAAGTTCCTGGAGTACGGCACCAAGGGCTACAGCGGGCAGAGCAGGGCGGGCGGGCGCAAGCGAAGCGACAAGAACAAGTCGGATGGCAGCCACTTCTTCGGCAAGTACCCGGACATCCCGGCGCGCGCCGCGCATCCATGGCTCCGGCCATCCTTCGATATGAACCGGGACCGCATCGTGCAGATCATCCAGGGCGCGATCAAGGACACCCTGGGCCGGGCCAGCGCGGGGGTAAGCGATGACTGACGTTGCCAGCGCACTACAGACCGCCATCTACCAGCGCCTCACCAGCCAGATCAGCGTCCCGGTGTTCGACTCGGTGCCGCAGGGGACCACCTACCCCTACGTCACCATCGACAGCCTGAAGTCGGACGACCGCAGCCCGATCTTCGGGCAGAAGCGCGACCTGCGCATGCTCTACCTGTCTGTGTGGAGCGACTACCCCGGCCAGGCAGAGGTGCACCGCATCAATGCGGAGGTCGCCGCCGCGTTGCATCAGGTGCGCCTGCCGCTCGCCGAGGGCCGTGCCGTATCCATCCGCATCATCCGGACCGAGTCCGACCGAGACGCCGACGGCGTTACCTACCAGGGCAGCGTGACCGCTCAAGTCATCACCCAGGGCTGATTCACCCACCTCGCCGCGCTGCGGCTCTATCCATGCCAATGGAGGCATACCTATGTCCATCAACACCGGAGCCGGCACCCGATTCGCTATCGGCCCGATCCTCACCGCTGACCTTCCCAAGGACACCACCGCGGCGATGACCCAGCTCAAGGGCCTGACCTACGTGCAGGTCGGCGAGGCTGAAACCATCGGCGACTACGGTGACGAAGCCGCCGACGTCTCGTTCACCGGCCTGGCCGATGGCCGCGCCCGTCACCTGAAGGGCGCCTTCGACGCCGGCAGCACCGACATCACTGTCGGCTTCGACGCCGGTGACGCTGGCCAGACCGCCATGGTCGTCGCCCAGAAGAACCGCAGCCGCTACGACTACCCGATCCAGATCACCTACGTGGACGGCTACGTCGACTACTTCGTCGGCAAGGTGATGTCCAGCCGCAAGACCAACATCAGCAACGGTGACGTCCTGCGCCGCACCTTCACCATCGGCATCAACAGCGAGATCTTCACGGTCGCGCCGACTGCCTGATAGCGCTTTTTCTCCAGGGCCCCGGGACGCTGGGGCTCTCTTTTTCCTGCATTCCTTCGGAGATCCTCCATGAGCAAGACCAACCACGGCACCACCTACGTCGTCGTCGGCGACGACAAGCACGAACTCCGCCTTACCCTGAAGGCCGTCAAGGGCATCGAGGCGCGCTTCGGCGGCCTGGCGCCGGCGCTGCACGAGGTTCAGAAACTGTCCCTGGGCGCCACTGCAGCCGTGATCGCCATCGGCTCCGGCATGTCGACCAAGCCCAAGGACATCGAAGCGCTCGAAGAGCAGATCTTCGAGGCCGGCCTGGGCAACGTGGCGCCCGAGGTGCTGCCCTACCTGCTGAGCGCGCTCAACCCCGCCGGCAAGAGCGACGAGGAAGTCGAGAAAGAAGCCGCCGCGGGAAACGAGTAACGCGGCCCGGCAACGGCAGCTATGTCGATGATCTCTACGGCATAGCCACCGGCTACCTGCGCTGGCCTCCGCGCGACGCCTGGGACGCCACCACCACCGAGATCCTCATGGCCTGGGAGGCGCACGTGGACTACGTGAAGATGACCAGCCCGTTTGGCGCCGGCAAGAAGGACGAGGGCAAGACCAGTCCGAAGGAATTCCGGGCGGGGCTGCGCGCCGCGGCAGCGACCAGGCCTGGGGCGAAGGCAGCGTGACCCTGGGGTGGGCGATGCAGGAATTGTGAGCTATGGTTCCCATTTTCAGGGGGTACTCATGGCTCGCACTCAGCTCGAACCGACAGGGAAAATCTTCAAGCTACTCATGGTGGTTGGCGCTGTGCTGGCCATCATCGGTATCGTTCGCTACGTGGCAATGAAGGATCAGGATCCGGGCGCCGGCTTGCTGCTGGTCTTCCTAGGGATCGTCGTTTTTGTACTCGGAAAATTCCTCGCCTGGTGGAAGCACAGCTGACACCCAGGTGAAAAACAGACCCGCTTCGGCGGGTTTTTTTATGCCCGGAGAAAGCTGTGGCGGACGAAAACATTCAGCGGATGCTGGTCCAGATTGAGGCCACCACGGCAGGCCTGCGCCGCGAGCTGGACAAGGGCGAGAGCAGCGTCAAGCGCTTCAGCGACAACACGGACAAGAACGTGCGCAGCGCCGGCGCTTCGTTCGAGGGCATGGCTCGCTCTGTCACCAAGATCGCAGCGCCTCTGCTCGGCGCTGTCTCGGCTATGGAGGGCCTGCAGAAGGCTCTGGAGGTCCAGCGCCAGTTTGATCGCCTGAATGCTGGCCTGATCACCGCCACCGGCAGCTCGGAAAAGGCAGCTGTGGCTTTCGCTGCGCTGCAGGAATTCGCGGCGAAAACCCCGTACAGCCTGGACCAGGCCGTCGAAGGCTTCAGCAAGCTGGTGAACCTCGGCCTGACGCCATCCGAGAAGGCTCTGACCTCCTACGGCAACACCGCCGCAGCGATGGGGAAAGACCTCAATCAGATGATCGAGGCCGTGGCCGATGCCTCCACCGGCGAGTTTGAGCGCCTGAAGGAATTCGGCATCACGTCGAGCCAGCAGGGCGATAAGGTGTCCCTGACCTTCCGCGGCGTCACCACGACCATCGGGAAGAGCGCCAAGGAGATTGAGGGCTACCTCATGAACCTGGGCCTGGTCGATTTCGCCGGCGCCATGGACGAGCGCGCCAAGACCCTCGACGGGCAGATCTCCAACCTGGGTGACACCTGGGATCAGACCTTCCGGCTGATCAACGAGAAAGGCCTGGGCGACCTCATGCGGGACGCCGTCAGTACTGCCGCCGATGCGCTGCAGGAGCTGAACGAGTCCCTGGACTCCGGCCAGTTTGAGTCCTACCTGGCGGCCATGGGGGACAACTTCGACGGGTGGGGCGCTGACATCCAGCACACCCTGCTATTCCTCGACCAGGAGTTCGGGATCTTCTTCCGTGGCGTGGGGGAGGGTGCCAAGTCCTCTGCCGGCTTCACCGTGGAAGCTTTCCGCGATATGCCCGAGAACGTCCGGGCATTCATCCAGCTGATGACCGTCGAGGTGCTGGCCGGATTCGACAAGGCCCAGGCCTACGCCATCGCGTTCAAGGATTCCATCGCCGCGGTATTCAGCAGCGATACCTTCGACGATGTGCAGAAGCGCCTGCAGCAGTCGCTGGACCAGACCAACTCCGTTCGCCAGGGGAGCATCGAGGACATCCTGGCTGAGCGCGATACCGCGGTTCAGTCGTTCAAGGACCAGACCGCTGCTGCTGACGAGCGCCTGCGCAAGTATCGCGAGGAGCGCGCCGAGTCTGCCAAGAGCAGCGAAGACCGGCTGGCCCAGTTCAGCAAGCAGACCGAGGCCGCGAAGACCCTCTCGAAGGAGGAGGAGAACAAGGCCAAGCAGCAGGCGAAGGCGCTGGCCGACCTGCTGGCTCAGTCGAAGATCTCGACCGAAGCCGCCAACGCCCTGGCCGATGCCTACCTGAACGGCCAGGACCAGCTGGCCAAGTTCACCCTGCAGGAGAAGATCAGCCAGGAGCTGCTAAAGACCGGCGCCGCTGCGCGGGGCAAGGTCACCGCTGCCATTGAAGGGCAGCTCAACGCCGAGGCCCGCCGCGATGTGGCCAAGGCCACCTATGACCTGCGCGCCGAGACCTCGGCCCTGGATCTCCAGGCCGCCGCCACGCTGCAGGGCAAGAGCGCCCTGGAGGCGTTCAATGTCGAGCGGGCGAAAGCCGCCATCCTGTCGGGCAAGAACGTCGACGCCCTGACCGAGGAAACCCGGCAGTACCTGGAGGCCTTCGAGGCCAATCAGAAAGCGAACAAGGCGCTTCAGCAGGCCGGCGAGGTCGAGGGGATCATGGATCGCCTGCAGCCCCAGGCCAAGCTGCTGCGGGATTACACCAAGGAGGTGGATGCCCTCACCGAGGCGATGGAGCGCAACCCGGATAAGGCCGACCAGTATCGCGAGACCTTGCGTCTCCTGGGTCTGGAGTATGAGCAGAACCGGGCGAAGGCCACGGCCTGGGGCCAGTTCACCGAAGGCGCAGTTGACCGGGTCGACGAGGCATTCGCAGATGCCTGGAGGAACATCGGCAGCGGTTTCGATGGCTTCGCCAACAGCCTGAAGGATGGCTTCAAGCAGCTGCTGGCAGAGCTGGCCCACTTGGCGATCACCAAGCCGATCATCATGCAGATCGGTGCCGCGATGGGGGTAGGGGGCCTGTCTGCCTCGCAGAACTCTAGCGGCATTGGGAACATGCTCAGCAGCCTGACCGGGAGTGGCGGCGGCGGGAACGGCGTCGGCAACCTCTTGAGCTATGGCCAGTCGGCCTACAAGTTTTTGTCGGGTACCGGCTCCGAGCTCTATAGCGCTTTTCAGTCAGGAGGCCTGCAGGGCGTCTACAACTACGGCGCGAACGCCATCGGCAGCGCATTCGGTAGTGCATCCGTCAACAGTGCCGCTGCCGGCGCAAGCCAGGCCGGCTACACCGGAACACAGTTCAGCAACTGGAGCGCGGCACAGAGCGCTGGGTCCGCAACTTGGGGCGGCGCTGCGACTAGCCTGGGCGCGATCGGCGCGGGGATCACCGGCGCGTATGCGGGATACCAGAACGCCGGCTGGAAAGGCGCCATTGCTGGCGGCGTTGGCGGGTGGGGCGGGGCGACCCTGGGAACCATGGCGGGCGCGGCTGCGGCTGCGGCTCTGTCGGGCACGGCCATCGGCGCCACGCTCGGTTCGATCATTCCAGGCATCGGCACCATCATCGGCGCTGCCCTAGGCGCGGCCTTTGGCTCCAAGCTGTTTGGGGGAGCCTGGGAGACAAAGGACACCGGCATCGCGCTGGGCGTCACCGGTGGCGATCTCGACGCCAACAGCTACCAGTACCAGAAGAAAAAGGGCGGCCTGTTCAGCAAGAACAAGAAGCGCACCCTGTTTGGCGAGCTTCCTGATCAGCAGGCGGCCCTGCTGCAGGGCACCTACGACACCACCGAGTCTGCGGTAGAGGAGCTCTTCACCCGGCTGGGCGTGTCGATGAACGACGGTGTGCTGGATGGCCTGAACGTCGGCCGGACCCAGATCAGCACCGAGGGCAAGACGGACGAGCAGATCCAGGAAGAGATCACGAAGTGGTTCGCTGGGGTGGCCGATTCCATGACCTCGGCGATCGACGCCGCCACCGGTGCCGGAATCGGCTACAACTTCGAAGACCTGCGCAACTTCGTCAACAACCTGTACAGCGTCAACGATGCCATCCGCTATCTGAACGTCGGCATGTACGACGCCAGCGTGGCGGGCGGGCGGCTGGCTGAGTCCTTGGCGGCAACCGCCGGCGGTCTCCAAGCGCTGCAGCAGGGGACGGCGACCTACTTCGACCAATTCTTCAGCGATACCGAGAAGGCCAACGCCACGCTGGACACGGTCACCCGGGCATTCAAGTCGGCTGACGCTGTCCTGCCGAATACCCGCGAGGGCTTCCGGAAAGCGGTCGAGGCTTTGGACCTGACGACGGATGCCGGGCAGGCAATGTTCTCCACGCTGATGGCGCTGGCAGGGCAGGCCGATTCCTACTACGACATCCTGGAGCAGCGCTCGGCGTCTTTGGCGCAGACCCTGGCGCAGGCTCAGTCGGCAATGCTGGATGGCGCTCTGGGCAACCTGCAGCGCGCCATCCAGCGCCAGCAGACCTCGCTGACGGACGCCTACAACGCCCAGGTCGAGGGTTTGAACAGCAGCCTGACCGCCAGCCAGAGCGTGATGTCTTCGATGACGTCCATGGCCAACGGCCTGGCCTCGGCGCTGAAGACCCTGCAGGGCCAGAGCGATGCTGCTCAGTCGGTGCTCTACCAGCAGGCCCAGGCCACCCTGGTGAGCGCCGCGGCCATCGCCCGCGCCGGCGGATCCATTGCCAGCCTGGCGGGTATCGACGACGCCCTATCGACGGTGACCAACAACGACGCGAGCCGCTACGGCAACTGGGAGGACTTTGCCCGGGACCAGGGTCGTTCGCTGGTGCTCATCGACGAACTCAACAGCGCCGCCGGCGGCCAGCTGGATCAGGCCCAGGCCAGCGTTAAGGCGCTGCAGGACCAGATCGCCCTGGTGAAAAAGCAGTACGACATGGAGTCGACCAAGCTGCAAGGCCAGCTGGACCTGGCGCAGGCGCAGATCGATGGCATCAACGGCATCGACACCCGGCTGCTGTCCGTCAATGAGGCCCTGGCCGAGATCCTGGCGGCCATCACCAAGGCCTCGCCGAACGGCACCGGCGCCACCAACGCGGACGCCATCATCGAGGCGGCCTACCGGGCGGCGCTCGGGCGGTCGGCCGATGCGGCCGGTGCGGCCTACTGGAAGCAGCAGCTGGCCAGCGGCGC
>JAAIGG010512162.1_pt1 | contig 15625 bp, 14 predicted proteins | sample 6487391 | NCBI WGS metagenome assembly JAAIGG01 (sample SAMN13974130, study PRJNA590717) | phyllosphere metagenome | biome: asymptomatic weeds; feature: pooled weeds collected from a community garden; material: weeds; isolation source: pooled asymptomatic leaves from various weed species from...
AGTATGCCGGACGGCGTGCGGCCCGACTCCGTTATGGTCTACGACATCCGGATTGTAAATGTGGAGAAGGGGTCTCAGGCGCAGAAAAATGAAAAACCGAAGGCAGTGGTACTGCCAGGCAGGAAAGGCGCCGGTTAATGCCGCGGTATTATCACTGAGGCTTCTTTCTGTTATCTGTTAAAAGAGGCAGATGTTACTGACGGCGGGGCGCCTGCTGCAGGCAGCCCTGTCGGTCAGAAAGTGAACCGGACTCCCAGCAGGCCGGAGGTGTCATGATAACCGGCTCCGCCCACCTGCTGCGCCACGGTAAGCCAGCCGCTGAAGCGCTCACTCAGACGTGCCTCTATACCGGTCTTCAGCTCCCCGATGTTGCGTTCTCCCGCCGCCCGGAACGCAGTATCGTTCAGACGCACGCCGTACTGCTGCGTGTTATAAATCCAGTCAGCCTCAACGAAGGGCTGAAATTCACGCACCGTATCGCGGTCATACCTACTTTTTCCGTTCAGGTAGGTCCGGATGCCCAGCCTGAGCTGCACGTTGTCGTTGCCGGTACCGCTGACGCGCGTGCTGCTGGCCTCGCTAAAGCTGTCTGACCTGACATCAGACCAGACGACCTGCATATGGGGTTCAACGTAAAGGGCATTTTCCATTCCATCGGCGTTTCTCCACTGGCTGACCCGCATGGCGTAGCCGCTTTCCAGCGAGGCGCTCAGCCCGCGACTGGCGTAATGCTCTGCGTCCAGGTCGTCGCCTTTGACCTGCGTGCTGAACCAGCTGTACTGTATCCAGCTGTCTGCGTACAGACCGGTTTTGTCTGCGGCATTCTGGCGCCAAGTGGCATAGGTTCCGGCGCTGTAGCCGTGAATGTCTGCCTGTGACCGATATCCGGTCAGTGCATTCCGCGTGTTGCTGTGCTGGGTGGCGTAGCCGCCCATAAGCCCCAGACTAAACTGGTTAACGGCGTCCGTGCTCCAGCGGGCCACGTCACCGCCCATTTGCAGTACATACCGCGCAGAGTCCGTGTGGTTCTGTTTGTCCGAAGTGGACGCGCTGTTATAGCCGCCCTCATTACGCATCCACATACCAGGTTCTGCGCGCACCTGTTCAGACGTGCCGGTGAAGTTCTGCTCGCCCTCGCGGTCGCGCAGAGAAAAACTGAACAGTGTGTTTACGGCACGCAGGCTTGCCGTGTAACTTCCCACCTCGGGCCGGATGGTGTGCGTGACTGCAGGAGCAGGAGCAGGAGCAGGAGCAGGAGCAGGAGCAGGAGCAGGCTTATAAACAGAGGTCAGGTAATATCCGCCAGTACCCTTTTTCAGGCTGTAGTCATATGCCCCGGCCACAACGCGGTCACCGAGTGAGAAGGTAGCAGCAGACGATCCGCCTACAGCGATAATCTTTATGCCCTCAAGGGTCTTTGCCCCCGCCCCGTTTTCATTAGTTACATAAATGATGCTTTGCCCGCCGGTGTTACCGGTTATGTTCAGCAGGTCGGTAAGCGAATTATCACCACCCAGCACGGTACCCAGCCGCACAGTACTGCCCGGGGTGCCGGTATAGTTGCCGCTGATGGTCAGAGTATTCCCTACGCTGTGGTCTGTTGGGTTAAGGACAATGCTGCCCGTATTTGAAACGCTGCCGTTGATGGTGGCCGGGATGCTGCTTTCGCTGCCAAGGGTTAGTATGCCCGTATTGGCTAGGTTACCCCGGAGAGAACTATTGTTAAGCACAATTGTCCCTTCATTGCTTATGGCAGCATTACTGCCAGCGGTTGACCAGATAACTCCGTCATCCAGCGTAAGCTTGCTTCCCTGAGTAACAGAGATGCTTCCCACCGTGGCGTCATTACCCGAAGCAGCTTTATAGCTGGCAGAGGTAACACTATTGCCGACAGAAAGAGACGATGCTTCACCGCCGGTAATGGTGCCGGCGACAGAAGCGGAACGGCCGGACAGGGTTAACGATGCATCCCCGATCTCAATCTTACCCTGAACCGTGCCGCTGTTTAAAATTCCCCGCGTAATGGCGCCGGTATTTTTCAAATCCCCACCGATTATGCCGGAATTTATCATTCCACCTGAAATTGCTCCGGAATTATTCATGTTTTTTGAAATATTACCGCTATTTTCCATGTTGCCGCCGATTAAATTAAAATTATTCATGCTGGTGCCAACCCTGCCAGTTGCACTATTAATCATATCAAGGCCTACCGTAGCCATTGGACTATTGCTCATATCCTTTTCTAAAGAGGCAGAATTAATCATGCTAGCATCGATTTTGCCCTTATTAAACATGAGAAAAGCACTGGGTTCTGAGTCCGGGCTATAATTGTTTACCATACTTCCATGAATTACTCCTAATACAGTGTTCTCTATATCATTTTGAACAGTTCCACCATTAATTATGTCACCATAAACAGTTCCTCTATTTATAATGTAAGAAGTACTGCCGTTATTTATCATATTATCATTAATTATTCCTGTCTCGTTATTTTGCATGACTTGACGAACCACGCCATTATTTTTCATTATATCGATAGTGGTGTTATTCCTAAATTCGGATAAATTAGTAGAGTTTATGCAATTGGCATTATTGCAATTTAATGCATTTGATTTGGCGCTGATAAGAATAAAAAATAACACTAAGATTTTAAGGTGCATATGAATTTACCTTTCACTTGGCATTGATTAGGTGTCGATGGTTTAACCAGCCTTAAAAGTACATATCGCAGATAATGTCAAATCTTGGGGGGTTCCTGAATCGTACTATATAGCATAGCAGATGCGGCAGAATGAGAAAAAGATCTGCTGTGATCAGCTTTTCTTTATGAAATGCTATACCTGCTTATGCTGGCCATCCGATGAGGACTCTCACTGCCGGCGCCTGAAGGTGTACCTCTCGCAGAAAACAGATCAGTGCTGGCTCGCGTCATGGCCATTTTCCGGCCATGAGCACGCGCCGGGCTGCCGCTTTTATTCCATCTGGTCTGATGAAAGGCAGGCCGCTATTTATGCACCCGACGTCGTAAAGGCGGCACCGGACGGGAACATTGTCGTACGCCTCCCCACCGGCCTGCAGAAGAAAGATATCCAGGAAAAAAACGGAGGCTCCCCCGGCCAGCGCCGGACCCGTTAAGCGGCGCCGGCAGCCCTCAATGCGCCTGCTGGGGTTGCTGCACCTGCTTTGGGAGCAGTCCGGCATCAATGTCTGGCACCCCCCTTTGACCGGAAAAAGCGTTATCGGGGCTGGGTCAGCTGTCGGCTGAATGAAACGGCCGCACGCGTACGTATTGGACGGGTGCCTCTGCAGCAGTCGCTGCTTCTGATGGCCATGAAGGACTCAGCGCAGGCCGTGCAGAACCGTCAGGCTACCAGAGACGCCGGCAGCGCGTCACGCCGTCTCATCCTGATTTCGCAGTTGGCTGCCTGGAGCAACGCGGCCGATGCGCGTCTCGAGTCCACACTTCCGCTGGGACTGTTTGTCGGTTTTCCCGCGCTGCAGCTGCCTGATGACGTCAGAGCGCGTCTGGCGCGGAGCTTTTCGCGTGAACCGGGAGACTGGCGCCGCGGTGCCCGGGTCATGGTTATCTGTGAAACCGGGCCGCCGGAAACGGTTTTTATCCGAAGAGACGGGCAGAATCTGCCGCGCAGCAGCTGCAGGATAATCGATGCGGCGCTGATGACCGTTAGTCCGCGTTATATTCCCCTGGACTCACGCTATGAGGGAATGGTCGAGGCGTGTCTGTGGCAGGAAAAACGCGCGTTCATCAAGCCGCTGCGCTATGACGGTGAGGAAAATGTTTTACCAGACTTCGTACTGACTGACGCTGCCGGCGCTGAAGCCCTGCCGATGGAGGTATTCGGCATGAATACCTCCATCGGCAGCGTAAACAGGTTAAAACGGTGGCGTATGACACAGAGTACGGGCCCGGACGATGGTGGCAGTGGGATGCCTCAGCAGACCCTGAAGGCCATGTTATACCGGCCTTTCCGCCCCGCTGAGCACGGTTTGATGCAGGCAACTCCACGGCTGGCGTCGTATACTGACATTCTGAGTAACGGATACGCACTGTGTGGCAGACAGCGGCGTTACAGGTTCACGTCCTAAAGCTGAAAAGCTGTCAGAATGGAGTATTTTCATGGCCTTTCAGAGCCCGGCCCGGAACTACACCGAAACTCGCCTGAGTCTGGGGGATCTCGTTCATCTTTCACCTTATTCAACCTACCTGATGCGCAGCGACAGCAGCTTTCCCGATGCCAGGATCGTGAAAGGGTCGGTGCTGGCCATCGATCGTGCGCTTGTAACGGCGCATGGCCAGCTTATCGTGGCCGAGTACGATGGGGAGCTGACGCTGCGGCGCCTGCTGCTCGATCCGGTCCCCGCCCTGCAGGCGCCGGATGCGGATGAAACCATCACTCTGCTGGATGTGAGTCAGGGACTTCCCGTATGGGGCGTGGTTGCTTACGCACTCACCGATGTGGCCGGGCTGGGATTCACCGGACCGGCGGAAGAGTAATCATGTTTGCGCTGGCCGATGCCAATAATTTTTACGCTTCCTGCGAAACCGTATTCAGGCCGGATCTGCGCGGTAAACCTGTCGTCGTCGTGTCAAATAACGACGGATGCGTCATCGCACGTTCGGCCGAAGCCAGGCGCATGGGTATTAAAATGGACGCCCCGCTGTTTCAGAACGAGCGTTTTTTTCAGGCAGAACGGCGTTCAGGTGTTCAGGTGTTCAGTTCTAATTATGAGCTTTAGATTTTCCATTCCACATAAATGGCGATATAAGCAGCCGCATGATGGCCATCCTGGGCGAAATGGCCGCCGGACAGGAAGTTTACTCGATCGACGAGAGCTTTCTCTACTTCACCGGGATTGGCAGCCTTATCCCGCTTGAGAAGTTCGGACAGCAGATGCGCAAGCGCATAAGACGGGAGACCGGACTGGTTATTGGTGTGGGATTCGGGCCGACCAAAACGCTGGCCAAACTCGCCAACCACGCGGCCAAGAAATGGACTCAGACGCGGGGCGTCGTTGATCTGTCCGACCGGAGCCGGCAACGAAAACCTCTGCACCTGACCGACGTCAGTGACATCTGGGGCATTGGCCGGCACATCAGCCCGCGCCTGAACCAGCTGGGCATCACAACAACCCTGCAGCTGGCAGACAGTAACATCAGCATGATCAGAAAAAATTTTGACGTTATCACTGAGCGCACCGTGCGTGAACTCAACGGCGAGTCCTGCTTGGCGCTTGAGGATGCGCCTCCGCCGAAACAGCAGATTGTAAACTCACGCTCTTTTGGGCAGCGCGTTACACAGCTGGAGGAGATGCAGCAGGCCGTGGTGCTTTACGCCACGCGGGCGGCGTAAAAGCTCAGGGAGCAGAATTCCCGCTGCCGGCACATGAGTGTATCCATCGCCACCGCTCGGCACGGCGATGAACCCCAGTATTCGAATACGGCTTCCCGCATCTGTGATTATCCGACCAGTGATACGCGCGATATCATCGAGTCAGCTATCTGCGGCCTCAGTACCATCTGGCGGGAGGGTTACCGGTACGCCAAAGCCGGCGTCATGCTGGATAATTTTTACCAGTCCGGGGTCGCGCAGTTTGATATGTTCAGTGAGCAGCTGCCGTGTGCAAATGCTGATGCGCTCATGGCCGCGCTGGACACCATTAACCGCTCAGGTAAGGGAAAGGTGTGGTTTGCGGGTCAAGGAGAACGTGACAGTGCCTGGCAGATGAAGCGCGAAATGCTGTCACCACGCTATACAACGAGGTTAAAAGACATACCGCTGATTAAATGATGTTGCAGAGTGACGTGAGGACATAAACGGACGACGAAACTTCAGTATTTTGGCAGTATCGCGAACCCCGGCACCATTGAAGGCCATTTCAGTGATCTGCTCTTTAACGCCCGGCTTACGGGCCGTATAAGCGAAATGAGCACAAACACGCGGTGGCAGTCACGGCAGCGAAATCTGTCATGGCCTTTAGGGTTCTGACCATGGCGGTAAACCTGAGAAGACTGATAACGGGGACAATGAAGGTTAATTCAGGCTATGAAAGAACCTTAAAAGCCCGCATTATACATCAGATTCAACTGATTAGAGGCATAACCCAATGTGGCAACCGTTGAAAAAGGTTCGCCATTTTATGGAAACCGTCAGCCCATTCCCGGAGAAAAACATGGGCTGGCAAAAGTGTAGCGGTATTAGGCGCAGCTATTTAGTTGGATGAGAAGTAGTTCTACGCTATTTTTAGATGCCAATTTTCCGTGATTTTGGGTGCCTGCTTGATTATTATCTTAACCTCATCACCGAAAAACTGTGCCATACTATTCAGGCGAGATTCGTGAGTTTTGTCACAATAACGACGCCCTGCGGCAAACATAAATTTTTTGTGAAAGCTTAACTTGACAATTTTTAATAAAACGCCCTGGATGAACATCCCGGGCGAAAAAAGCGTTTCAATATGCTATATGTGAGTATGCCACGTTAGCATGCTATATTTTAACCAGAAACTCTTAATACGACATTAATAGAGTAAGGTTTTAAAAGGATTTTATGTTTTTTTATCGAAAAAGTCTAACCAGAACTGGTGTTTGGAGTATAAATGACTGTCAGTGTATCATTATAGACACCCGCGTTTTTTTTAGTAAAATCTGTATCTTGCAATATTAAGGTTGCTTTAAGAGGCAAGCAACTTACCGTACCTACTCCGGGAATAAATACTTGGCGCTGAAATTTTTTTGAGTTCGCATTATTTATTGTGAAAGGAATCCCATTGTTAGTCATACTGTAAGGAGGAAATCCACTTATAGTTGGAGCGTTAAAGAGTACGGAGTATCTTATGTTATCTGAATCATTATTTTTATCACCACCACTTCGAAGCATAGAGAACAAAAAATTGCTCGTTGGACTGCTGCCTTTTGCAGCAAGAGAAACGCTACCGCTTTTAGTACCTCCATCATAAAGACACATATCCAAACTCTTTCTCCTCCCCACAGAATTAGTTACAGGTGAATAACTAAAAGATATAACAGGATTTCCACTTGTGAAATCTGGAAAGAATATAATAGGATGGGCATCAGTGATGACATTCAGTTTTATATCAGCAACCCATCCAGTAAGCGCAACAGGGCCGGGTTTCCATTGGACTAAATAAGAAACTAGCCTGGCTTTCCAAATACCTGTCGATAGCAATGAAAGTTGGTCTTTATTTATTGAATAATAAAAAATTACGGCATTAGATTTGTTACTTTTAGTCGCGACCCATGGAGGTGTTTGTGTTCTATCGCCATTTAACCTCCAGGCGCTCAGAGTAAGTTCCCTGCACGTTTCAGTTCCTGCTAAACAGAATTTTAAGAGAACATTACCGGCGCCTGCTTGAAAATTTGTTGTAGCGTGAGAAGGGCAGGCTCCAAATTGAGAATCTGTGTCACTCTGGCAAACGAGTGTATTTAGAGATCCAAGTTCTGGAGACTGTGCGTACTTTAAACCAGAAGTACCGTTATATATCCACACTTGCGATGGTAAATTATATGTGTTTATGTTTAGATTTATACTTGCAATTTCATCAGCATGAGCTGGTCCAACAATGAAATTGAAAGAAATAATAAATAAAAATAATGTGTTTTGTATAGAAAAATAAAAATAGTTAAAAGGTGTCATATTTCCCATCTTAATTTGAAAGAGGTTAATGCCTTAAATTTTAAATCTAAAGAAAATTAAAAAAGTGATAGCGACTAATTTATGAAAAACACTTCTACTCCTATATTTTCTACTTCATGATAAAGCATTTCTGAAAGAATGTGCTGGCGCTTAATTCTGGTTAGCGACCTTGGCTGCAGATAACGCTGTTGCCTGATAGACGTCACGGTCATTTTTTAGAGTTGCCGGTCTGTGATCGTTTCACATGGTTATATTTCGCCTGTTTAAATTTGCCTGTGATTGTTTCTCGATTTCTGTTATTTCTGTAGCTCTTGGGGAGCTTTCCGCGTTCAGATAGTTTTTTATGACGATAAAAGCTGAAATATATAATAGCTGTATAACCGAAAATCAATATCCAGTTCACGAGTGAATTCACCTTTTGTCCAGTTACTCCATATCTCTTACCGGTTCCGCATCTGAATTGTTCTGTCGTCGGATGTGTCTCTTGGTCTTCAGTTTGCGCTCAGCGCATCAAGCAAAGCCCTCGCAGTTTTCCTACAGGAGGTATCTGCACTTAAATTTTTAAGATGCGTTCTCTCCCGTAAGCTGGCTGCCGCAACATCCTGAGCGTAGGGGGTAATGGCAGCACAAAAATAAGAAAACTTCTTGAACGATGATTTGCTCAGGACGCACCGGAGATGCGTACTTAGTGTTTTAGCGGAGATTCTCAGTACAGAGCTTGTTTCTTCGCAGTCTGCTCCTGAACTCAGGAGCAGGATAATCTGCTGCTGTCTGGGTGTCAGCAACCGGACATCTTCGGGTCGCTGACCAATGAGGTTAAATTGTATTTCTTCAAAAAACGTTTCCGGACGGATGGTCTTTACCTCTGGATACAATAGTTCAGCTACCATTTTCTGTCTGTTATTGTGTGTGAGCAGTAACAGGCGGCCATGATACTGCTTCAATTTTTCACCGAGGGAATGGTAAGGCGTCATAGGAAACCGCTCCCATGAGTTCATGTCAATGATTTTAGTTCCATCGCCCGGGATATAATGGTGAAGAAAATATAGAACATTAAATGAATTTATTTCTATCCTCTTTCCCAGTAGATGAGATAGCCCCGTCAGGAAAAAATTATTATCCGTAATTAAATCTGCATGAATTTTTTTACCGCAAGGATGATTTTTTTCCATAGCTGAGCACTCCTCTGTTTAGTATGATTAAATCATCAAGCATAAAATTCGCTGGCGCTTTTAATATCGTTCCATCTGTTGTAATTACCTGTCGCAACGGAAAGTCTGGAATGCGAGATTATAAATGAAAATCTTACAGAAAAGGTTAAACCCTTTTTCAAATAAGGGTCAATAGTTAAATTCGCACCTCATAGCCTGCATTTTCGAATAAATGGCAAAAATCACTCAAATAGGACTATGTAATTAATGCTGGTTATAGTGAATTTTATATAAAAAACAACAAGTAAAGACAAGGTCGCTGATTGAATGTAAAAGTATGTAAAATTTATTCGTTTTTTTGATCGGTTATTACGATCGTTTTAGTTTTTCTGATAGGTTCTGGCTATCAAATTTGATATTATTGATCGGCTAATACTGCTTTTTTTTTTGTGGTTATTAATTTAAATTATGGTCATCTTGTAAGTGCGCTATCTCATCCGATTAAAATAAGATGGCTATATCATATTTCAGATTTAATTCAGGAGCTGTGCTATTAAGCAGAGGAATGCGTGAAAAAAAGAAAAACTAGATATTTTTTATCGGTGCTGCTTCTGGCTAGCGGGCTTTATTGCTCCCAGGGACTTGCTTCGATATCCGTTTATCCCATTGAGGTTTCCTTAGCAAATGATAGGGTATCTAAGATTGAACTTATGTCACGAAGTAAAGATGTTTCCTTTGTCAGGGTGACAGTAAAAAAAATTATAAACCCGGGCACGCCTGAGGAAAAGGAAGCGCCCGTTAATATCACAGGTGATGACTCGCTGATAGTTACACCGCAGAAATTTGCGATTACTCCGGGGGCAACCCGTATGGCCCGACTTATCACGCTCAAACCACCGGAAAAAGAAACCACTTGGAGAGTTTATTTCGAAGAGGTTTCTGAAAATAATTTTAATGGAGTTGATGAGCTGTCTGATAGTAAAAAAACGGCTAGCGTGGGTGTAAATATAGTATGGGGGGCGCTGGTTCATGTTGCGCCACGCAATCTGGCTGTCAGTCTGAAAGTCGACAGTAAAACGGGCATGCTGATTAATGAAGGAACCGTGCGCATATCTCTGACCGAGGTCGGTGAATGTACGGCAGCCAGCGCGTGCGACTGGAAAAAAGAAGGTGCAACTATTTATCCCGACACTCGCGTAAGGCTCCGAACCCTCAGCTTCCGTCCCGACCACTTATACAAGGCGCGCTTTAAGGACTGGATAAACAACAAAAATGAAGAAATATCGCTGCCAATTATCTCAGGCAGCGAATGACCCCCCCTCTATGAGGGATATCCATAAGTAGCAATTAAATAGAAGAGGCAAAACAGTGAAAGCGAAACTCAAAGTTCTTATCGGCGCGGTCGGTCTGATTAGTGCCATCGCTGCGCAGGCTTATCAGGCTGACATCCAGGTCAACGCCAACATCGATCCTACAGCAGGTCTGACACTAAGCGACGGTTCAGCATTGCCAAGTTCAGTTACTATGAACTATACCCCACAGGGCGGTTTGGCCGCTTATAAGAACAACATCAAACTCTGGTCAAATGCACCGCTTGACATGAACGTCAGCCTAGGGAATGACGTTCAGTTAGTTGATTCAACCGGGAACAATAATATTCCCCTGACCGTCAGTCTTAACGGCACAACCCTGACTACAGCGAATAGCGTCCTCAACTACAGTAAGCTTTTCCCCAACGGGATTGCGAATGGCTCTTTACCACTTCAGCTGATCATTAAACAAAAGACCCCTACAGAGACCGTTATTGCTGGCCGGTATAGTGGCACAGTTAGCCTTATAGTATCTCAGGCAACAACCAAAGATGGTTCAACACCTTCCGCTTAATTTCAGCCCTTAGGTGGGGTTCCCCCACCTTTTTTGGATAAACCAAACTCATTATGCACATAAGGCAACAAACTATTTCTGTTGCGTTGGCTGGCTTGGTGCTAATTCACTATCAGAATGCCACCGCACTTCAAGTCCCGCCCGGCTTTGAAGCGCTTGCAAAAGGGCAAGCCCAGTGGCTGGACGTTTCACTTTACGGTGAGTCTTTAGGACTTTACCATGCAACTGTGAATCTGGAAACGGTGCATTTCATCGATCCTGAAAAGCTCATTAAGGCGATTCTGAAACGCTATGGTAACCGTCCTGAGCTGAAAGCACTGCTTGATACTGGAATTTCATCTTCGCTTGCGCGTAACGACAGTCTGTCATGCAGCACCGATGGCGGGCGTCCTGGCTGCGGATATATCAACCCAAAAAGCGTTGCTCTTATATTTGATGAAAATAACGGCAGCGCTGATCTTTTTATTTCCGGGCAGTTTGCGCCGGTGAACCAGCCTGATGACGTGTATTTCCGTAATGAGATGGACAGTCGTAATGGGTTCATTCATCAGCAGAACCTGAACTTCGTGTCTGATAGTGATTACCAGTCCGTATCGCTGCAGGGTAACGGTACGCTGGGTCTGGGGGACAGTGCATATGCGAACGTTGACTGGATCTACCTAGGGCAGCACTACCGCAACGAAAGTAACACGCAACTGGCCGTTAGCAATGCCTATGTGCGCCAGGATGTGTGGAAAAAAGTCTACCTGCAAGCGGGCCAGATGGATTCACGCGATATTTTCAGCAGGGCCGGTGGCAGCCTTAATCTGAGTCAGCTTCCGGTTGGCCCGCTTCGCGGTGTACGCATAGGTTCAACGCAGGCGTGGATAAACCAGGATAAGGTCCAGCATGGCACCCCTTTAACGGTCTTTATCTCACAGGATTCGCGCGTGGATGCGTACCGCGACAGCCGCCTTCTGCAATCATATTATCTTAAACCCGGTATGCAGACGCTGGATACCCGCGGGTTTCCTCCCGGCAGTTATACCGTCACACTGAAGATTTATGAAGATAACCACCTGGCCAGGACGCAGACCGTGCCTTACATCAGCCTGGGTGCCTCAGAGGATAACAGCTTTCAGTGGTTTATGCAGGCCGGGAAGCTCGTCAGTGACACCACCACTGATGACGACAGCCGGCAGGTAGTGCTGGGCGGTGCCCGCCTCCCCCTGACCGCCAGCTTGGCCCTGACCGCAGGCGCGACCCTGCTGAATAATGTGAATTATGAAGAGGGCGCGCTGGACTGGCGTCACGGATTTGACAGTGGCGCCCTGGATGGCGTACTGGCCGCACGTGTCAGTTACCTTCACGGTAGCGATGGCTCAGCAGGGAACATCCAGCAGCTAAGCTACAACGACGGATTTTCGCTGAGCTTTTACCGTTCTGCCATATCGTCGCCAGACTGCAATACCCGGTCAGAAAAGCGCTATAGCTACAGCGGCTGCTATACGAGCAGCAGCGCGATGCTCTCTGTACCAGTAAAGAGCTGGAATACGACGCTGGGTTACACGGACAGTCGTAATGAGGGGCGTTACCTATACCGGAGCCAGCTGGCGAAGACCAATACGCAGTACGGTAACGGCGCACCCTGGGACCAGATATTCACCACGCGCTCCCGGAGCCGCACCTGGCAGGCGGGACTCAGCAGGGCATTTAACTGGAGCGGACTGAATATCAGTACCAGCCTGAGCGCCTTCCTGCGCCGGGACAGCAGCTACGCAAATATGGACAAAGGCGGATATGTCACCGTAAGCCTGTACCGCACCACGCCACCTGAGTCCGGTGGTGCCTTCAGTTCCAGCTCGCTCAGCGCCAGCTGGAATACCAGCCGTTATGGAACAGAACAGCTTGGCTATGGCGGCAGTTACTCCCGTTACGGCGACAACACCGGGGATAATGAAACCGGAGCGTCAGTCAGCGGCGTAAATACGGATACCATCAGCGCACTGGCCTACAGGCGCTTCGGAAGCCAATACGGACGCGGAAGTCTGACCCTAAGCGATGCTTACGACAGGAATGATGGACGCCACGCGCTCAGCGTCAGCGGAAGTTATAACTCATCCGTCGCCATCGACCAGGATGGTTTTTTCTGGGGCCGCTGGGGTGACGGCACCCCATCCTCCGCCGTCACGTTTGGCATAGGTGATGAAGGTGATGAAGGTGATGAAGATAATAAAATGTCCCGTGCAAGAGTGGGCGTCGACAGCGGTGTACAGGCCGACGTCCGGGCAGGAAGCCGGACCATGTTCACGGTGCCCGGCTATCAGCAGTCGACGCTTAGCGTCGGCGAATCTGCCAGCGTAACAGACGGTATCAGCAGCGAAATCAGCCGGGGTGCCGGCTCACGAACCCTCTTTATGATGCCGGGCAGGGTATTTTACCGCGACGTCAGCGTCAGCGCCCGGTATACATGGCTGGGCCGGATGACTGACGCGGGTGGACATCCGCTGCAGAATGCCATCCCGCTGAACGTGGCATCCTGGAGCCCGCTGGGAGACGGAGCATTCTCCCTGGAAACCTCCCGCCCGCTCAAAGCACTTTACCTGTTGCGCGGCGATGAATATCTGCAGTGTCCGGTCAGCGTGAAAGAGCGTAAGGACGTTGTGCGCTGGGTAGGCACGGTGCGGTGTGAGGATATTTCACTAGTCAGCCTTCCGGCTGCGGAAAAAAGGCAGGCTGAGCTGATGACGGCGGGTATAAGTAAAGAAGGTAATAAAACTGCAGCATTAAGCAGGAAGTGATGCTTTTTCCAGCCAAACGATGGCTGAATCTCCGCAGGTTTTACCTGTACACCATCGTTCACATTGTCGGGCAAAGAAGCCGGACATTACAGCGGCACGCTGAGCGTGATTTATGCGCCGGCCACCACGATGCCTTAATTATGTGAAGCCCGTTTCTTCTGCCAGAAGGCGCATTTTCATGAAAATAAAAATTTTTTCTCCACTAACCGGATTTCCATCACCCCCTACCGCCTGCCAGAAAAGCCTGGGACTTCTCTTCGGCCTGCTCATCCTATCCGGATGTGCCACCACGCATCACCAGCCCACGGCGCAGCAGGACAGCAGGGCGGGTACCACCACTTTGCACCGATCAACCGGGATGATGCAGGGAGATAAAATAGAGAGTACCACTGCTGCTGAGACTCCCCATCCTCAGGCCGCGACGCTGAAGCGCTGCGAAAGAGAGCTTGACGCGCTGAAGTCGGTTAATCCGGAGGATTACCGTCGGCGCGTGGCGGTATTTTCTCAGTTAATGACGGCGGCGAGCCAGTACGGCAGCGTGCGTAATGCGGCAGATACAAACACCACTGCGGCCGTTGATGCACTTTACCAGTACCGCGTGTCGCGGGTGTGCGCCGGTATTTCCTTGGCTTTACTGAATGCCCTGTCGGAACGGGGGGAGGGGCATAAATGACGCGTGTCTGGGTTTACGGGCCGGTGCTTACGGTCAGCCTGCTGCAGCCTGTTCTGTCCGCGACTGCAGACGATGCCCCGCCCCTTTTCCGGTTTGCCCCGCAGTGGCTAGAAAACCACCAGCCCCATCCGCAGGGGCCGGCCACTGAGCCTGCACCGCTGCGCGAAGAGGAAGCGCGGCCGCCAGCCGCAGGACGCGAAAAGGTGACGACACGCAAACTGCTTTCAGATGGCGACAGCGCACGCACATCACAGTGCAAGACCGTGGTCCGCGAGCGCGACCTCCTGAGTAAGCGCCTGTCTGATCTGGAGACTGGGATGCTGAACGCTTCCCGGCCGTGTGTACCGCAGCTGGGGGGGCCGGGTGCCGAAGGCTTCCGTGCGGCGATGAAGGCCAGTCAGGATGCAAACGACGCGCTGACCGTCAGAGCAAAAGAGGCTGAAGTAGCGCAGGCGGAAGCCCGCAGGCAGGCGACTCAGTCAGCGCAGGAGCTAGCGGCGGCGCGGGCAGAGGGGCTGCGGCTGAATCTCGAAAATAAGGCATTAACGCTCAGGGTGGATACCGGGGAGACGCAGCTGACGGCACTTCAGAATGTCAGGCAGGAAAACCAGCGGCTCCGCGACATGCTGGCTGGCAGAAAAAAACAGGCCGCAGAGGTACAGGCAGAAACCCGCCGGGAGGCCGAGCAGTCAGCTCAGGAGCTGACGAGAGCGCAGGAACGGGGGCGGCAACTGGGTCTCGAAAACAAAGTACTCAAGCTCAGGGCGGATGTCAGGGAGGTGCAACTGGCGGAACTTCAGGATGTAAAGGGAGAAAACCAGCGGCTGCGCGGCGCGCTGGCTGTGGCTGAGAGGCCAGGGGCGGGCACGCCTCCACGGCCTGCCACCCGCCCGCCCGCCGTGGGCTCACCGGCTCCCCTGAAAACCCCTGATGCCGGCGTCCTCCGTGCGGACAGTACCGGCATCAGGGCACCTGACGGAAACGAGGTCAGTCAGCTGACGGGTGACTACGCCGCCGGCGTGGTCTTCGGGCGTGAGGCCTTAAGCGCAGTCGGCATGAATACGCTGCTCGGCGTGCAGACCCGGCCTCAGGACCTGGCCAGCGGGTTCAACGATGCGCTGTTGCATACCATCAGGTATCCTGAAAAGGCGCTGGAAAATACCCTGGCGCTCCGGCACCTCGAGGTGCAAGCCGCACGGGACCGGGTAATAAAGACGCAGCATGCCGCGGGCGAGAAAGCCCTTGCCGCGTTCCGCCGCGAACCCGGCGTCCGGCAGGACACGCAGGGATACTGGTACCGGATTGATGCTCCGGGCACTGCCCGGCTGTCAGCAGATAGCACCCTCACGGTCTCCGTCAGGGAAAGCCTTGCCGGCGCATCCGCCACGGAGAAAGAAAGTACGGTCCGCCAGACGCTGAGCCGCTTTCCACCCCTGTTCCGCAGCGTTATAGAGAAGCTCA